>JABAOH010028243.1_pt2 | contig 19824 bp, 27 predicted proteins | sample 7062181 | NCBI WGS metagenome assembly JABAOH01 (sample SAMN14538630, study PRJNA623070) | marine sediment metagenome | biome: marine biome [ENVO:00000428]; feature: marine pelagic biome [ENVO:01000023]; material: deep marine sediment [ENVO:00002113]; isolation source: pool of 5 deep marine... | reverse complement strand
GGATTTAAAACTGACTTTGTAAAACAAGCTCCTTTAGATGTTTTTGCTAAAGAAAAATCATTAGTTTTATCAGATGTGGAAATAAACAGAAGAAAAATGATAAAACATGCTGCAAGTTTAAAAGATTTTATAAATGTGGTAAAAAAACCTGCTGTTCTTATAACTGAAAAGGCTAAAGACGAAGAAATAAAAGGAATACCTGTAATTGAAAGAAAGAAGTTAAAAGAAATGGATAAAAAAGAATTGATTAAAAAGGCTAAAGAATCTATTTAATTTTTCTTAAATTTTAATCTTGAAAGACTTTTAAATAATATTAAATATCATTTTCATATGTGAAATTATGGCTTTAATAGATTACTTTACCCCAATGAAAATAATAGAAGCCATATTAGTAATTATAGTGGCATATGCGATTTCAAAACTGTTTGAAAGAATTCTTATTAAACCTCTAGAGAAAATGGGTAAAAAAAGAAGTGTTTTAATACCATTGAAAAGGCTAATATCAATAATAATATACATAATTGCACTTATTCTGATTCTTTTGATTTTCAATGTTAATATAACAGCTGCTATTGCTGGTTTAGGCGTCGGGGCAATAATAATAGGTTTTGGTTTACAAGATATAGTTTCAAATTGGATTGCGGGGGTAATAATAACTACTGGAAGGATTTATGCTATTGATGATGTTATTAAGATAGGTGATATAACAGGTATTGTGAAAGATGTAAATCTTAGATCAACCATACTTACAACCTATGATAGAAATGATGTTATTATTCCCAATTCTACAATTATAAAAGAAAAAGTAATAAATCTAACCAGTGGAAAAAATGAATCTGTATCTTCAATTGTTTTTCTTATAGATTATACTTCCAGCATAAAAGAAGCCAAAAAAATAATAGAGAATATACTAAAAAAAGATGAAAACGTAGTAGTTGATGAAAAAAGGAAAAGAGAAATAAGATTTGTTGTAAGAAGCAAAGAATGGACAACAGAAATGGAAATCTTATTTTGGATAAATAAACCTAAAAACGAAGAATTCATTAAATCAAGAATTACAGAAGCTATTAAAAAACAATTTGAAAAAGAAAATATATTACCACCAATTCCAGGATTCTTAAGAAAGAATTATTTAGAATCTAAAATAAAATCTAGAAAAAAAAGAAAATAGCCTAATTATCAAAAAACTTATAAAAATTCAATTAACTTTAAAAAAGTCTATTAAGTATAGTTTCTTGGTGTTTTAGTGGGTATGATTAAAGAATTTATGAATTTTATGAGAAAGCAAAATGTTGTAGCAGTTGCAATAGGTTTAGTAATAGGTTTTGCAGCAAAAACTTTGATAGATGCACTGGTAGCAGATTTAATAAGTCCTTTGTACACTCCATATTTAGGGTTAGGCACTGAAGCAACAGTAACAATAGGTTTATCAGTCTTTAAAATCGGTCATTTTATAGAAGCTTTAATCAGTTTTATAGTGATTTTATTTGTAGCATTCATGATAGGAAAGAGCATGGGAAAAAAGTTATAATTTAAATCCCTTTTCATTTTCTTATTCTTAACCATTAAGCTTAAATATACTTGCATACACATATTTTTTATCATACTATTTATGAGGTGATATAAAATGACTAATGGACAAGCTCAGATGGGAGGACAGCCAATATTGGTTCTACCTGAAGGAACTTTGAGAACTTTAGGTAAAGGCGCTCAACATACTAACATAGCTGCAGCAAAAGCTGTTGCAGATGCTGTAAGAACAACTTTAGGTCCTAAGGGTATGGACAAAATGTTGGTTGATAGTCTAGGAGATATTGTAATAACAAATGATGGTGTAACTATTCTAGAAGAAATGCAAATAGAACACCCTGCTGCAAAAATGCTTGTAGAAGTTGCAAAAACGCAAAATGAAGAAGTTGGAGATGGGACAACAACTGCAGCTGTTTTAGCAGGAGAATTGTTAAAAAAAGCAGAAGATCTTTTAGATCAAAACATACACCCAACAGTTATTACAAGAGGTTACAAACTTGCAAGAGAAAGATCATTAAAAGTTCTTGACAAAATCTCTGAAACAATAGAAGTTGATGATATGGAAGATTTAGTAAAAATAGCAATAACATCAATGACAGGAAAAAGTGCAGAAAGAGCTTCAGAGCATTTAGCAAAAGTTGTTGTAGAAGCAGTTAGAACTGTTTTAGAAAACAAAGAAGTTGACAAAGAAAATATTAAACTCGAGAAAAAACATGGTGGTTCAGCAGAAGATACAGAGTTAATAAAAGGTGTAATAATTGATAAAGAAGTTGTTCACCCAGCAATGCCTAAAAAATTAAAATATGCAAAAATTGCTTTGTTAGACTCTTCTTTAGAAATCGAAAAAACAGAAACGGATGCACAAATACAAATAACATCTCCAGATCAATTACAAAAATTCTTAGAACAAGAAGAAAAGATATTAAAAGACATGGTTAACAAAGTTGCTTTGTCAGGATGCAATGTTTTATTCTGTCAAAAAGGAATAGATGATGTAGCTCAGCATTACTTAGCCAAAAAAGGAATTTTAACAGCTAGAAGAGTTAAGAAATCTGACATGGAAAAATTGTCAAGAGCAACTGGCGGAAATATAGTTTCAAATATCTCAGATTTATCTGAAGATGATCTGGGAGGAGCAGGAGTTGTTGAAGAAAAGAAAATTTCTGGAGAAGAAATGATATTTGTTAGAGACTGTAAAAATCCAAAAGCAGTTTCAATATTAATCAGAGCTGGAACAGAACACGTTGTTGACGAAGTAGAAAGAGCAATTGAAGATGCAATTGGAGCAGTTGGTTCAGCCTTAGAAATTGGTAAAATAGTTGCTGGTGGTGGAGCACCAGAAGAAGCTGTTGCAAAGGATTTAAGAGAATTTGCTCAAAGTTATTCTGGGAGAGAACAACTAGCAATTTTAGCTTTTGCAGATGCAATGGAAATAATACCAAGAACATTAGCAGAAAATGCTGGATTAGACCCAATAGACATGTTAGTTGAACTAAGATCTGCACATGAAGACGAAAAGAATACTCATGGAATAGATGTTTCTTTAGGAAAAATAGTTAACATGAAAGCAAAGGGTGTTATTGAACCATTGAAAATAAAAACACAAGCAATAAAATCTGCTGCAGAAGCTTCTGAAATGATACTAAGAATAGATGACATAATATCAGCAGGAAAACTTGAGAAAGGTGGAGCACCTCCAATGCCTCCAGGCATGCCAGGTGGTATGGGAGGATACTAATCTCCCCATTTTTTCTTTTTCTAAACTTTTATATACTGGTTTTTACACAATTTACTTAGGAGGTTAATATATGAAAGGAATATCAACAATATTGGCAATGATTTTGATTGTTATTATAGTTGTGGCATTGATAGGTCTAACTTATACCTTCGCAGTTGGATTGTTCGGCACAGCAACAGGTGGTGCTACTGAACAAACAGCAACTGTTACAGAAAGATTACAAAAAAGTGGTACTATTGTTTCATCATCTTGTGATAAGAATATAGTATCTGAACAAAGAAACTTTACAGTAACAATTAAAAACACGGGAACATTACCAATAAAGGCTAATGAAATCGCATTTTTCCAAGATGACGTAAGAGTAACTGATTTTGATAAACCACTTACAGATCTTCTAGCAGGTGCACTTGAAACATATGAACTTGTAAACTCTACAGAAGCTGATGATGCAAGTCATATAATAAAACTTTCAGTACCAGCAGGTGAAGTTACCTATTCATCAACTTGTTCATCATCTTAATAAAGAACATTTATATATAGTAGCTACAGCCAAACTATAGTTATGCCAGAAGAAGATGTAAGTTATGAAATAATACCAGTAACACCTATCAAAAAGCTGCAGGAAAGAATAGAAAGAATAGAATCAACAGGAACCTCGCCACAATTGCAGAATTTGATAAATCAGATAATAGAATTAATAAAAAATAATCAGAAAATTGTAAATGATGTTATTCAGGCAAATGTAGAGCTAAAAAATGAACTTTCTAGATTGCCTTCAAAGATTGATGATCTGTTAGCTACTATAAATAATTTTATTTCTTTAGTAGAGGCTGCTGCAAGCGAAGAAGTAGCACCAGCTACACAGCCTCAAGTTCAACAACCTAGTCCTGATGTTTTTAAGCCAATAATTGAGGAATTAAAGAAAATTTCTGATCAGAACAAAAATCTCGTGGAAAGCAACAAAACTGTTCTTGAAGAATTAAAGAAAGCAGATAGGAGAGCTAAAGCCAGAGGAACACCAGTCTCAGCATTATTATCTACTTATCCCCTAAGAAGGGATTTGAAAAAAGACATAAGAAAAGTTGAGCAGTAATGAAAGGTGTAAGTGCAATAATTGCAATAATTCTAATATTAATGATAGTTGTGGCTTTGGCTGCTCTAACATACACTTGGTTTACTGGAATATTTGGAAGCTTAACTACAAGCGCTTCTAATGCAACAACAACAGCCACAACAGCACTAGGAATGAAATTTGAAATAGAAAGGGCAAAATTTTATGATACACCATATAATCATGTTAATGCTACTATCAGAAACAAAGGAACTCTAGATATTGACCCAAGCAAATTTGGAATTTATATTGATGGTAGCCTTTCTCCTGAATATACTTATCCCTATAGCAAAATATCTCCAGCAGATAGCATAGATATATTAATTAATAACACAACCTCAGCAGCATGTTCAAACAAAGTATTAAAAATAACTATTGAAACTGGTCTTGAAGACTATAGAACAATTACTTGTTGATAGAAGTGAAAGGTGTAAGTGCAATAATTGCAATAATTCTAATAATAATGATAGTTGTGGCTTTGGCTGCTCTAGCTTATCCATGGATTGTTGAGATGTTTGGTATTTTAGTTGGAACTACAAAAAGCTCAACAGATACCTCAACCAATGTTATGGGAACTGAATTTAAAATAGAAGTAGCAAAAAATATTACAGGTCTTAGTAATTGTTGTAATGTATCTGTTACTATAAAAAATATAGGAACGAGCATAATAGGCCTGACAAAAATAGCTGCTTACGTAGATTATGAGAAACAAACCATATACAATCAAATAAATTTAGGAAATTTGGCTTCTGATAATGTAGTAACATTTAATATTTCTGCAAATGAAGATCCAAAAGGCAAAAAATTAAAAATAGTGACTAATATTGGCATAGAAAAAACAACGACAATTACTTAATAAAATAAAAACAATTAAGTATCATGAAAGGACAATCAGAAATATTGGTTTTTGTTCTTCTTTTTTTATTAAGCGTTGGACTATTTACAGTAGCTGTCTTTTGGGGCAAAGATATTTTTCAGCAAAATGTTGATATAACAAAAGTTTCTGCAGCAGAAGAGTTTATGAAAGAAATTGATTATGCTATTCAAAGTTTAATAAAATTTGGTGGGTATTGGGAAGAAGATTATAAAGTAGATGGGCCAATAACATTAGTTGATAGTAAAACTATTGAAGTTAGAACAGTTATTCCTTCTGGAATGCCAATACCAGATTATTGGGTTAATATATCTTCTGATTCCTCTTATTATATAAGAGAAATGCTGGATGGAGATGTTCTTAGAGTTCAATTGGTTTATCCTGAAAATGAATATAAAGTTGAGTTTTTTACTGAAGGTCCAACCTTAGCAAAACCAAAAAAAGTTAGAATCGAAAAAAATTCTACAACTATTGAAAACAATAAAGGAACAATCAAAATAAGAGTAACCTTTATATAATATTTTTTATGAAAGGACAGTATCTTACTGTTGAGTACATACTTTTTTTCATAATTGGAATTGTTATGGTAATTTCTGTTTATTTCATATTTTCAAACATAAATAAATTGTCTGAAAGAGGTACATTAAAATCCCAACTTGAAGCTGTGGGAGAAAAAATAAGAGGAACTATTGTAAATATATTAGAAGTTTCCATTTCAACAGAAAGTGAAATAAGTTATAATTTGTCTATACCTTCAAGATTATCAACATGTGTATACACAATAGAAGTTAACGATGATTTGTATCTAAATTGCACTCATGATGTTAGTATTGGTGTTACTTTAAGCTTGTATAATCTTAATATTACAACAGAAAATATTATATATAGTACAAAGGGTCGTGTTGAAATAGATGCTTATTATAATGAGGTTCGATTAAGATGAAGAAGAAAACAAGAACCATAAAACTTAAAGGTAAATTAAAATTAAGTAGGGTTTTTCGAAAAGCTGTTAGAGGTTATAGAATTCTTAGAGCAAAGATGTTAATAAAACCTGGAATAAAAATGGGGAAAAAAGGAATTTCAAGAGGAGTTTNNACTCTTCCTGTAAAGATTAGTGAAATAAAGGCTGAGAAATTTATAATTGAAGAAGGAGAAGAAACTGAAGGAATTCCAATAATAAGTGATGTTGAACCAATGACAATAGAAGGTCCTGGAATCATTTTAAAGGATATAAATGTTTTTTACGATCTTATAAAGTATGACTCTAAGGTTTTTGCATCTGTGAACATAAAGTGGTCTGATGCTCATTCTTCTTTAATTTATCAAGTTTTTGAACCGAAATTAACACGTGAGGAAAGGAATCTGTTGAACAAAATAAAAACAATGCTCATAGAAAAACTAGATGTTGACTTTACAACATTAAGAAAAGGTGAAGCCAGAAATTTTTTGGTTAAAAGATTTGAAGAAATGTTATCATCATTATCACTTGATGTTTCTGAAAATAAGAAAAAGGAGTTCTTATATTATATTGAAAGAGACTTTATAGGTCTAGGAAAAATAGAACCCTTAATGAAGGATCCTAATTTAGAAGACATATCTTGTGATGGTGTAGGAGTCCCATTGTATGTATACCATAGAAATCCTGTAATAGGAAGTGTTAAAACAAATATATTCTTTGAAACAGGTGAAGAACTTGATATTTTTGTAAATAAACTTTCACAAAGATGTGGAAAGAGTATTTCAGTTGCTCAACCACTTACTGGTGGAACTTTACCAGATGGTTCTAGAATACAAGCAACTTTAGGAACTGATATAGCAAGAAAAGGAAGTAATTTTACTATTAGAAAGTTTAGTGAAAGGCCTTTAACACCTGTAAATTTATTAAATCTTAAAACACTTAATACTAAAATTGCTGCATATTTATGGTTTTGTGTAGAATATGGTAGGAGTATTTTAATTACTGGAGGTGTTGCTACAGGAAAAACAACTCTTCTAAATGCTATGTCTCTATTCATTAAACCAGAACTAAAAATTGTATCAATAGAAGATACGGCTGAACTGGTTCTTCCACACCCTCATTGGGTTCCTAGTGTTGCTAGACTACCAATGGCAGAAATAGGAAGGAAAAAAGTAGGAGAAGTAGATCTTTTTGATTTATTAAAAGAATCATTAAGACAAAGACCAGATTACTTAATAGTAGGAGAGGTTAGAGGAAAAGAAGCTTATGTTTTATTTCAGCAAATAGCCACTGGTCATAGCTCTTTATCAACAATACACGCAGACTCTATGGAAAGATTAATAGATAGATTAACAACACCACCAATTAGTCTTCCAGCAAATCTTATAGAAGCCTTAGATATAATTATTTTCCTGGTTAGAATAAAATATGGCCAAACATACGTAAGAAGAATAAGAAGTATTTTTGAAATACTTGGTTTTGACAAAAAAAAGAACTTTCCTATTGTAAATGAAGTGTTTAAATGGAATCCGACAACTGACAGCTATGAAGAGGTAAATCCTTCTGTTGTTTTAAAAAGAATTTCTCAGCAATTTGGAATCAAACAAGAATATTTGCAACATGAAATATCTGATAGAATAAAGGTTTTAAAATGGATGGTTGAAAAAAATATAGAAGATTATAGAGACGTAGCAAAAATTTCAAAACTCTATTATACAAGATCAGAAGAATTGTTAGAAGCTATAACATAGATGATTTCATGACTATCTGGAAAATACTCAAAGACCTATCATTTAAATTCTTCAAACACAGCTTAGATCCTTTTGTTGACCTATTTGAAAGCATAAAACCTGATTTATTAAAGGCTGATATAGGTCTAACTTTATTAGAATATGTTTATGTAATGTTTTTCTCAGTTCTTTTGTTCTTTGTTATAGAATTTCCTATTGTTACAATAATAACAAGTTTTCTTTTACAAGACATATTATTAGCATTTTTGTTTTCATTTACTTTGAATATTGTTATTACTCTTATTGTTTTCTTTATTTTTTACACGTATCCTAGCATGATTGCAACAAAAAGAAAAAGAGATATTGAGTCTGCCTTACCATTTGCAACAACTTACATGGCAACAGTGGCAAATTCAGGAGCTCCGCCTGTAACAATGTTTAAAGTTATTTCACAATTTGGAGAATATGGTGAAGTTTCTAAGGAAATGAGAAAAATTTATAGGGATATAGAGGTGTTTGGCATGGATCTGATAGGCGCTTTAAGAAAAACTGCTAATAGAACACCGTCTGAAGAATTAAAAGAATTGTTATGGGGATTGGACACTGTTTTAACAAGTGGTGGTAATCTTAGTGATTTTTTACATGAAAAATCTAGGCTTTTTATAGCAGAGTATGGAAGAAGATTACAACAATACTCTAGAACTTTGTCTATTTTAATAGAGATTTACTTGACTTTAATCTTGGTAGGATCTGTATTTTTTGTAATTATAACTGCCTTAATGTCATTATTGGGTGGGGGAGGAATGAGTAGTTATTTGTCGTTTATACAGTTTTTAGTTATTTTTATAGTTTTACCATTTGTGTCTGTTGGTTTTATAGTTTTAATAAAATCCATAGCTCCAGCAGCGTGATAAAATGAAAAAAAAGGAAAAAAAATTCAAATTTAAAATAAAATTCATACCAATAATAATAGCAGCAGTATTAGTTTTAGTGAGCATGTTTTTCTATGAAAATATTGGCCTAATGGGAAATCTTATTCTTTTAGCAGTTGTAGTAGGAGTTGTTCCTTATGCATTTTTATCGTATTTTGAATACCAAAAAATAAAATCAATGGAAGATCAACTGCCCTTGTTTTTGTTAGACCTTTCTGAAGGTCAAAAAATAGGAATGACATTACCAGAAGCATTAAAACAAGTAGTAAAAACTGATTATGGAAAATTAACAGAAGAAATTAAAAAAATTAATTATCAGTTATCTTGGGGTACGCCCACACAAGAAGTTATGAATAATTTTGCTCTTAGAACAAAAAAATCTAACTTAATAGGAAGGGTAGTTAGAATCATAAATGAAGCTTATAGTTCTGGGGGTGATATTGCTAGAACAATGGAAGCTACAGCATCTGATATAACTGCAATAAAAGAGGCTGAAAAAGAAAGAAGAGCTGTTACATTTCAACACATGATGATAATGTATGCTATTTATTTCATATTTATTGGAATAGTTATTGGTCTTTCTCAAACTTTAATACCATTAATGGAACTAGACGTTGAATCAAGTGAAATAACAGGCGAAATGATGACTTTTAGTGACCCTTGTGAAATTTGTGTAAATAATCCAGATATTTATTGCATAAATTGTTCAGTTTTTTCAGTTGTTTGCCAAATGTTTGGAATTGAAAAAAGTTGTTATTATTATGCACTATTTCTTTTAATGGCTATAGTTCAAGGTATATTTTCTGGATTAGTAGCAGGACAAATTGGAGAGGGGTCTGTAACTGCTGGTCTAAAACATAGCTCAATAATGACAATATCTGGTTTTGGTATAATATTATTCTTGCTAAAAGCTGGAGTGATTTAATGCAAGGGCAAACAAGAATAGAATTTATTTTTGCTGTTATAATATTTACACTAATAATTTTTCAAATTGTAACTCAAATAAATAATACTTTTTCTAGCATCAATAAAGATTATGAAATCGACAGCCTAAAAGTACGGGCTTTAAACACGCTTATAACTCTTGTAGAAACAGGAGATGTGGAAAAACACTATAAAGTTCCTATTCCAGTCGATGTAATGTTGGTTAATGATGTATCAGGCAGTATGGATGATGGTTGTGTTTGTGATAATGTAGACGCTTGTACTAATTGTGTTGGTCCTTGTGGTATATGTGATGCAAAAAATGCTTCAAAAATCTTTGTAGATGAGTTGAATTCTACAAATGATCGATCTGGGCTTGTTGCATTCAATGCTTCAGCTCATGTTCTTCAAAGTTTAACATATAATAAACAAGATGTTAAAGACGCCATAGATGCTTTGAGAACAAGTAGTAGCACTGCAATAGGTGATGGTATTGATAATGCAACAGAAGAATTAATGAATAATGGTAGGTCTAATGCAGAGTGGGTACAAATTTTATTAACTGATGGGCAACACAACAGAGGTCAAGAACCTGAACCTGCAGCACAGGAAGCTGCAAACAACAACATAGTAATATATACTGTTGGACTTGGTGATGAAAGCAATTTTAATGTAACTTTATTAGGAATAATAGCTTCTATGACTGGTGGAAAATATTATCATGTTCCAGACAGTAGTCAATTAGTAGAAATATACGAAGAAATAGCTTTTGAAATAAAATCTGAAAAAATAGCGGTTGGATTAATAGCAGAAAAACCCTATAGGATTTCGGAAATAAAAATAGGAGATATAAGTCAAGATTGTGATATTTTGGATATTTTTGAACTTGAAACTTATAGATTAAGGGTCTATAATTCAACAGATTTATTATTATTTTGTGGAACCGAAACCTTAAGACCCCCAAAGGTAGTAGTTAGCAAGAAGGTTTTTATTGGAAATAATTTAGGAAATGTAACATTGGAGTTGTGGTAAAGTGAAGGGTTTTATTTATTTGTTAGAAATATCAATTGCATTAATATTAATTTTAGTGGTTTTAGGAACTGTTTCTAGTTACGAAGTAAAAGAAAGCTGGGAAAGAACAGATTTAATTGGAATAGCTGATAATATGGTGAGATTGATAAAAAACGAGCATATTTTAGATATTTTAAGTGGCAATTTAAGCTTGATTGAAACTTTAATTCCCCCAAATGTTGATTTTGGGTTAAAAGTTAAAGCTACTCCCAAACAAAACATAAGTGTTGGTTGTGTTGATGGAACAAGTTTTAGTTATGTAAACGGACTTTTAACAGATGCTTTTGTCAATAATTATTGGATAAATTTTAGTGTTGGACAATTTGACATAGAAACCTTGAATTATATTCCCTTATATTATGATGTTATTGTATTTGTCAATTATACAGGATATAATAGTAGAAAATCTAATATTACAGATTATTTAGATAATGGTGGCGTTATAATAGGAATAAACGCAACTGAAAATACAGCAAATACTGATTTTATGGACATTTTTGGTTTAAGTTCTATTGTTTCTAGTGTTGGTAATTTTCATTTTACAGAGTATGGGCCAGAACAAGATGAAATTGAAAAATATTTCTTAGGTTTAGGTTTTGATATAATTACTGATTTTACTATAGATAGTAAAAAATGGGGAAATTGGTATATTTGGGAAGAAACTAGAACAGTAAACATTACATCTTTTAAAACAGTTGATATAGAAAGCAAAAGACCTAGTGAAACAGAGCTTACAAACATACCAGAAGGTGGTTTTTTCACTTTAGAAAACCCCATTGATAACACAAACTATACATTCAAAGTTAAAAAAGTTTTTTGGAGTGATTTTGTAATAATTCAAGCAATGAATACGTCTTTTATTTTTCAAGATTTTTCTGAAGAAGGCGGGGCACCTTCTAAAGACGTAATAGGAAAATTTAATATTATAGCCAAATCTGGTGATGATGCAGAAATGACTTCTAACAACACTGCAATCTGGATTTCAGATTTTCCAGAAAGTGATGAATATAGAGTCTTAGTAAAGGCTGCTATTGCTTCAAGAGTAAAAGAATGGACATTAAAAGAACCTGATTTAACAAAAGAATACGTTGCTGTTTCCTCATTCTTTCCTTTATGTTGTGATATGCCTGAAACAGTTGAATTGGCCTTTTATTTGTGGTATAAAATATGAAATTCTGCTTTTTATGTGGCAAAAAAACTGAAAATCTGATAAAAGGATATTGTGAAGAATGCTACAATAAAAAGTTCAAATTAATAGAAATTCCTGAAGAAATCAATGTTACAATATGTTCTAAATGTAATAAAATAAAGGAAAAAAACAAGTGGAAAGACATAGAAATTGACGGTTTCCTAAGAAATAAAATAAAAATTCTTGGAAAAAATGTTAAAATAAGATTTGAGAAAAATGATGTTTTAAGAATTTATGTCAAAGGTTTTTTAGAAGGTTCTAAAACCCTTAAAGAAGAGACTTATGAATTAAAACTGAAAATAAATAAAGAAGTTTGTCTTAATTGCTCTAGAAAATATGGAGATTATCATGAAGCTGTATTGCAAATAAGAGGAAATTTAACAAATGACGATTTTAATTCAATAGATGACCTTGTTTTAATGAAAAAAGGGTTTTATAAAATAAAAGAAGTTAAAGGTGGTTATGATCTTCTCATAGGTAGCAAAGCTTTAAGTGAAAAAATCACAGATTTCTTAAGAAAAAAATATAAAACTGAAATAAAAAAGAGTTATAAGCTTGTTACAAGCAAAGATGGTAAAGATATTTATAGGAATATCATTTTAATAAAAATACTAAGTGATTAAATGGCCAAAGGAACAGAAGAAGAGATAATAAGAGTAAGAGTACCAAGAAATGATGAAACAATAGGTCTTGTAACAGCTCTACTTGGAGGAGGAAGAGTAGAAGCTAAGTGTGACGACGGTTTTACAAGAATTTGCAGGATTCCTGGCAAAATAAAAAGGAGATTGTGGATTAAACCTGGAAATTTAATCTTAGTTAAGCCCTGGAGCGTTCAAAAAGAAGAAAGGGCAGATGTTCTTTGGCTATACAGCAGAGCTCAGGCCCATTGGCTTAAGAGAAAAGGCTTTGTAAAAAATATTTCTCCAGAAGTCTAAAAAATTCGAGTTTTGTTTGATGTATACCAAAGGAAAAAAATGTGTTAAAAGAAATTTTATTTTTTTATTATTAGACTTGTACGTTTTGAAAATTAAGTTAGATTTTTATATTAATTAAATTATAATAAACATAAGTAATCAAGGGTGAGGGAAAATGCCAAAGATAGTTTACGAGTATCCTGATGAAGAAAGACTAGAAGTTCTAGTTCTTGCTAATTCTCCATGCACTCCTAGCGAGCTTTTGAGAATTGAAAAAATACCTGTTAAGCCAAACACCTTAGAAACCTTAAAGAAAAAACTGGACTGGCTAGTAAACCAGGGAAAATTAAAAAAGAAAAGAGTTGCCCAAGGAAATGTTTACTGGCATATGAGCATTGAAAATTATAAGAAAAAAACTTTGATGAGAGCTACTGAAGAATTGGTTAGAACTGATGGAAAATTCGACGAATCATGAACTTGCTTCTTGTAAAAACCCATAAACTTTAGAGTGTTTTGATCCTCTTATTATCATTTTTATTGCTTGTCTGGCAATATTCATTTGTTCATAATTTCCTATTACACAAACTGTTTTTCCGTATACAGAAACTGAGCAACCGCTAAAATTTTCTATTAATCTTCTTGTTTTTCCCTTAGTTCCTATTAATCTAGCCTTTATTACCTTTGTTTTTTTATCAGTAAATCCTGTTAATTTTATTATTTCTAAAGATTCGTTTTCATTTAGCAATCTAAAGGCTTTTTCAGGGGAAAACCCTCTTGCAATTGCTTTTACAATGGTTTTTGCTTGAAATAATTCTAGTCCTTCGCCTTCTATTAAAGCAGAATTTTCTTCAAAAGATAGTTTAATTTTTAAAGAACTTTCAAGTTTTTTTACTGTTTTTTGATCCTTTACAACCTTTATTCTTTCTTTGGGAACTAATACAGTTTCTATGATAAAATCACCTAATAGAATATTATTGTTAATTATTTATTTTTTCCTAATGTTTCTATCCAAGAACTTAATTCTTTTATGAATTTCTGTCTATATTCTTGAGCGTCTAGAGGAAGTCCTCTAATTAGAGCCTCTTTTAATTTAGATGAATCTTCCCCTATTTTAACAGGAATCATTCCAGCTGTATTATAATTTGCTGTAGAAAACCCTAGTTCTTCTAATTCTTTAGGCCAAGTAATATCAAGATTTCTCCACTCTCCATTTTTTACTTGTAAAAAATTATGATAATCCCTAATACCATTAGACTTAACAACAATTTCTCTTAATTTCTCTGGAACAGTCACATTAAATTTATTTAACCAATCTAAATCAAAAATAACTTCAATCAGAACTTCTCTAACAACATGATCAGTTTTTTTAGTAATAAGTTCTTTCAAAAGATCATGTTTTCCTGAGCAGGTTCCCTTCTTCTCTCTATAAACATCTTCTCCACGTCTGCTTCCTATTGCCCCATAAGTTATTTGTCTAACACCTTCTGCTAACTGTGAAATAATGTCCCCTTTAGGATCTCTTACATACTCTTCGAACGCTTTATCTAAATAGTCCATAATTTTAGTTTAAACAGAAAGTTTTTTAAATGCTTCTAAATCAAAGAGAATTTAAATTATAGTCATCTTCTTTTGTTGATCTGTGGTTATTTTTAATTTGAAGTTTTTATCAATGTAAAAATCTATTTCGCTTCTTACTCCAAATTTATTTCTTAAATATACACCGGGCTCAATTGTATAACCAGTATTAAGTTTTATTCTGTTTCTACTGTTTCTAGCTAAATTAGTTCCTTTTCCATGGTCAGAATAAAAACCTAGAACATGTCCTGTTTTATGTAAAAAGAATTTTCCATAACCTTTTGAAGATATATAAGATCTGACAACCCTGTCTATTTGTTTGCCTTTAGGTAGTTTTCTTTTTATTAATTGATTTTTAATAAATGATAAAGCATTATCCCTTGCATTTAGAACAGTATAAAAGATTTCTTTGATATTTTTAAATGGTTTTTCTATAGAACACATCCAAGTTACATCAGCAAAAGTTGCATTTGTCTTTTTTAATTTAGCCCATAAATCAATCATTATCAAGCTATTTTTCTTTATTTTAATTGCTTTATTCTTTTTCGGAAAGTAATGTGGTTTAGACGTATTCTTATCTATTGATACTATTGGAGGCTGATCGGTTTTTAGCTTATTTTCTCTAAATTTTTCTAGAATGAACTGTTGGATATCATAATCTGTTAGTTTGAATTTATTTTTTCTAATGTGTTTTATAGTCTGTTCTTTAATTTTACATAAAATTTTAGCAGCTTTAATGTGATTTTTTAATGCTTGTTGATTCCAACTCATAACATTAGAATATGTAAATCAGGGCTTAATAATTAACTTATTCTTCCTTCAGCTATTTTAGCCAAATTCTTTAAGAATTCATAATCACTTTCAATTCCTTCTACTATAAGAACTTCAGCAACGTCCCATTTAGTAAAGCAAATTGTATAAATATTTTCTTTTAAGCCCCCAAAATCTACAACAGTAACATTATATGCTATGCTTAAATCTCCTATAAAGGGATCAGAAAGCTCAGAAATAGACAATATTTTTTTGTTAGTATTTTCATAAAATCTTCCTAATCGATAAGTTTGTTTAGCAGCTTCAAAACTAAAACTCATGTTAATAGCACTGTTAACAAGAGGATAAACACCAATGAATTGCTTGACATTAATTTCATCAGAAAAGAAGCTAACATTATAACCCTTTTTAAACCCAAGATCTCTTTCAATTTTAGTAACTTCTTCTTTAAATCTTATGCTTGTTTCTATGATTGCCCATCTTTTAGATGGTAAATCAGAAGTCTGTAAAGCCATTTCAGAAGGCTCTTTTGAAGCCATTTGAGGAACTCCACAAGCCCTTGTTTCTTCAGGTTTATCGTCAATTGTACCACAATCATTTTTATCTATACATTCTCTGTTTTGAACTCCAATTTCAGAATTTATTCTTTCACAATCTGACCAAAAACCACAATCCCAATCTGTCGTACATTCTGGTTCAAAAGTTTCATTTGCTATAATCTCTCCTGTTGGAGTTCCTTCAATGCAGCCTGCAACAAGGACTACAAAAATAATAGACAATTGTATAACTTTTCTCATGTTAAAAATATGGAAACATAATGATTTAAATACTTTTTAAAATAAACGACATTAGTCTATTAGAAAAATTAAGTATTATTTCAAGTTTTGAATATTGATTTACCTATACCACAGGCAAAATTCTTGGCAAAATCATACAATAGTTTTTTAGAACTCAATTTAGCTTTAATACAACTTAACTTATATAAATTTCGAACTTAATTTCTATTAAAGAATAATAATAAGATATAAGAAGAACAACACTTATTATTGTGCTTATCAAAAGCTGATGCTTATGTCAAATACTGGATTAACTGCAGAAATTCTGTCAAAAAATCTTAAGGCAATATCTGTAGCCGAATTTTTCGAAAAGAATAGGCACTTGCTAGGTTATGAGAACACCACTAAGGCAATGCTTACAGTTGTAAAGGAATTAGTAGATAATTCTATAGATGCTTGTGAAGAAGCAGCAATTTTGCCAAATATTAAGGTTTCTGTAAAGCAATCAGGAGAAAATAAATTTATAATAAAGGTTGAAGACAATGGGCCAGGAATTGTAGAAGATAAGCTTCCCTTTGCTTTTGGAAAGCTTTTATATGGAAGTAAATTTCACAGACTTAGACAATCAAGGGGAACTCAAGGCATAGGTGTAAGTGGAGCTATATTATATTCACAATTAACAAGTGGAAAACCAATAAAAATAACATCAAGCATTGGAAAAAGATATATTAGCGATATAGAGCTTATGATTGATGTTACTAGAAATGAACCTCATGTAATTTCTAGTAAAAGAGAAAAAAATCCTGAAAAATGGCACGGAGTTAAAGTAGAAATGGAAATTGAAGGAAGATATATTGAAAAAGGCCAATCAATACCAGAATATCTTAAAGAAACTGCAATAATGAACCCTTATACAAGAATAATTTATCAAGGACCCAATGGTAAGGTTACATTTCCAAGAGCTGTGCACAAGTTACCAAGAAGACCTAAAGAAATAAAACCTCATCCTTATGGTGTAGAATTAGGAATTTTAAGAAGAATGGTTGAAACAACCAAAGCAAAAAACATTGTTAGCTTTCTAAAAGCAGATTTTTCAAGAGTAGGAAAAACATCTGCGTTGCAAATGTGCAAATTAGCTAAAATTAATCCTAAAAAAAAGCCCCGCTCATTAGATTATAATGATGTTACAAGATTGCACAAGGCAATGCAAACAGTAAAACTTGTTTCTCCGCCTACTAATTGTTTATCTCAATTAGGAGAGGAAACAATAACAAAAGGTTTAGAAAAAGAAATAAAAGGAGAACATTTTGTAGCAATTACAAGATCTCCATCTGTTTACAAAGGAAGACCCTTTGCTGTTGAAGTTGGAATGGCTTATGGTGGAGAATTAAATCCCAATAAAACAGGTGATCTTCTTAGATTTGCTAATAAGGTTCCATTATTGTATCACNNATGGCTTACAACAATCTTCTGGTTCTTTACCAACAGGACCTTTAGTAATTTTAGTTCATTTTGCATCAGTTTGGGTTCCTTTTACTTCAGAAGGAAAACAAGCAATAGCAAGTTATCCTGACATAACAAAAGAAGTTAAACTAGCTTTGCAAGATGCAGGAAGAAAACTTAAGAAATACATAACTGGAAAAAGAAGAAGACATGAAATACAAATGAGAAGAAATCTATTTGAAAGATATATTCCTGAAGCAGCATTAGCAATTTCAAAAATATCTGATGTTCATAAAGTAAAAATTGAACATGGTTTAGAAAAAATGCTTAAAAAAGGCTTAAAAGAAGTTGATGGAGAAGCTGAAGAAGAGGTAGAATTAAATGAAGAGGAAACAGAAAAGATTAGAAGCAAAGAAAAATCTTAAAGATTTAGGCAAAAAATTAGTGAACGATATAAAAGTTCGTAGAAATCCGTCTCTAATTGTTCCTATAAGAGCTCTGTCTAATGTTATTTATGATACAAATACAAGATTAATAACTCTTGGAGATAAAACATCTAAAAGATACTTCTTTAATGTTGCTCATGTTAGAAAGTTCGTACAAACAGTAGAAGTTGCAGCAACTGCAAGAGAATTGTTAGATGTTAACAAGCATTTAAGTCTGAGAGAAGTTTTTTACAGAATTAAAAGAACAATACCTGATACCAATATTAATATTGTAGATGATCAAAAAGAATCTAACAAAGCAATAGAAGATTTAGAACTAATAACTAATTGTTCTAGGGAACAATTGCATGTAAATGCAAATAAAATGGGTTCTGTTGCTGGAAATGTTGTTATAAAAGATAAGGGAGACACTGTTAATTGGTCAAAATTAGGATCAGGTGGGTGGTCCATACCCTCTAATGTTGAGGAAATTGAATTCAAAAAAGTAGATGCAAAATTCATAATATACATGGAAAAAGCAGCAGAGTGGGAAAGACTTCATGAAGATAAGGTATGGAAAAAATTAAATTGCATAATAACATCATCTCAAGGTCAAGCAACAAGAGGTGTAAGAAGATTATTACAAAGATTACATAATGAACATAACCTTCCTGTTTATGTTTTAGTTGATTTGGATCCTTGGGGGATATATATTTATTCTGTATTAAAATTCGGAAGTATTTCTTTAGCTCATATAAGTGAAAGATTAGCAATTCCTGATGCAAGATTTTTAGGTTTAACTCCTTACGATATAGAAGAATTTGGATTAAAAAGACATTTAATAAAGTTTAAAGACGTTGATATAAAAAGATTAAATGATTTAACAAAATATGAATGGTTTAAAGATAAGAAAGAGTGGCAAAAGTTCTTTAACAAAATGAAAGAATTAAAAGGCAAAGTTGAATTAGCAGCTTTATCTTCTAAAGGTATTTCATTTATATCTGAAAAATATATTCCTGAAAAAATTAAGAAAAATGAGTGGTTAGATTAGAAAAAGAATACTAAGATAATATGGTTTTTTGACAATAAAAAAATTTATATTCTGTAGTATATTGAAAGAAGTTTTAAAAATTACTAAAACGTAGTTTTGAAGGGTTCTTCTTCTCTCCCAAGGAGGAATAAACATGTTAGAAAAGTTAGTAGAAACCGGGGAGAGACATAAGTTAACAAACACAGAAGAATTAGCAATTGTTGCAAGAGTTGAAGCAGCTTTATTAAAAGGAGCAAGAGATTATTTCATAAAAAATGAATTTATAGAAGTAAATGCACCTCATATAACTAAAGCAACAGGAGCATGCGAAAACATAGACACTTTATTTGGTTTAGAATATTTTGGAATTCAAGGATACCTTAGTCAAACACAACAATTATATCTTGAAGCAATGATACCACAATTAAAGAAAGTTTGGTGTGTTGGACCAAGTTTTAGAGCAGAACNNTTAGAGCAGAACCAGATGCAGATGAAAGACATTTAACAGAGTTCCCACTAATAGAAATGGAATTTGAGGGGAATTTTGAAGAACTTTTGAGATATATAGAAGGTACAATCTGTAGTATGGTAGAAGAGGTTTTAAAGGAAGAAAAACATCTTAAAAAAATAGGAGTTAATACAGAGAGATTAAAGAAGATAAAAGCACCATTCGGAAGAATGACATATGATGAAGCAATAAAAAAAGTTGGACTAAAATGGGGTAGTGATCTAAAAAGCAAGCATGAAAAGATGTTAGTAGAAATGAATGGAAACCAACCTTTGTTTATAACACACTTTCCTAAACCAATAAAGTTCTTTAACATGAGAGAAAA
>JABAOH010082721.1_pt1 | contig 19827 bp, 23 predicted proteins | sample 7062181 | NCBI WGS metagenome assembly JABAOH01 (sample SAMN14538630, study PRJNA623070) | marine sediment metagenome | biome: marine biome [ENVO:00000428]; feature: marine pelagic biome [ENVO:01000023]; material: deep marine sediment [ENVO:00002113]; isolation source: pool of 5 deep marine... | reverse complement strand
GGGCCGAAGGGCGAATTCGGTCAGGGAAAAGGGGAATTTCGGATTTCGGAATCGGTGGGGCGAGAAATTCGCAATCTGCAAATCGCAATCCGAAGTCGTCTCACACCAGGAGGGACCCTCATGGGGAAAATCATTGACTGCAGCAAGGTGAACCCAGCCAGCGGTTGCGGCCACGTCGTCCGGGGCGAAACGGAAGAAGAGCTGTTGAAGAATGCCAAGGCCCATGCGAAAGAGCACGGCATCGTCGAGGTCACGCCCGAGCTCATCGAAATGATCAAGGCCCATATCGAGGACGAATAGCCGGCACTGGGCCCGTGTCGGAAAGGCCTTGCCCCGAGCACTTACAATGTGCGTGAACGTCCATACAATGACAGAAGGCGCTAGGGAGTTGGACGGTGACGGTTGAAGAGCTATTAAAGTCTAAGCGGGATGAAATCCTCCGCATCGCTGCGAAACGTGGGGCGCGGAACGTGCGCATCTTTGGCTCAGTGGCTCGCGGCGAGGCAGACGGAGACAGCGACATCGACTTGCTCGTGGAAATGGATCAAGGGCGGAGCCTCTTCGACCTGGCTGGCCTGTGGCGGGAACTCAATCAATTGCTGGGGAGAAGGGTCGACGTGGTTACGGAAAAGGGGTTGCGGGAATCTATTCGTGAGGAGGTCCTGAGAGAGGCCGTGCCCCTATGAGGGATGATCGCCGGCGCCTTGAACATATCTTCCAAGCCATATCACATATCGAGCGCTACGCGGTTCGTGGGGAGAAAGCATTTCGGAGCGATGAACTCATCCAAAACTGGATGGTCTGGCATATCCAAATCATTGGCGAGGCTGCTCGGGCCCTGTCGCCGGAATTGCGGGACCGTCACCCGGAGGTTCCATGGTTGGACATTATGGATATGCGGAACGTCTTGGTGCATGAGTATTTCGGGATCGACCTGGACATCGTATGGCGTGTGATAGACCGAGAACTGCCGAACCTCAAACGGAAGGTCAAGGCGATTCTGGAACAGCTTGGGTGAGCAGCGGAGGTGAGTCAAGAAAAGACTTGACCCCTTGCCCCTGTGACCCCTTGCCCTCTATCTAGCGATAGCCTTTTATCTCGAAGAAATAGAGGTGAGGTGGAACGCAGGCTCAAGGACGTTCCTCCCCGTGAGTTGCTTTCTAGCTTTTTCTCTTCAGCGCAAGGCTTCACAATCAATGTGCTACGAAATTTAGAAAAAAGATCGCTTCCCAGATCAAAAACACGAAGCAGCTCTGGACGTTGTTCAGTGTAAAACATCAGAAAGAGAGATTGGGGGCAAGGGGTGGGGCTCAGGTCTTGAATCTTGACATTGCCAAGGAAGGCTTATGGCTTATAGCGCATAGCCCTTTGCCCCCCTCCGGCACAATCGACGGCACACTTAGCTCCTAGCGATTGTCGTGGGTGGCCTTCTCGCAAGAGCCCATCGGTATGATTCGTGAGTGTGACGACAGCGACTTTGCCACGATTCACGCGATCATCAATGATTCCGCCGAGGCGTACAAAGGCGTGATTCCTGCCGACTGTTGGAAAGAGCCGTACATGTCTGAAGATGAGCTTCGGACTGAGAAAGACGAGGATGTCCTGTTCTGGGGATATGAGGAAGACGGGGAACTCGTTGGGGTGATGGGCATTCAACACGTTCAGGATGTCACGCTGATCAGACATGCCTATGTGCGCACGGTCAAACGCAGACAGGGCATCGGGCAAAGATTGCTCTCCTTCCTTCGGAAGCAGACGACGCGCCCCATCTTACTTGGCACGTGGGCAGATGCCGGTTGGGCGATTCGTTTCTACGAAAAACATGGATTTCGATTGGTTTCCCCGCAGGAGAAGGATCGATTGTTGAGAAAATACTGGACGGTCCCTGACCGGCAAATCGAAATCTCCGTGGTTCTAGCAGATGAGAAATGGTTTGATCGCAATTGTTTGGCGTTCGGCGAGGGTGAGAGGCCGAAACGAGGAACGGTTTCAGGCATGTGATTTCGGCTATGGGGTCCGCGTCACCTCCTTGTGCCCTGCATCATAAGGCCCCAGGTTCTCCCGCGATCTCGCCCCCGCCTTCAGCGCCCTTGACACCCCTCGCCCGACAGGGAATACTTAGTCCGTCTAGAATCGGAATTTGGGGCCAGAGGAGAATTTTTACCCATCGAACTTCGTCCGGTAAGTAATGGGAAAAAACATGGCGTTACGAGATCTGACCCTCCTTGCGCTTGCCACTCTCGTGGTGACGGTGACGGCCACCGCGACTTTCGCCGGACAAGATTGCGATGGCACTCCTGCCGACGACACGGTACGGGAGCTGGCCGAGAAGGAGGCGCCTGCGGACACCGCCGCGGGGCAATACAACATTGATGAGCTCGTGGCCCGCCTTCGGGCCACCAAAGCGATCGGGTTTTTCACAAAGCTGGCGCTCAAAAATGAGATTGATGATCTCATGGATCGGTTCCGCCGATTTCATGCCGGCGATGGGAACACGCCGTTAGAGAAGTTGCGCGACCATTACAATCTCCTCTTTATGAAGGTCATCACCTTGTTGCAAGATGGGGATCCCCCGCTGGGCCAGGAAATCGCCAGGGCCCGGCAGATCTTATGGGCGAAGCTCGCCGATCCTAGGGAATTTACTCGGCTATAAGCGGCCACCGAAAAGGAGAGATCCATGGGGGTCACGAAGAACGGAGGATGTTGGCTCGGAGCCGTGCTATTTACCACGGTCCTGATGGCGCAGGCCAAACCCGTAGACATCGCCAAGGACCTGAGCACGGTCATCGCCCTGCAGGGGAAGCCCTGTGGGCAGGTTGTCAGTTTCGAGAAGCTCGGCGACAACGACTACCTCGCCCGTTGTTCGTCCGGCGATACGTATCGGGTGTACGTCAACGAGAAAGGCCGCGTCATCGTTGTGAAGGAATAGGGGCCGGCAGGCTTCAGAGTGTCGGGGATCGATGTAATGGAACCAGGATCGGTATAGCCCTGCGCCCACCTCTGACACACGCGACGCCTTCTCGGGCGATGTACACCCCGCAGCGGCGTTTTGACTTGAAGGGGTTGAAATCTCGCACCTGCTGCGCCATATTTCGTACGACGGGTAGGCGAGGCAAGTAAGCTTCAAGCGTTCCCCAACCCATGTGGACGCCAAGGAGGAAACTAGGTGAAGGGAGAAGATTTCCTCAAAGCGTTCACCGAGGTGTCGCCAGAGGAACAGGAAGCCATCCGCGACGGACTCCTGGTCAACACGACCGCCTATGTCGGCTTGCTCAATGCAATGATGGCGAAGATCGAAGGTGGTGGGGACCCGTGGGCAACTTGCCGGGAAATGACTGAGCAAATGGGGGTGAAATGCTGCTAGCACCCGAAGGTCCCGCGCCCCGGCGCTCGTAAGTGGGTGGGGTCAAGTCCTTGGTTGACTAATACCTCCGTTCCCGCGCTGCCGTCTCGCCGTCCAGTTCGTGCCCAGCCTTCCTACGCGCGTGGATGGAACCTGCGATGGGGTCCCTGCGATGGGGTCATGCGATGGGGTCAGGTCTTGAATTTTGACATTCCCAAGGAAGGCGCATGGCTTATAGCGCATAGCCCGTGGCGGGTAGTACCGATGGAACCAGGATCGGCATAGCCCTGCGCCCCGCTCCGGCGAAACCGACGGCACACCAATCATTAACACTCCTTGACAGCCGAACCACGGCCTGAGATACATTCTGGCCGCCTTCCCAGAATCGAATTTTCCCCTTTCCTGATGTCGGACAGCCTCACGTTTGACATACATCAGGTCCCGCAAGGAGATTGTCCGGTATACACATTTGTCGTGACAGGGGCCTTGACGTCCTCTCGGTCTGGTTACAATGTAAAGATGAAGCAGGAAGTTTGTCGAGGATGCCGACAACTGTCTGAGGTCGTTCGGTAAACGTCCATCTTCGTGATGTGACTGGTACTCTTCACCGACGGACGAATCATTCACGTCACGCGCCCCCGTATCGTCGATCACGACACAAGGAGATCAGTATGGCGATTTACAAGAAACTGTTTTTTATGTTTTGCACAGGATTGGTGGTGATCGCGCTTAGCGGTTGTGGAGAGGAGAGGCCGCCGGAACAAACCGTTCAGAAGGTCGACAAAGCAAGTGAAGGTGTCAAGAAAGTCGAGGAGGCAACCGAAAAGGTTAGTAAGAAAGTCGAAGAAGCGGGGGATCCCGAGGAAGGGAAGAGGACGTATGCTGTCCTCTGCACCTCGTGCCATGGGAACACCGGCAAGGGAGATGGCCCAGCGGCGGCCGCGCTTCCGGTGAAGGTCACGAACCTCACCGATGGGAAAGATCTCAACGCCAAGTCGGATCAGTTCCTTTTCAGAATCATCAAGGAGGGGGGCGCCAGCGTGGGGAAATCCGCTCTGATGGCACCGTGGGGTGGGCAACTTAAAGATGAGGAGATCTGGAATCTGGTGAGTTACATCCGAACCCTAGCGGTCCCACCCTATAAACCCTCGTAGTAGGTGGGGTCTGGGTCGATCCTTGCATTTTGACATTCCCATTGAACGGAGGTAAGGGGTCAAAGCTTTACATGTGACGCTTCGGGCAGTCTTCGGGATGGAACCGGGACTGGCATAGCCCTTTGCCCCCCTCCGGCACGATCCAAGGCACATCAAACATTCAGACGCCCTCTCGGGCGGGGATGACCTGGGAGGGCGTTGGTGTGTATAATGGTTCAAAATGCAGCGTGACGAGTGGTGGGCGAGTGACGGTTGGACAATATTTCCGCGCCCCGCGAGGGTTTCGACATGGGAAGAGACGACTGGTATAGGCGGGCAACTTGGTCCGCCGCAGACCGCGAGGCATTTCTTGCGAGACTCAAAAGAACCCGGAGCACCGGGAACCGGGCGCAGTACCTGCTCATTCAAGCGAAATGCTTGCGGAAAACCAAAGATGAGCAACTGGTTCGCGCGGCACTTGAGCTCGTAGAACTCATGCTGCGGGACTATCCGGAAAAAATCTTTCTCGCCAGGGCTCAGTATGAGAGGGCGGAGTGTTTGCTGACACTTGGCAATGTAGGAGACGCCTTGGAATCCTACCGCCAAGCGTTGGCCGTCGAACGGGAGTTCCCCAACGTGAGGACAGGTGCGGCGCTCCGATTTGGTTGGACCGTAGTAGAGAGACGTCTAGAGACGTTGTATGAAGAGGCGTTAACGGCGCTGGAGCACTACGGCACTTCACTGGCCCTCGCGAATGAACGGTATGTGTTTAACGCGATTGTCGCGTTGATCAATGCCGCGTGGGGCCACACGGAGCAGGCAAAGAGGAACGCACAGGCTGCACTTCGGGCGGCTTTGGAGACGCATTCGGGTCTTCAGTATCACCCCGAGGTCGGACTCGTCACGGATACCGGTGGCCCGGTGTACGACCGACTGCGAGAGCTAGCTGACAGCTGACGCGAGACATGAGGAAAATAGAGGCGGAGGGGAATTGGGGGCAGGTTTGCGATTTGCTACTTAGGATAAGCAATGATCGAACCATGGGAGGCATAGCGCTTCACCCCCCTCCGGCCCAATCAAGGCCACCCCAAAGCATCTACGTGCTTTTGTGAGGGGGAAAAGACTTGCGAAAAGTCCGAATTCGTGGACGAATTCGTCGCCGCCCGCCATCCGCTCTCGAAGTGACGATAGGCTCGCAGAAGTGGAGGCGCGTAAGAGACCTGCGCTCGTATGGACCCAAGGCCTGTGTGTATATGCTCCACCACGCTCCAGACGGTAAGGCACAGATTGTTTTCGGTGATGGGCGGAGAGGGAAAGTCCCTCCGAAAGGCTCATCGATTCGTGTCACCTACCGCCACGGCACCGGAACCTCGGTTTCCGTAGTGCGGCGGTCACTTCCTCCGACCAAAGACATCGCATTATGGATCGTGATCCGCAACAGGACGGTTGCGATAGGTTTCGATAGGTATTCCAGGGGGTTGAGGGTCAGCTCTTGAATCTTGACAGTGCCAAGGAAGGCTTATGGCTTATAGCGCATAGCTCGTAGCTCCCCTCCGGCACACTGATTGCAGCGCCTTTGCGGTGAAGCACAGCCGTGAAGGCGTTTTACTTTTTGGAGGAGTATCGATCGCGCGCGCGAGGAGCGGGTGCAGAAAAAAACCCTTATTCCTTCTGGAAACCCTATGACTAAAATTGTAATGATAGTAATTTACGTGGCGGCATTGGTCTTCTTGGGTTTAGCATACCTACCCGACCCGAAGATTATCGGGATCACCTCCGAACCTTCGACAATAATGTTCTACGGATTGTCTGGGCTTTTGGCGGGATTGAGTTTTGTCGTTGCGGTAATCAGCACCTTTGCTTTTGCCATAGGCAGATGGCGTGCTAGCCGGGGCCAAGCTGGCCTCAGGTCCTTCAGAACCGATAGCTTGACACCCCTGTGCCCACGCAGTTTGGGCTTGACAGGGCGTAGAGGGATCGGAGTAGGAAATAGGCGCCGCTGCGACCCCTCTGCCTTAGAGAGAGGTGTATAGTTTCCGTGGGAAAGCTACAGAAGCCAAGAAAGAAGATTTGGAGAGTGCGTTTGCCCCGAGCACCTGGCAGGCACGTACCCCGGGACAAGACGAAGGTCCCCAGAAAGAAGAGGCATATGGCTTCTAGCGGGTAGCCCGTAGCAGACCGTACTGAAGAACCGGGGGAGGGATAGGCCCTAGCCGATCGCTGGCATAAGAGTTGCACCGCCTTCTTGGGTACCATAGGCCCGGGAGGGCGCTTTTATTCTGTTAAAACCGGTATGACGTCTTCTTGGGTGCTGTACGGCCTAGGAAGACGTTTTGTTTTTCACGGTCGCTGACGGGGTTTGTATAAGGAGCACGGATTGATGGCGATGATGGCGGAATGCCCTAGTTGCAGGCTGCTGCAAATCGCGCACGCCACCTGTAAAGTCTGTGGGGCTCAAATGGGCAGGTTGGTGCACACGGCCGGTTCCCAGCGATCTGCCCCACGGCAGAATGTGGGTGCAGGCGGCAGGGGAGGCCGGAGAGGAATTGGTGGAAGCATAGAACGCGAAGCTTCATATGGTTTTATGCCGACAGGGGAGAAACCCTTTTGCATTACACTTGGGATGCTTTTTTCTTTTTTGGCTGGTGCCTTTTGCCTCTTGATGACGCTTCTCGTTTTCATGGGCGGGTCTTCGATGACATTTTATATCAATGACCGAGAGGTAACGCGAGAATATTTTACCTCGCACGCCCTTCCGCTGATCGTTCTCGGTGGCGGCATCCTCCTCGCCATTGGATATGGGTTTTGGACAGAAAGGCCCTGGTCGAGACACCTCGTGATGGTGTTCTGGTTCCTCACGGGACTTCTTATGCTTGCGATGACCGCCCATGCCCCTCCTATAGACAAGATCTTTTTCTTTGGAGAGATGGTGATCATTGTCGGGATTGCCGTGTGGTATTTCTATTTTAAATCCAATGTTGTCGACTATTATCGTGGTCTTTCATAGTCCTTTCCACTCAGCAATCTGACATATCCTTCTAATAGAAATGGGGTTATGTGAGGGAAAGGGGTCAAGTCGATTGTTGGCCGAACTTCCATCGCCCCGGGATGGAACGGGGATCGGCATCACCCTTTGCCCCCCTCCGCCATCATCGCAGTTTGGGCTTGACAGGAAGTGCGTCTAACAGGGTAACAATGACCCACCAGGTGACCCTTCGGGTTGTCCGTGAGTGATGCATTACTGAGGGACGGCAAGCCCCCCGAGCCAATAGTTCAATGAAACTGAGGTGACGATACGCAGAAGCTCACCCTCGGCACCGCCATTAGCGATCAGAAAACTCTGACGCCTTCGCGGACGTAGCTCGGCCCGGGAAGGCATTTTCGTTTTCACATCAGGTACCTGAGTCCGCCGCCCACAGGGGAAGATCGAAGGCGTGATTGGTGCCGACACAACACAAGACGCAAAGGAGCCGATGAAGAACATTGTAATTTATGTTGAGAAACCATGGGATCTTCTGGTCGAGCCGGCCGAGATCATCAGGCCATTGGTAACAGAAAACACGGAGGTGTGAGATGAAAAAATTCATGTGTGCTGCTTTGATTGGACTCGTGGTCGTTGGAAGCGCGACGACCAAGGCAACTTCCCCCAGTAGTTCAGAACAGGCTTCGGCCCACCAAGAGGGATCTACCGGTGCTGGCGATGTCATCGGAACTCTCGTGAACGGGCCCCTCGCCCTTGCCACGCACATTGTCTGGTCGGTCTCGGGGATCTTGACGTATCCCATCGCTGCACTCCAGGGAGACGAAGACAGCGTGACGGTCCACTGGTCGGCCCAGGTGGGTCCCACCTATTCCAGTAGCAAATTCCTGAGGCATTGGGCGTATTACGGGAATGAGCCCGAGGCCGTAATCTTAAAGACGGGCGAGAAACTGCCGGTACACCAACCCGTGGGCAAGGTCGATATTGACCTTTCATTTGCCCCGTTCCAAAGTCAAGCCATCACGGAGAACATGCGGGGCGATGAAAGCAGACCGCTGGAAAAATGATCCCTCGCGGCGTGGAGCGCCAACACCCGCTTTGCCCGATCGATCTCCACGGGAGGACTCTTGTCCATCGTTTGCGTTTAGTTTAGATTGACCACGGTCTTGTTCGACTAGTACTATAGGCGAGCAAAAAGGATGATGGTGAATATCATGGCATCGCTTTCAATAGTGTTGCTCTCCGTGCTGATCGCGTGGAGCATGCCCCCCGTTGCAAGCGCCAGTAATCTCGCGTTCGAGATGCTCGCTGCGAGCGCCGAGACCTACGCGAAGCCCCACGACATCGTCCTCTCGCCTGATGGCAGCCTCCTCTATGTCGCCGACAACGACAATGATCGAATAGCCGTGCTGGACGCGCGAACCTTGAAAGAGCTCGGCGTCTTCGCACAGGGCGAGGTATCTGCGCCCCACGACGTCGCTTTCGATTCCCAGGGGCGCTTGCTGGTGGCTGACACGGGCAATAGCCGCATCGCGATTTATGAGGTTGATCGGGCGAGCGGAAGGCTTGTGGGATCGTTGCAAGGACGTATTCGGCGACCCGAAGGCGTTGCGGTCCGTAAGGACGGACGCGTCTTCGCGACGGGCGCCGCCTCGAACAACCTTGTTGTCTACCGCAACGGCAAGGTCATCGGCGAAGTGGGCGGCTTTGCTGCGCCGCACGACGTGGAATTCGATCCGGCCGGAAACATCTGGGTTGCCGATGCGGCCAACGATCGCATGGTCCGCCTAAACGATAAACTCGAGATCACGAAGATCCTGGCTGAAAGCCCCTATGCATTCAACGGCCCGCGCTACATGGACTTCGACGCCGCGGGTCGGATGTACGTCGCCGACAAGTACTCCAATCGGATCAAGGTCATCGCGCCCAGCGGGGACTTGATCGGTGTGTTGGGCAAGGCTACTTCGGGTAAGGGCGAAGGCGTCTTCGATCGGCCGGAGGGCGTGGAGATCCGCGGTAGCGATATTTGGTTCTCAGACACCTACAATGACCGCGTTGTACGCTACCGCATCCGAATCATTCGTTGAATCGCTACATCGCGCGGGTTCAGGGTTAGGTCTCGAATCTTGACATCCCCCAGGAAGGTACATGGCTTATAGCGCATAGCCCGGTGCTCCCCTCCGGCACAATCGCCGGCGCATCGAATTCTCAGTTTGGGCGTCACAGGGGGTGGCGGGACCGGGATACACCATAGCACCGCCGTGACCCTTTCCGCAGTCGTGCGACACTTAACCCTCAACCCTCGACTCTAAGCAGGTACTAAGATACCACCGGGGTGATCATAGCCCGCGGGCACAAGCGTTCCATCGTCTCGCCATTATTGATTTCGCCCGCCTTTGGTACCCTTGACACCCTCTGCCTCTTCAAGGATACTAGGCCCCTCATTAGACCGAGGAGGGAAAGGGAGACGCGAGCGGTGTCAGAGCGCGTGACGCTCACATTTCACGGTGCGGCGGGTACCGTCACGGGATCGAAGCACCTGCTGACGGTCGGTGAGACGCGCCTGCTCTTGGACGCGGGCATATTCCAGGGGCAGAAGGAACTGCGGCTCCTCAATTGGGAGGGGCCGACGTTCGACGTCCGGTCGATCGACCAGGTCCTGTTGACCCACACGCATATTGATCACATCGGCTACCTGCCGCGGCTTGCGAAGTTAGGGCTCCGGGCCCCGGTCCACTGTACACCCGCCGCCTATGTGTTGGCCGAGCTGATGCTCCTCGACGCGGCCAAGATTCAGGAGCAGGATGCGCGCTACGCGAACAAGAAGGGCTTCAGCAAGCACAAGCCGGCGCTGCCGCTCTACACGACCGGCGATGCGCGCAAGGCGTTGAGCCTGCGAAAGCGACGGCGCTATGACGAGTGGGTGTCCCTTGATCGCCGCGGGAAAGTCCGCGCCCGCTTCCTCAACGCCGGTCACATCCTCGGCTCCTCCTTTGTCGAGGTGCGGGTCACCGTTGACGGGCGGGACATCCGCATCGTTTACAGCGGCGACGTCGGCCGCTTCGCAATGCCGCTGCACCCGGACCCCGAGGGACTCCCGCCTTGCGACGTGCTCATAATCGAATCGACGTATGGGAACCGCCGCCACCCCCGCGTCTCGGTCCTCGAGCAGGTCCGGCGGCCGTTTCAGGACACTTTCGCGCAGGGCGGCACGGTGTTGATTCCGGCCTTCGCCGTGGGACGGTCCCAGCTGGTGACCCTGATCCTCCGCCGGCTGATGCGCACGGGAGAGCTTCCCGAGGTCCCGATCCACATCGACAGTCCCATGGCAGTCAATGCAACTCGCATCTACAGCCGCTTCCTCGATTCTCGGAATGTCGATCCGGACGTGTTCGAGGACGGGCGACTGCGACTCTTTCCGAAGGAGGTCTGCTTTCATTCGACTGTCGCGGAGTCGAAGCGGCTCAACACCTTGCGGGGGCCGCGCATTATTGTCTCGTCGAGTGGCATGCTGACGGGGGGTCGCGTGTTACATCACCTTAAGCGGCTGGCCGACGACCCGCGCAACCTGCTGGTGCTGGTTGGCTACCAGGCTGCGGGCACGCGGGCCCGGGCGCTTCTGGGCGGCGCGTCGACCGTGAAGATCCACGGACAGCAGGTCCGCATCCGGGCACGCGTGATGGCGATCGATGGGTTATCCGGGCACGCCGACCGGGACGAGCTGTTGCGTTGGGTCGAGAGCGCGCCGACGCCACCACGCGTGGCCTTCATTGTCCACGGAGAAGCGGACGCCGCCGGGTCGCTTTCCCGGCTGTTGCAGCGCCGCTTCAAGATGGCGACGCGGATTCCCGGCCTTGGCGACGAGTACGATCTTCTGTCAATGCTCGCGCACACGCGAGGGACGTGATGTCCAATAAAAAGTCGTCTGCCTCGGACCCTCGTGATCCCCGCCCGAGTCCGCCAGGAGCCCGGCGGCAACCGCTGCCGTGGAGCGCGCCGAAAGCGGCCGAGGACGATCCCGGTGTCGTGGAGCGGGTGCGCGAGATTATGGCCAGCGCCACGTACCGGCAGGCCGACCGGGACATCGAGTTCCTCGACCGAGACGAACTCCGGCCCTCCCGCCTGCAGCTCGAATTTCTCAAGCCGGAGCTGACCTTGCAGGAGACCGGGGTCCGTGCCACGATTGTCGTCTTCGGGAGCACCCGGCTGATCGAGCCCGCATCTGCAAAGCGGCAGGTCGAGCTCGCCGGGAACGCGCTGGCGCAACGTCCCGACGACCCCGATCTCGGGCATCGGCTGGCTCGGGCTAAGCGGGTCCTGGCCAAGAGTCACTATTACGACGTGGCTCGGGAGTTCGGCCGGATCGTCGGTCGGTCCGGCGAAGGACCGCTCGACTCCCGACTCGTCGTGGTGACGGGTGGCGGTCCGGGCATCATGGAGGCGGCGAACCGCGGCGCCTTCGATGTCGGCGCCAAGTCCGTCGGCCTCAACATCGCACTGCCCCACGAACAGTTTCCGAATCCCTACATTACGCCCGAGCTCTGCTTCCAACTCCGCTACTACGCACTTCGCAAGATGCACTTTATGCTGCGCGCGAGGGCGCTCGTGGCGTTTCCCGGGGGCTACGGCACCCTCGACGAGCTGTTCGAGGTGCTGTGCCTGGTCCAGACGCGAAAGGTGAAGCCGCTGCCGGTGGTGCTGGTGGGCGAGCAGTACTGGCGCCGCGCCTTCGATGCCGAGTTTCTCGCCGCCGAGGGAGTGATCGACCGCGAGGATGTCGAGCTCTTCTGGTATGCCGAGACCGCCGAGGAGATCTGGGACAGTATCTGCGAGTGGTACGGGGAGGCCGGGGAACCGCTCGTTCCGGGCTCCCCTGCCTGAGCTGGCACGCGAGCGCCCGGCTCGTTGCGTGTCGGTGTGCAAAGGAGCTATGCGCTTGCACCGGTGGCTTGGCGTCGCTTAGGGCCCTTAGACGCGGCGCGGGAAGCATTGAGTCGATCTTGCGATACCACGTCGCCATGCCCACAGCCCCTCGGCTTCGGCAACTCCTCTTGCGTTGTTGACATCCCGGGCGCGGCCTTGGATACTACGTCATCCCTGCGAAAAAAACAGAGGGTGGGCACTGCCTATTGTTCTCTCGGACCTACGTCATCTCGTAACTCTGGGGAGCGTCTGTTATTGTGAGAAGAGGGGGAGGATCGGAACGTGAGCGATTTTGAAAAGCTCGGGGCCTTCTATCTGGGCCGGGTCTACGACGGGGAGAGAGGGCAGGTCAAAGACGAACTGCTATTGTACGATTCGAAGGACTTGACGACGCACGCACTCTGCGTCGGGATGACCGGGAGTGGAAAGACCGGTCTGTGTATCGCGCTCCTCGAGGAAGCGGGAATAGACGGGATCCCAGCGGTCATTATCGACCCCAAGGGAGATCTTGGAAACTTGTTGCTCACCTTTCCAGAGGTGCGCCCGACCGATTTCCAGCCTTGGGTCGATCCCGCAGAGGCTGGTCGCAAGGGCCTTAGCCTCGAGGAGCACGCAACCCAAACGGCACAACTTTGGAAGAACGGCCTTGCGGATTGGGGGCAGGACGGTGCCCGCATCGCCCGCTTTCGAGATGCGGTCGACCTGGCGATCTACACGCCCGGCAGTAGCGCCGGTCGTCCGCTCCGCGCGTTGCGGTCCCTCACCGCGCCCTCACGCGAGCTCGCGGCCGACGGCGATGCGCTCCGCGGCCGCGTCCAGGCGGCCGTGTCGGGTCTGCTGTCACTCCTCGACATCGAAGCCGACCCCATCCGCAGTCGTGAACATATCCTGCTGTCAACCCTAGTAGACCGTGCGTGGCGCGAGGGACGGGACCTCGAGATCGCTTCCCTGATCGCGGAGATTCAGTCACCACCGGTTGAGCGCGTCGGCGTCCTGGAGCTGGAGTCCTTCTTTCCCTCCAAGGAGCGATTCGCTTTGGCGATGAGCCTGAACAACCTGCTGGCCTCCCCAGGATTCGGTGCGTGGATGGAGGGAGAGCCACTCGATGTGGGCCGGTTACTCTACACCCGGGAAGGTCGGCCGCGGCTCTCGATCCTGTCGATCGCTCATCTCGCAGATCGCGAGCGGATGTTCTTCGTCACGCTGCTACTGAACGAGGTAATCTCGTGGATGCGGGCGCAACCTGGCACATCGAGTCTCCGCGCCCTCCTGTATATGGACGAGGTGTTCGGCTACTTTCCCCCGACGGCAAATCCCCCCTCGAAGACGCCGATGCTCACGCTGCTGAAGCAGGCCCGCGCCTATGGTTTGGGGATTGTGCTCGCGACGCAGAACCCCGTCGATCTGGATTACAAGGGCCTCGCCAACGCGGGCACCTGGTTTCTCGGTCGCCTGCAGACCGAGCGAGACAAGGAGCGAGTGCTTGATGGTTTGGAAGGCGCCACCGCGGCTGCGGGTGCCACCTTTGACCGAGGGACGATGGACCGCATCCTGTCGGGCCTGAAGAGCCGTGTCTTCCTCATGAACAACGTGCACGACGACCGGCCGGAGCTGTTCCAGACGCGGTGGGCGCTCTCGTACCTCCGCGGGCCCTTGACACGCGACCAGATCCGTAGCCTTTCGCGGAGCGGCGCGTCTGCAGCGCCGGCGGTGCCCGAGGCCACTATCGCCGGGCCGACACCGGCGCGCCAGGCCCTCGCCGGTCGGGACGCGGCCGATCGGCCACTTTTAGCTCCGGACGTCCCCCAACTCGTCTTGGCGCACCGAACGCCCATCGGTGCCGGCGGAAGTCTTGTTTATCGTCCCGCGCTGCTCGGCTCCGCGCGACTGCACTACGTCGACCAGCGTGCCGGCATAGACCGCTGGGAGGCCGTCCACCTGGTCGTGCCGGTCCGCGACGAGGTTTCCAAGGACCCCTGGGAAGAGGGGGAGGCGCTCCGTGAATCCCCGGCGATCGCGGAGGGCGCCGATCCGGCCGGGAAGTTCTCGGCGCTGCCGCCGGAGGCTGCGCGCGCTCGAAGCTACCCTGAGTGGGGCAAGCGGCTTAAGGAGTACCTCTACCGTGAGCTGTCGCTGCGCCTGCTTCGATCTCCTCAGCTCGATCGGTACTCAACTCCGGCAGAAGACGAGGGGGCGTTCCGCGCGAGGCTGCGACACGTGGCGCGCGAGGAGCGGGATCTCGAGATCGAAAAGCTGCGCAAGAAGTATGCCCCGAAGCTAACGCGCCTGCAGGACCGCATCCGGAGTGCTGAAGAGCGCGTTGCGCGCGAGCAGGGACAGCAGAGAGACCAGACGCTCCAGACGGTTGTTTCGCTTGGTGCGACCGTGCTGGGGGCGTTATTTGGGCGCAAGGCCGCAAGCGTCGGCACCATCGGGCGCGCGGCAACCACGATGCACCGCGCGGGGCGCATCGGGAGGGAGCGGGGCGATGTGGCTCGCGCGGAAAAGCGCCTCGAGGAGCTCCGTGACCAGCTTGAGGAGTTCGACGCAGAGTTCGAGAAGGCGAGAGAGGGACTCGGGTCACAAGCCGACCCCGAAGCCCTGGAGATCGAAGAGTACTTGGTACGCCCGCGCAAGTCAGACATCGAGGTGAAAACGGTCTCACTCGTATGGACGCCCTGGTCCGTGTCGACAGACGGGATCGCAGAGCGCGCTTTTTAACGAAACCTGATCGGGGCTTCCAGTTGCCTTTGACAGCTTTGTGGACGACCGTTCGGGCTTTCCAATCGCGGTAGTAAGTGTGAAAGCACCAGGACGGCGTCGCGCGCCTCAAAACTTTATAACCATTTGAAGCGAAAGGAGGAAGCAATGGATTTCATTGCGTCGATGCTCAAGGAACAGGCGCCGCAGCTCATCTCGACACTCACGTCAAAGGCCGGCCTCACCGCGGCGGAGGCGGAGCGCTTCGTCCCCGAAGCAGCGCAGGCCACGGTTGCGGAACTCCAAAAGTCAGCGGAATGGGGTCAGGTCTTGAATCTTGACATCCCCAGGAAGGCACATGGCTTATAGCGCGTAGCTCGTAGCTCCCCTTCGGCACAATCGCCGGCGCCCCACAATGCTAGACGCCGTCTCAGACGTAGCAGAGTCTAGGGGGCGTTTTGCTGGGGACATAGCTGACCAAATCTGCGGGCTTGAACAGCTTATTGCATCTATGAAGAAAATGCTGACCACATTCCCGCCCAGAGAAGACCAAACACACACGTTATGAAGGGTATACAAATCTTTGGTTGGTTAACGGTTCTGATGCCCTTTCTTCTTCTCGTGGGTGAGTTCAGTGGAACACGCAGGCCTATTCCGCCGCCTAAGATCCTGGCATTGGGGGTAGGAGCGGTCGTTATGTTGCTTATCGGTGTGGGTCTGCTCAAACGCATCAAGGTAGCCCGGACAGCGTTCCTGATTTATACCTTTCTTCTCCCCTTTACTCTCCTTGGCGGGCTGATCCAGCGAAGCATGCGCCCCGTCGAATTGCTGACCGCTATCGTTGGAACTCTATACGGCGTCTCCGGTTTCTGTTATTTCATCCGTCCAACTGTTAAGGCCAATTTTCGCAAGGGATCATAGCCCCTCTCTCCACTTCGGCGCAATCAGCGACGGTCGTGTGGCCCTCCTGTGAGGATGATGAAGCGCGGTGGGTCCAAGCGCTGACTCCTGCACACCGGACACTTGGACGGCTTGCTCAGTCGAGTGCGCTCCTTGAAGACGAATTCGCAGGCGAGGCATTGTGCCGGTTCGACACGCAAGCGCTCGCTCGTCTGCCTGAGCGAGCGCGCTAAGTGCTCGAGGTGTCCGAAGACTTCTTTCTCGCTGATCCTGACCCGCGCCGAGAGTTCACGAGCAGTGAGCGGGCACTCCCTCAGTACCTGCCTGAGCGCCGACCGCACCGTTTCGTGTCGCTCGATTAGCTTGTGTGAGCGTGGCCTTTTCGCCAATGGGTGCACCTCAGATCAATGTAGAGTTGTGGGGTCACCTCTTACAATAACACACTCGATGTGTTTGACACTCCCCGATCTCAGTGGGGGATTCTTAGGCCCCTATCGGGATAAGTACGGATGCAAACGGAGTAGTCACAGCTCCTGGGCCCCCTCCGGGACAATCGACAGGCCTCGTCATGATTGATTTTCCCCTCGCTTTGGCGCCCTTGACAGCCCTAGCTCCGATCAGTGATACTCATGAATTCTGCAGAGAGGTAAGGGTGGAACGGGGGTAGGTTTAGCCTTTCGCCCCCCTCGGGACCAATCAAGGCTGTGGCAGAGATCTGGCGTGTGTCGTGCTACGTCTATCTTACATACTGCCACACCCAGACTAATCGGACCGCGTTGGACTCGGATCATCTCCTGATGCTGCAAGAAAGGGTGCGTGGATGATGCGTGTGGTATTGCTCGAGGATTACCTCGATTACGCTCGCCAGCTCTCCTGCGTGCAGCAGTTGGCAGAACGGGTCGAGCTGCAGATCTACACCACCAAGGCCGCTTCAGAAGCCGAAACTGTTCAGCGAACTCGTGATGCCCAGATCGTGGTGACGATCCGCGATCGAGTGCGCTACACGACCAGTCTGCTGGCACAACTTGGGCACTTACAACTCCTTTCGGTGTGTGGAGCCCGACTCACTCATATCGACCTCGACGCCGCGACCCGACATGGGGTGCTGATCTGTGCCCCGCCGCGCGACGAATCGTTCATCGGCAAGGCGGGTGCAGCCGAGCAGACCTGGAATCTGATCCTCGGCCTGGTCAAGGACACGACGATGAACGATCGAGCCATGCGTGCAGGACGCTGGCAGACCCACCCGTCTCGGGGAGTATGCGGCAAGACGTTGGGTCTCCTAGGATTAGGAACGATCGGCAAGCAAGTCGCCGAGATCGGCCAGGCCATGCGCATGCGAGTGATTGCCTGGAGTCCCCACCTGACGCCTGAGCGTGCCCGCGAGAACTCGGCCGAATATGTTCTTTTCGAGCAGCTCTTTACCGACGCAGACATCCTCTCGATCCACGCCCCCTTGCTGCCGAACAACCACAACATGGTTGGGGAAGCCGAACTCCGGTTGATGCGACCTCATGCGTTGCTGGTGAACACGGCACGGGCTGCCCTTGTCGATGAACAGGCTCTCCGACGGGCACTGGAGAGCGGCGCCATTGCCGGCGCGGGCCTGGACGTTTACTGGGAAGAACCCTTACCGGGCGACCACTGGTTACGCCGCCAGGAGAACGTGTTGTTGCAACCGCACCTGGGGGCCTTCACGGACGAGGGCTACGAAGGCCTTATCGCTCCGGCCATTGACAACGTCATGTCCTTCCTCGACGGCCGTCCCAAGAATCTTGTCAACCCGCAAGTGCTCGAGCGCCGCCGTGCCTAGAGCGGGAACGGTATCAGGCATGTGCTTTCGGCTATGTTGTTCCCGTCACCTCCTTGTGCCTGTATCATAAGGACCCAGGTTCTCCCGCGATCTCACCCCCGCCTTCGTCGCCCTTGACACCCCTTATACCAGTGAAAGATACTTAGGCCCCCTGCAGGACACGCGCGGATGGAACCGAGGGAAACAGAGTCCCTCACCCACCTTCGGCAAAATTTTTTCGAGAATGATCAAGTAGATGCCCACCTGAAATGAAACTGGCCGGAAGGGCGTTTTCTTTTCAAATGGAGCTATTGCAATTTTTGAGATCCGCACGAAACCAGCATGCCAAACCTCACCGTATCAAATCATACAAATAGCTGTCAGCCGTCATTGCTTTTCAACATGTGTGAAACACATAATCCGTAAAACTCGATATTGAGTTCGGATAATCACGCTGGATAGAGGCGACAAAATGATAAAAGAAGATCAGCATGAAGCGACCGCCCAGATACCTTGCAGGGACCATGAAGCCATTCGGACCGAACAGATGGAGCGCACAATTGCCTGTGCTGCCTTGCTCAACGCAATGAAGGCCAAATTGAAGGTAGGTGGGGACCCGTGGCAAATTTGCCGGGAAGTCACGGAGAAAATTCACTTGAAATGTTGCTAGCGACGCTATTTCCCGCGGCTAGGGTCACCTATGAAAAAGCACGTCAAGTGAAAAGACTGTCCCTGTCGGTCGGGTCCCCCAGAGTCTCAACGGACTAGTTGTCAGTCACCTATACGTGCTCAGTGGCACACGAGACGATGGGACACCGGCCGCGCAATCAGGCTTCTCGGACCTGGCCAGTGACAGACTAGCCGATCATGACCCCACGGCGCTGGCCGGTGATCCCCTGAACCCTCGGCCGAAAGACTTCTTGCGTTTTGAGCATCGCGTAGATCATCTTCAACATCGCCCGGGCGACGGCCACTCGCCCCGTGTTGGCCCCGTGCTTCTTGGCGACCCGGTGGTAGAGGCTGCGGAACTGGGGCGCGCCGTTGATGGCATGGATCGACAGTTCGACGAGGATCCAGCGTAACCACTTCGAGCCCTGTTTCGTCAGCCGTCCGCGGCGCGTCGTGCCGCCGGAAGCGTGCACCGACGGCACCAGCCCCGCATAGGCGCAGAGTCGCCGGGCATCCGGGAAGCGGCGCACGTCGCCGATCTCGCTGAGGATGAGCAACGCCGAGTACGACCCAATGCCGGGCATGGTGCACACGAGCTGGGCCTGGGGATCCTGCTGTACGTGGGCCGCAATCCTGGCCGTGACCGTCTTGAGCTCCGTAGTAAGGGCCTCCAGCAAGCGGCGGTAACCGTCTAACGCCAGGCGGTAGCAAGCCCGGACGGGCACTGTGGCCAGAAACCGCTGCGCCTTCTTGCCAAAAGGATCCTTGGTCGGCGTGCGGAGTCCGTTCTTGGTGAGCATCGCATGCACCTTGTTCTTCACCTGGGTCCGGAACCGGACCAGGGACGCGCGGTAGCGGAGCAGCTCCCGGGTATCCCGCACCGGGCGGGGGGGGATGTAGGCGGCCGGGAGCAAATCAGCCCGCAGCAAGTGCGCCAAGGTAGTCGCATCAATCTTGTCGGTCTTGATCCGGGCACTGGCGATCGCCTTCGTCTTGAGCGGATGCGCTAAGACGAGGGCGGGGCAGCGCTCCTCGATGAGCTCGTAGAGGTAGGTTCAGTGCCCCGTCGCCTCGACCGCGATGCGGGGGTCCGGCCGGAGTCGCGTGAGATACCCCGTGAAAGTCGGCGCATCGGTACGAAGTTGCACCTGTTCCAGGATGCGCCCGCGCTGGTCCATCCGGGTGATGAAGGTCGTTGCCTTGTGCAAATCAATTCCGATATACTGCGGCCTGGCTGCACCTCCTCGGTTGGGAGCTGTGCCCTCCGCCTTCGACGGAGTGAGCACCGGAAGCGGACCTCGAGTCCGCGTGGTCCATCGAGACCGTATGGTATCCCATTCCGAGCGTGCAGCCTTTTTCATCGTATCAGGCTTGGCATTTGCGATTT
>JABAOH010013175.1_pt1 | contig 19827 bp, 22 predicted proteins | sample 7062181 | NCBI WGS metagenome assembly JABAOH01 (sample SAMN14538630, study PRJNA623070) | marine sediment metagenome | biome: marine biome [ENVO:00000428]; feature: marine pelagic biome [ENVO:01000023]; material: deep marine sediment [ENVO:00002113]; isolation source: pool of 5 deep marine... | reverse complement strand
TGGGTGAGAAAGATGAGCAACGTAGCGGGGCTGGTCAAGAGATCCCGCAACACGTCGACCGGATCCGTCTGACCGTAGACCGCCGGCACTACCACGGCAGAGATGGTACATACGAGAAAACCCAACAACAGCCCTCGGCTTCTGCGCATCCGCCCGTCGCTCTCCCTTCTTGCCACACCATAGGCTTCCTTATTTATTTAAGACTTGTCACACCTTGCAAAGCGCGCGCTTCATCCCTGAGATCGTTGCTAATGATACACAATCATGTCTACTTCAGCACAGAAGTTGGCCACCTTAACAGCGAGAACGCAATTACCCCATCACGTTGCGTGCGACAGATTCTCTGCCTACATAGGAATCGATACACGTCCATAGTAACAAACCAGAAGATACCGACCTCACCCGTTTAGTCTAGGGACAGTGATCGCGTTATCCTCGCAAGCTACCCTGCTCCTCGTGCTACTCCTGAGTTTCGTCCCACTGCTAGGCGGCTTTCTGATCGGCACCAGACTGCGAAACCGCCGAAAGAAATCCGCGCACGAGACCCACGAGGAATCCGAAGAACCGCTCTAAGCACGTGTGCATGCATACACAAAGAACTTAAAGACGCAAAACTGGCTCTGGTAGAGACTTTACTAGAATTAGTGATGGCATAAGTTTCAGAACAATTCTTTTTAAGATTTTCAACCGTAGGTTTGGCCAAGGTGACATGAATGAAAGAGGACAATGTGGATGAAAACCTCGCCAAGTGGAATGCCATTTTCAAAAATTTAATCGTCGACGCGAAGGAGCTAACCAAAGACTTGCTACAGGGAATTAACTATGTTCTAGGGAGTGGTATCCTGCTGCTTGCTATAGGATTCATGAATATTTATTTCATTGTAGCCAGAAATTTACAGATGGGTCCAGATTTCATCTTCGTTGGATTAGCAGTCTCCTCACCGGCCATTTTCTTAGGATTATGGAATATCAAGAAGTACTTTGATTTGAGGAAGAAATATTCAAGACTTTACTTGTACCAGCAAGAGATGGCATCTGGATAGGCGGATAGCTGGTGGCTCCTCGAAGATCCCCCAACACTATAGCCCTAGACTTGCTGGAATGTATCGAGGATAAACGCAAAGCCACCAAATGGGACCTAATAAAGATCCTCGGAAATGAAGCCCAATTCACGTTGTGGATCGAGAAATTCCTTTTGCCCGAAAAAGTTCTGGTCGAAATCAAAGAAGGTAGAAACTACTTCTACATGAAAACACAACGAGGAGAACTATTTCATATGCTGCTAAAAAACGGAAACATCATCAAACTATTCAACCGTATAAGTGGTAAACGACTGAGACGGCCTGAATACCAACAATAGTGTCTGGGGCGCGCGCATAGACTTTTATGCTCACAGCGTGCAGTGGGTCTGTTACCCTAGGTGCGACCCTTGGCAACTATCACGCGGATCAGGGATTTTCTGGCCTTAGAGCGCAACATCTTAGCCTTGGCCATTTCATCGGCCATCGGCTCATTTGGCACCGCGCTCTGGATGAACATCTTCTCGCTCTTCATCTACGAAGAGCTGCACGCCACCGAATTGGAGGTCGGCTTGGTCTACACCGTCGGAGGCATCGCATCCGTACTCTTGATGATCCCCGTAGGCTACCTAGCTGACAAGATCGGGAAGAAAAAAGTGGTAGTCACCGGATGTTACCTGATGGCGTTTGCCCAGTTGCTCTTCGCGTTCACCAACAGTTGGGTCCAGATCATGCCTGTGCTCTTTCTCTTCAACGCCGCATTCTGCTATCGCCCGGTGATGTCCGCGTTAATCGCCGACTCCTTGACGCGGCAAAAACGAGCCACCGGATTCGCGGCGTTCGAAACCCTGCCCGGAATCACCACGATCTTCGCCAGCGGGCTGGGCGGCTTCCTCGCGGAACCAGAAGTCTGGGGATTTCAACCTCTCTTCATACTTGCCGCGACGCTCAGCCTCATCATGGCAGTAATCCGACATGCTTTTCTCAGGGAACCTGAGAGTAGATCCGCCACGGCTTCCACGTTCGCGTCGCCGATCCGAAGCCTAACGTACATTCGTCGGTCTTCACGGTCTCTGAAGGCGCTGTTCATTATGAGCGTCTATGGGTCCTTCTTTGGGGCGATGGCGTATCCTCAATTCTACAGTCTCTACGCCAAGGAGCTTCTTCAATTGTCCAGAACGCAGATCGGCCTCTTATTTTCGATCGCTGGAGCATTCCGGTCCCTGATTCTGGTGCCCGGCGGCAAGCTCGCGGACCACTATGGCCGGAAGCGGTTCATGGTACTTTCCACGCTCGCGTATCCTCCGCTGGTGATCGCGTACCTCTTCGCACCCAACGCCATGGCCGTCTATGCGATATCAGCGGTTGAGAGCACAGTAGAGGGACTTTCGCAACCCTCATGGCAAGCAATCGAAGCGGACCTCATGCCTCGGGGCAAACGCGGAACCTTAATGGGACTCTTTTCTGCAACCCGTAGCGTCGCGAGCATGCCCAGCCCCATGATCGGCGGGTATCTCTGGCAAAACTACGGACCTCGAACACCCTTCTACCTCATCGCCTCCATGGCCGCAGTAGACTTGATCCTCCTGCTTTCCATCAAGGAGACGTTGACCTCCCAAGACAAAGAGTAGAGAGTGCAGCTTTCCTCCTCAGAGTTGTCGTGTTCATGCTAGGGTTCGTTGTCCTGCAATAGACTTGAGGTTTGATACCCGCACGCCTACCAATCTGATCCTCTGATCCCCCTGAAAACGGCTTCGTGTCAAAGTTCGGGTCGCCTTCTGAAGATCCTGTAGTTGATTCGTGAAAAAGGGCAAGGTCTTGCTATGCGTGTGCGTGTTGAAGTCTTGGTCTCGTATCTTGATTGTGACCGTCTTGAAGAGCAGACGCTGCTTGGTCGCTCTCTCGTGAACTCGTTGACAAAGATCGTCCAATCGCTGGACGATACGGCTGATGTTATTCGTATCTGTCGCGAAGGTGCTTTCATGGCCTATCGATTTTCTTCGCCCTTTTCTTCCTCCAACTTTGGCCCCGGATATGCCGAGGGCATGCTGGTGAAATCGGACTCCCAGGACGCCGAATCTTTCTGTAAGCAGAGAGACGTCGACGGATGCGAGGTCGCCAATTGTTCTTATGCCCAGTTTCTTCAACCTCATGGCAGTCTTCTCGCCGATCCATAACATGCGCTGTACTGGCAAGGGCGCTAGAAACTTCGCTACCGCGTTTTCGGGGACAATGGTTAGGCCGTCAGGCTTTCGGTAGTCGCTGGCGATCTTGGCTACGAGCTTGTTGGGGGCGATGCCGATCGAGCAGGTGAGTCGCTCGCGCCATAGAATCTCGTGTTTGATGCCTTCCGCGAGTTTCACGGCTTCTCGAAAATTGTGAACGTCTGAAGTTACATCGAGGGACGCCTCGTCGAGGCCCCATGATTGAAACTCGGTTGCGTATCCGCGTAGAACTGTCATGATCTTCTTGGACACTTCCTTGTAGAGTCGATAGTTACCTCTTACGTAGATGGCGTCGGGACAGAGTCGCCACGCCTTTGAGACCGGCATGCCTGAGTGTATCCCGAATTCTCGGGCTTCATAGTTGCAGGTTTTGACAACGCCCCGACCCGTGCCGCGTTTTGGGTCGGCACCGACGACGACGGGGTGGCCCTTGATCTGAGGATGTTCGCGCTCTTCGACTGCTGAGAAGAAGTGGTCCATGTCCACGTGTAGTACGATGTGGGGGTTCCCACTACAAAAATCGGTCATACCTGTGTTCCTCGACGAGAAACCGGTTGCGATCAAACGAGACGATTCGAACCTGTACCATTCGAAGAAAGACGCCCTTCGCGATGAGGGTGTTGTACGTCTCTTTCTGTTTGTTGGACAGTCTCGCTTGACGCCCACACTTGATTTCGACGACTTCTAGCTCACCGTCGACAACGGGAAATTCCAGGTGGTCTCCGGGTTGGGAGGGCCCGTCAAGCCTCAGACGCGCTCCCAGTGGACACGTGCGCGTTTGGAGTTTCTTGGTTGGGCCGGTTTTCCGCAGTTTCATGAGTAAGCCATCCGGTGTGCAATGATGATGGGTGAGGACGCCTGCGACCTCGGCGTATCTGGCTAGCAGCTTCGTGGTGGCGTAGAACCCTTGTTGGAGGAAGTCGGTTTTGAATGGGGTGAAGCTGAAGAGTTTCTTGGTACGCATTTTCGAGTGCAGCTTGTAGTCGTTGTTGCTCAGGACGACGTGGTGCCAGCCCTCTTCTCTGGCCAGATCCGGGGCGAGCTTGCGTCTGATGAAGCTTCGGGCCAAATGTTCACCGATCACCCCCGTCAATAGGCTCTTGTCAAGAGTTTTCAGCTTGTATTCCAACGCCTCCACCACCAAATCCGGCTCGACTGCCAATCAAGAGAGATCGGCGTTTCCCAGCTTGTACAGTGTACAAGCACGTTGTGCAAACCCGTAGATTCCAGTGTCTCGCATCTTAAGGTTGGCGGACCAAAGGAACATCATGGACCAAAGAGTATACTGAAAGAATTTCACGCAATCGCCCGCGTCACGAAGACGGCCGTGCTTGACAAGATGTAGGAGCAATCCCCATTGGAGCCTTGTGGAGGTGCATGCATTTCGGGCTTCAATTGCTTTGCACTCATGAACCTTCTCTATGAACCGAGATGGGGTCAGCTCGTGGCGCATCAAATCGGAATGTCTACCAGGATCCTAATGATCTTCATTTTCGCGTATTTTTTGCTTCGATTTGTCAAAGAGTATGTTACCAAAGATCTACTTCACGTCGGGTTTGTATGGTTAGGTTTGACATTGATATTTAAGTGGGCTGGAAGTCTTGCCATCGGGTGGCCAGTTGAGGAAATTCTGATTGGCTGGAACATATTCACGGGGTACATGTGGTCGTACGTTCTGTTAACCTATCTGTTGGCAAATTTCATAGTCGGCATAGCCCTCCGCCCAGGCAAAAAGCGAAACTGAGAAGACTACACGCCCGTGTCACGCATACTTGAAAGCATGCATGGCATGCATGCATACCTAGGCAAAAAAAAATGGAGACGTTCATGTCTCATAGGGTTGTCGTCTCTACCAGATGAAGCGCCGTCTATGTCCTTCCATAGCTGCCTCAGCCTTCTTGTGTTCCGCTTTGAGCAAAGCCGTTGCGATTGCCTTCTGAGAACCGGGGTAATTACGTGCGGGAAGCCCGACGTGACGGCCTTCTCTTCCGCCGCTTGGAATCTCGTCAAGACCTCTGCTTGTTCCCAAGAAGCAAAGTATCCTTGCTCTCCAAGAGGTCTTTCTGTGTGTCCGTCCCCTTTTCATTTCCATCACCACATGAATACTGTAATGAAAGTGGGGAACATGACGATTATGCCGTCACGTGGCGACGTCATATGACGGTAGAACTCATAAGAGGCGGGACGCGTATCCTAGGGTATGCCACTGTTTGAAGCTGTGTTCAAAGTGACGCACGATTGTCCGTTCGGCAATCTTTCACGGAAATTTCCCTCACTCCAGATGTTTGAATGGTGCAACCGTGAACATGAAGTCTTTGAAGTGCTTGTGGACGACCCCGAAGAGTACGCGGCGGTCATGGCCGACATATCCAAACTGCGCGGGATCATCGGCAAATCGTCGGACCGCGAGAAGGTGCATCTCGTCATGAAGAACTGCTATTGCTCCTTGGAGAACTCGGTCACGAAACATATTGACGCATGTAATCTTCTCCACGTTGCACCCATTGTCTATGAACAAGGCTGGGAATACTATCGGGTCATCGCGTTCCGGCATGACGACTTGGAGGCGCTGCTGCAACGACTGGACGAGAAAGGGTTCACGTTTGAGATTCTACGCAAAGTCCCGTTTGACGGGTTTATTGCCAGTTCGTTGACACTCACCGCCGACGCCTTGTTTTCAGACTTAACTGCGAAACAGATTGGGGCTCTCTTGACAGCGTACAAAAACGGCTATTACCGGCTACCCAGAAAAGCCGATGTCCAAGAAATCGCATTCAAGGAACGGGTGCCGAGAACCACCTTTCAAGAGCACCTCAAAAAAGCGGAAAACAAACTAGTCGCCGCGCTTGTCCCCTATATCCAACTCTTCAACCACGCGTCACTGGAGAAAAGACAAAGCCTCAAGATAAAGCAGGGATACGCGAGACAAAGGTAGTTGGAAGAGGATTCTTCATCATCTACGCGTGCATTCAAGAAGAATCAAGTGTTGGTTCTCTCACGCACGCCATCATATTTTTCCAAGTTTCTGTTTGAAGATTTCTCTGAGCCTTGAAATGGGAAGGTTTCCATAGGCTGTCATGGTATCGTGGAAGAATTTCTCGTGATATTTGTCACCCATGTTGGCTTTCACGTCATCACGTAGCTCCAATATTAGGTGTTTTCCTAGGAGATATGAGAGAGGGTATCCAGGTCGCATGGTGTATCTGCGAACCTCGGCCACGGCGCCATTCTTCGACATCCTGGTTTCTTGCACCAGCATATTGACTGCTTCGTCGAAGCTCATTTCTCCGCAGGAGAGCTTGACGTCAACTACCATCCGAACGGCACGCCATACGATATCATTTACCTGCATGAACCTTGACTTCAAGCCTCCTTGAAAGCCATGTTCCATCATCATCTCTTCGCAGTAGTGCGCCCAGCCCTCTATGGTTTCTGTAGCTTGAGCAAGAAATTGAATGAAGGAGCCGAGCCGGTTTGAACGGGAGATTTGCAAGAAATGTCCTGGGTAGGCCTCGTGCACTGCAGTATTTGGTATGCTGGCGTAGTTTGCATCTTTGCTCAAGTCTTTCATGTCTTTTGGGCGAGTGACGATATAGATTCCTTCTTGAGTCTGCTCATATTTGCCTGGTGCAATTAACGCTGCAAAGGGGATCAAAGGAGCCATGAACGACGGTGTTTCTGTGACATGGAGCTTGTCTTCTTCAGGAATTGTAGCGATATCATTTTCAAGCACAAACCGTTTCGCCCGCTCCATCTCGGTCCGTGTAAATTTCAAAGCTTCTTCAAAAGCTTCAGGAGCCTCGGCTTGTATCTCTTTCATGACTTCTGCCACGGACTTTGCAGGAGAAATCTTCTCAGCCAGTCTGACTCTTTCCTCTTTCGCTTCTCGGAGCAATCTTACTCCTAGCTCATGGATTTCATCAGCGGTCATTCCGAGTTCTCTAAGTTTCAACAGCTTCTCAAACTTTGCCTTTCCCAACGCCCAGTCAGCTTCGGCTTTGGGTAATAATGCTTTTACCCACTCCAGATGCTCATTGAGTGGCTGAGCCAAGTCCGCAACTGCACTTTGAAGTCTTTGATGGAGTTTTGCTGAGATTCGGCCTTTTGTCACAGTGACAAGGAACTGGAAGTAACCTGGCATCTGCTGGCACTGTTCAATCGCGATTTCAGTCCACCGTTTGACCGGTATACATTTTTCGAAGCTCCTTCGAAATTGGTCCAAGTGTCGAGGCAGCTTTGCCAAGCGCGAAACAAGGCCTTCGATTCTCTTCTCCAGAGGGGCATACTCCTTGGTCAAGACCACGAAAATGACGCCACCAATGGTTTCCAAGGCTTCGGGATTCTTTTCATGTAGACAGTGTTCGTGGGCGGAGAACTTGAATGTCTCATAAGCATATTGGAGCAATCTCCAATCCATTTGGTGTTCTTCGTTAAGTGCATCGAAGCTGATTGTTGTCTGCATCTTATTAAGCCATTCTTTGAACAGCTCCAAGTTTTCATAGACTTGTTCGATGCTACCGTCCGAAAGCAATTCATCGTAGGGTTCGTGAAAGCCGAGAAAGGTTGCCCATTCTGGGTTCTTTTCCAGGAACTGCTGCAAGGCTTCTTGAACCAGCTGTTCAAACCTTTCGTCTGCAGTCATCCGTCTCACCATTTTGGTGTAATCCATTTGAGACCTAGCTTAAAACCTTTGGCGCTGATATGTACACCAGCGCGCCTGTTGGTACAAGTCATCAAGGCCGAATCACTGCTTGACGTTCTTGAACATTATTAAGTTGCAAGTTGGAAACCACACTCTTCCACGCATGCTTGGAAATCAAGGTTTCAGCAGCCTCTACCGGTTCCATGTACTCTGTTGTGTCGTGCACGTTGCGTGGCTCCCGTGGTACATAGCTGCATGCGTGTAGAGAAGCTTGATATTCTTCAGTAGGCAGAATAATCATAGTGAATAGGATCATGAACACAGTGGTATTTCACGGCAGTCCGAGAAGAAACGGCAACTCAGATACGCTGGCGGAATATTTCCTGAAAGGATTGAAGGCAAGCGGAAACAACGAAATCCAAGAATTCCATACAAATGATTTGGACATCCAGCCCTGTCAAATGTGCCAATCATGCAACAAACCTCCATACAAATGCGTCATCAATGATGACATGCAAGAGATCTATCCTGCATTCGGCGAGGCCGATGTCGTCGTCTTCGCCACCCCTATCATCTGGGGCTACATGACCGCGCAGCTGAAAACAGTCTTGGACAGAATGGAAGCGATTGCCTCTGACAAATACTTCGGAGGCAAGACGTTTGTTGTCATCATCACCTACTGGCACCACTACGAAACGCTAGCCGCATTTTTCAAACGAGCAATAGCCGACTTCTATCGCGATGTCAAACTGCACACAATACTATACTGTTCTCAGGACAAGAACAGCCATGAAGAAGTGCACGTTTCAAATTGCAGAGAGAAACTGAAAGAGGCATATGAACTGGGGAAGAACCTTGCAAGGCGATAGCTTCCCGAGTTCCAGAAATGCAGCATGGTCTATAGGGCGATAACGCCTCAAGCAGCTCAAAACAGCTTTGATCTCATCTGAAAAGCTTGGAGAGTGCTCTTGCGGGTCCCTCAGCGTCAACACATGTTCGTGGTTTGTGCTCTATGTCGTGTGGATGCCTGCTAGGAATACGCATAAACAAATTTGCGGTTGTTCTCAGATAGAAGGAGCGTTGTCTGCACGCGTTTGGCTTTTCGTCTTCTTACGGGGGGCTTCTCAGGTTTTCTCGTTCAGCGATCTCGATCAGAGTACAGTTTCCTTTTGATTTTTCTTTCTATTCGCCATCTCCAGAATTTTTTCCGGATTCCTCTAAACATTACAGCACACGAGCTAGGACACTGCGGCAGCTCATAAAAGGAATGCTTCAACAAGCGACATATTCCAGCAGATGAAGGTGACTATTCTCCTTGGGTCTATGCTTGAGCTCCCTGCCAACCAGCGAAATGCGGCCAAGCCAACCAACGACGGACGACGGGGCATGCATGCCCATACAAAGCAACCTGTAGTTGTCTACCGGATGTTGAGAAACCCTAAATGCAGGAGCTTCCCATATGCTAGCGATAATGAATGGGACTTGTTTCCAACCGAAATATGAACTGTGTGAGATTCGTCATTAAAGTCTTGACGTATACTGCACTCGTTAACTTGGTTGTTCTACCTATCTTGTGGATATCAAACACCTATTCGGCTCTCATCTTTGCGTATGAAGGAGCGGTCTTGCTGTTTCTCGGCGGTGTTGAGCTTCTGCTCTCTTACATCTATTATGAGAAGGAGAACTCTTCAACAATAGATCAAAAATATCCTTATCCAGGCCCAAGCATCCTTAATCATAGGCTAGTGTTCAAGAGGCTCAAACCTGAGGAGAGGAAACGCTATCGACAAGAAGGAGTAATCATGGTCGTACTTGGGCTATCGCTCGGGCTCGTAGCCATAGTCGCTCAGCTTGTAGCTGTAGTTCAGTGAATGCTTGCGTGTGGTGGTATGCTGGAAATATCCTAGACAGCAGCTAGCTTGGCTCTCAAAGCATCTCTGATGATGTTCTCGTGATCTTCTAATGCTTCTGCCTTTCTTGCCTCTTTCAGGGCTTGTTGAGTTTGATTAAATCTTTCTACACGCGTGTTGGTTGCGTCAATTATTCTCTTGAGCCACTCAATCTTCTCTTTGATTTCGGTGGGGGTCGTTATGAGCATCAGCTTGTCGCCTACGATGACGACCTTTCTTTCCCATAGACGGAGGCTTGACTTCCATTCTTCTTCGAAGAGCGTCTGCCAAACATAGTCGGGTTGGGCGTCAAGTGGGAGCTCAATAGTGTAAGCGTTGGGGAGAAACGTGTCCTTTCGGATGGGGATTGTCTCAACATTTATGGATTTCGCCAAATTCACTTTTTCACTTGCGCCTGTCAAAATTTGCTTTTCTCCTCAAGGCTAGTCTGTCTCTCTGAAGGTTTAAAACTTGGGTTCCTACCGGTCAGCGTCTCGGACTCTTGCATGCGCGCGTATGTTTGATCCGACAAATGGTTGTCACTCCTATTCTCTGCCTTTATGCCTGCGATTATTTGGCGGTCTTGGTTTTGTATCTGGTTTTTTCAGAGAAGAAGTCGATTACTCGCGTTTTGGTGAGGAAACTGACGTGGTGCTTGGCTTGGGCGGGGATGAGATAGTCGTCACCCCTTCTGATGGACTTCGTCTTGCCGTTGATGGTCAGTTTCATCTCTCCTTCGACTACCATGCCCCATTGGGGATACCTGTGGCTGTGCTCTGCCACTAGTGCTGTGGGCTGCATTTCAAAGAAGACTAGTTGGTGTTTCTCACCTTGCAGGATCCAGGCCTTGACGCCGGGGAACGGCATGTCTGCTTCTGGCAAATCCGTTATGACCACGGGAAACCCAGAGATCTTTTTACTCGTTGAGGTGTCCAAAGTGTTCCTAACCTCGAGAACATGCGAAGGTGAGAAGAGGTATTAAGACTTGCGCGGTCACGCGTTCTTGCTTGTCAGTCTTTGCATAGATAGTTCGCCGGCCAGAAGGGTGCCATGCATCTCTTCAACGTTCATTCAGTGTTTTCTGGATTTTTTCTAGAATGCGATTCCATGCGGATGTCCTATGCACACTCTCGAATTCCTTGCAGCTCTTCAGGAAGTCAATATGTAGCCATCCGTTGTCTACTGCCTTCTCCAGATACGCGAGGGCTCCATCAATTTCTCTCATCGCGGCTTTCGCGAAGGCTACGCGGAAATAGTGTACCCCCAACTCTTGAGGCAACACCTTCCTGAACCATTCAGGCAGTTCTTCTTGTGGCGTCGCAAGGAATTTCTCGTAGCTTTCGATGGCTTCTTTATATCTCCCCGCTCGGAAGTGCGCTTGCGCTGTCTCCTCAAGATGATGAGCCTCGTTAGCACAGGCACAAGATTGGATGTATGCATGCATGCAAGGGCTGCCACCGATCTCCAGGGCATCGGCCTTGTCTCTCGTGTAATCGACGAGCGCGGATCCTGCCGAACCAACGTTCCCAATGAGCAACGTGTCGCCAACTGCAACCATGTCAAGATTGATCATGCCAAGGCCTCGATTTATCACTTCGGCTTCATTTTCCACGACATAGTACTCGGACCCGTCAAGTCCCGTCTCCTCCGCGCCGAACGCGATGAACTTCAGCGTGACCTCGGTTCGATATTCCTTGGAACTGAGCACACGCCCCGCCTCAAGCATGGCGCCCACCCCAGAAGCATCATCGTTGGCGCCCAGCCCCGCCGACACGGAGTCATAATGGCTGCCAGATAGACGATCCCCTGCTCTTCATCAGTGCCTTCCAGCGTGCCGATGACATTCTGACTCGTGCTCTCGCTGGACATCGTTTCGACGATCAAGTGCACCGTGACCGGGGCAGCTGCGAGGAGATCCAACAACAACGTGCCGTCCTCAAGGCTGACGCTCACGGCGGGGATATCGGTCGTAAAGGTCAGAGTGGCCAAGAAATCGCCCGGTTCGCTGTTATAGATGACAGTGGCGACGGCGCCTGCGGCCGCTGCATTCTGCGTTTTCTGCCAAAGAACAGGGCCCCTCGGCGCACCAAGGCGATGTTGCCTGCAACGTCCACGGAGAAATCTGTGGGATACCCCAGTCCACACTCTACAATCTCCGTGGTAAACTCACCTGACGGTGAAAAGGGCAACGTGTTAGGACTCAACACAGCTCCGCCGACCACCTCGAGCGGCGACCCTAAATCCTCGAAGTAGGTGATAGGGAACCCTTAGAGCTCCACAGCGAGTCCGTAGCGCTCCATCTGGCCTGCGACGTAGTCGGCGGCAGCTTTCTCAGCCGGGCCTCCAGCGACTCGTGCACCAAAGTCGGTGAGAGCGGCAACATGCGCGTAGGCCTCGACTCCGTGGTACAAGGCTTGGAGGTCGGCGCTTTTTGGTCTCATAAATGCCGCTTAAAGCGTAATGACCACGGCCACGCTGACCAAGACCACAGCAGCGATCAGTTGATACCGCGATCTCACCGGCGACGCCTCCTTTCTCTCCTAGCTCACCAAGGACGCTTTGTTGAAGCTTTCATGGCATTCAATAAGAATGTTGTGCATGAATGTTCTGCCAGCGCGCGCGTATCGGATAGCCCTCTCCGCAATTATTGGAGAATTGTCAAGCCAGATTCGGATAGGCATAAAAAGAGGGGAAGAAGCAAGGGTTTTCAGCGTACCCTTGCTAAACGATGATTCTTCTTCGAATTCCCATGACTGCTTTTGCTTTGACTTGTTCTGCCTCTAACAAAGTAGTTTTGCTTGCATTCCATGCGTGGATATTGGAGCCTTTGTAGTCTGCAGAATCACAGGTGACCTCTTCTTTCTCCCACGTACTTGATGGCATACAGCATATACCATCCTTGGCTATCCCTGATGTTGAACGTGAACCGTTCTTCGGATTGTGTGGTCCGTTTCTCCATGTGGACGTGTTGGTACCCATTTTCTCTTCACTCCTTTTATCAGACTTTACAATGAGGTCTTCCTAAGAGTTATCCTAGAAAAAGGTCTCTAGGTTATTCTCCTAGTCATCCTCTAAGTATTTCGTAAAGACATAAACTATATAAGTCTTTCTGTGGGAAATACCTATAGGAAGACTATGGTGATCGACATGTTGGAAGGAAAAGGCAAGTACTGGAGATCCAACAGCAAGCTCTACATATATGTCCCGTTCCAAGTGGCGTGTGACTCGGCCTTCCCATTCAAGGGCGAGAAGGGATACCTCAAGATCCGTATCGAGGGAGACAAGCTCCTAATCGAGTGCCACGATATGAAGAAGCCATGCTAGCGTGACGCGAATGCGCGCATCTATCAAGGCTTAAATGCCGTTTTTGGCTATAGAGTCTAATCATGTCATTAATTGTAGCCAAGGGCCTTGCAAAGAGCTATGGCGACGTGGTGGCTGTCGATGGTCTCGACTTGACGCTTGATGAGGGTTCTGTAACTGGTTTGATCGGGCCGAACGGCGCTGGGAAAACGACTACAATCAAGATGATTCTCGGTTTGTTGAAACCGGATAGGGGATCCGTGAAGGTTTTTGGGTTTGATCCTTGGGATAACACGGCCATACGATCGCTGATCGGAGTGGTTTATGAGAAAGCCTTCTTTCCACCCCATCAACGAACTTTGGACTATCTGAAGAGGGTGTGCCGAGTGTTCGGGGTCCCTGAATCCCGCGCTCTGGACATCTTGGAACTCGTGGACTTGCGCGAAGCACGTGGTCGTGCTATCAAGGCGCTTTCAGCGGGTATGCTCCAGAAGTTCGCCATCGGACATGCTCTGATTCATAGGCCCAAGCTGGTCGTGGCGGACGAAATGACAGCGAACCTCGATCCCCAGGCAAGAAGTGCGCTTCTGGATTTGATTTTGCGACTCCACAAGGACGAAAAGGTCACGTTTCTCCTCTCTTCTCACATCCTTCCTGAGTTGAGTAGAATCTGCGACTCGGTCGCGATCATCAATCAAGGCAAAGTCTGGGCATACGGAAAACTGGGTGAGCTTTACGAAAAGTATGCCGTAGGAATCATTAGAATCTCTACGGATAACCCTGAAGCATTGGCCTCGGAAATTAGAAAGCTCAGTTACATCGAAAAACTAGAAACCGACCTTCGAGGGATCTCGGTCCGAGTAGCTGAAGGAATGGACGAAAAACTCTACGCGGATGCTCCCAAGCTGGCAAAGAAAATCAAGGCCAGAATCTCGGGGATAGAGACCGGAAGCGCCTCCCTCGAAGAACTCTACCGACTGGCGGTTCGTACGAACGAAAGAAGGTGATGTGAGTATGTCTACAAAAGGTAAGCCCTTTTTGGAAGTTTTCGCCTCCGCCCTCCATGAAGACTATCGCTTTCCGATTCTGGAGATCTTTGCGTTCTTGTTTGCCCTCGGTGCCTTCGTGTTTGCAAGTTTTGGACCGATCTCAACTCCAGGAGCCATCTCAACTCCACAAGCCGTCTCAAACGAATCCACGGCTTACAATTTGACTTCGTCGCTCCTCGGTCTGCCGCTCTTCATCTTCATCATTCTCGCCTTCAAAAACGTGGCCTACGGGTTGGGGAGCGACCTCGAAAATGGCGTCATCCAAACCTACTTTTCATACCCCCTCAAGAGACGTGGAATCCTCACCGCCAAACTGCTTTCAGCCATCGGCATCGCCCTGATGCTCTTCCTCACCATCCAGATATCAGCGCTCTACGTTTTGGCCCCCGACATTGTATCGCCCCACCTAGGAACTGTGCTGCTAACCGATGCGGCAATCTTGAGCCCGTCTCTGCTTCTCACGGGCATCATTCTCCTGGTCACGCTCGCCCTCCGAAGAGGGGGATTGGCGCTCGTTGTGGGCATCGTTCTCTACTTCGCGATCAGCATCATCGGCGTCATAGCCATGTTTGTGGCCTCAGCAACCAGCTCCCCCTTAGTCCTCCAAATTCTGTCTCTGATCGCGCCCAACTACGTTCTACAACAGTACTACTACTCAATTGCCCTGCCGTTCGTCAACGACCTTTGGACTCCTACCTTCTCCGAAGTGCTGCTCTACACGGGAGCCAGCTACGCGATCGTGGGAGTTCTCTTCTTCGTGGGATACGTCTACTTCAGTAGGCGGCTTGGGCTATGAGCAGATGGATTATCGTTTTGAGTCGTGGTGGCTCGGTTCTCATCGCCGTCGGCTTGGCCTTGCTCCTCGTTTCGTTTATTCCCTCGGCCCAGTTGACTCCATCTTTATGGAAGACCGCCATTCCTCCCCAATGGGTCCAACCGTCGATTGAGGACACCTTAACCCCTCAACAGGGATTGCGGGTAACTATATCGGCCAATGGCTCTCTCGATGTGTACATCTTGGAAGTCAGCTCACACGTTCTCTACGAGTGGGTCGACGACGCCAGGGAGTTTCTGAATGTGACCGATCTAGACGAGTTTCTGGAAGCAAATCCCGGGTCAGTTGGCTGGCATGATGAGGTTCGCAACGGAACAATTACACATGAGTACATCCCGACGAAAGTCACGAACGCCACGCTCGTCCTCTCCAATCCGAGTTCAGTCCGTGTGCCAGTGGAGGTTGAATTCGCCATCACCAGTCTCGTAGCGCCCGCAATGAAAGTGCGCACCCTCGCCCAATGGACCATTCCGATAGGATTCGGGCTCACCATACCATGGTTTACCCGATGGTGGAAGGAGAGGAAGAGACAAAGCCCGTAACATAGACGATCTGTTGGTCGTCACCTGCGATATACTCTTCTCTCCCGCGCGTCTGAAAACTTGTTGCCGTACTCTTCTAGGTAGGCGATCCGCTCTAGTTGCTTGCGCGGCCTGATCAGGTGGGCAAACTTGGCTGAGAGGTCTATTTTGGGACCGGGATAGCCCAACGCCAATAGTGCGACCACTCTCAGGCGGCGTGGGATCTTCAGCAGTTCTCTGAGCTTCTTTTCGTCGAACACGCCGATCCAGCAGGTTCCTAGGCTTTCCGCCGTCGCTGCGAGGACCAAATGCTCCAGTGCGATGCAGGTATCACCGACGTACCACCGTGGAGACGCCTTCTGATCCCCACAGCCCACGATCACCACCGGGGATTGGTCCAAGAAATGCCCATACTTGCAGCCTTGCGCAATCTGTCGTCGCTTGTCTGCGTCTTTCACGATGATGAAGCGCCAAGGCTGAATACTACCTGCTGAAGGCGCTAACCTCGCCGCCTCCAACACCTTCTCCAACGTCTCTGTCGGAACCGCCGTTGGCTTGTATGATCGCACCGATTTTCTCTTCTGGATAGCCTCAAAGACGTCCAATTTGCTTCCTCGATGTGCGTACACTTGCTGTAATGAGAAGAGACTCGAATTATAAAAACCAAAATAGGTTAGAAAATGGAAAATGGATGTTTCTATTGTGTGTATCGGGCTCATCGACAGCAACATGAACCGCAAGACGTTGCTTCAGTCTTCCCTTTCTTTTCTTTTTCTTTGACTGGTTTCTTTTCTTCCATCTTACTCACCTCTGGCGTATTGGATGTCCTATATTGTGGTGAGGCAACATATAAATGTATAGGACGCCCAATATTAAATTATGAACGAGAAGTGTTGCCCAGAGCCGCCCGAATGTTGTGATATGCGGGGCATGCTGTCTTTCTACGTACTCTGGGTCCTGTCCAAAAGACCTATGAATGGCCAAGAAATCTCGGAAGAGCTTGGGAAAAGACGAGGTACGAAACCGACCGCGGGGACAATATACCCTGCCTTGAAAGAACTTCGGAAAAAAGGGTTGCTGGAAATGGAAAGGCAGGGGCGAACCACCAATTACACCTTGACAAGGAACGGCCGAGAAGCTCTGGAGAAAGCTTGCCAATACTTTTGCAGTGCGTTTGGAGAGATCGTCCACGAATACGAAGAGAAACAATAGTGCGTGCAATCAAGTAGCCCCAAAGATTTGAGCACACACGCGCGCAATCTAATTTTACCACAGTTTGTCCATTGTTACAACATGATGCGCGCAACGCGTTCCTTCTTTCCTGAATCGAAATAGAATTTTCTTCTAGAAGTCTATTCCAAAAACGCTGAAATACCTGCCTGCGAAAGAAGAAGGATGACTAAAGATGAAAAATACTAAGAGGTATGCAGTGCTAATCGCTGCCCTTTCGCTCCTGACTGTTTCATTTGTATACGTTTCTGCGGAAAAATTGCCGCAAAGTTCTCATGGCATCGGTGTGCTCAAGGCTGCTGACAGATTTGCCTATGTCGGGGACCCAGTGACATACGAGATCCACGTCTACAATCCTTCCAGTCTCGACCTCTACAACATCAACATAACTGACACCATGCTCAACTTCACCGACACAATCCCATTCATGGCCGCTGGCAACACAACGGGGACCACCTACACCCTTCACAGAGAAGTCTTAGAGGACGACCCCAACCCGCTAGTTAACACCGTCTCCGTCGAAGCCGTCGATTCCGAAGGAGCCCATTCCACAGCCTCGACCCAAGCCATAACAACCATCGTCGAACACTGGATCGACATCACAAAGATGGGTCCCGCCTCCGCCCTTCACGGCGAGACGATAGAATACGAAATCACAGTGAACAACACCGCTGACCACGATCTCGTGGACGTACTCGTCGAGGACGCAATGCTCGGCTTCAGCTGGCAAGGAGACCTCAACGCAGGAGAGGACAACCTCTTCAACCTCACCTACACGATCCCGTGCGATAGCAAAGACACCCTGACAAACACCGCTACTGTGTGGGCAGAACTGAACGAGACCGCAACCTACGCCGAAGCCTCCTGGACCACAGAAATCCTTCCTCCTACCTACCCCTGCTGCCCCCGCAGCAAAGGGTATTGGAAGAACCACCCACAAGACTGGCCCACGGATGAAATCGAACTCGGCGGCATCAACTACACCAAGGAAGAAGCCCTCGCGATACTAATGGGAGCAAACGCCAAAGATGCCACTAGCATGCTTACCGCACAACTCATCGCGGCAAAATTGAACCGCCTTGCTGGCTGCTCCCCCCACTTCGACTATTGCAACGAGACCATGAACATCGACGACATCATCGACGAGGCTGACACCTTCCTAGAAAGCTACCCGTTGGGAAGCGATCCGCGGGGAGACGCACGACAGGAAGCGCTGCACATCAAAGACCTACTCGACCGCTATAACAACAGCGGCGACGAATAGGCACGCTAGCCCTCCAGTTCGACGTGCGCAACGAGTCCTGCTAGCGCTGCTGGGATTCTCCGCGTGCGCGACGAGGCAGGAACTAGTGCGCGGTCTTGGAAGTTATTGTGGCTGGTGGCGAGGGTGTTTTCGGCCCTCCTGGAGCGATCGAAACGGTTGCGCTCCGCTTCACCAAGTAGCTGTCGCCTTCCCGGTATATTACGCAGGCACTCTTGCAGTGTGGGCAATTGAAGTTCAGGGCTTCCAGTAGAAAGGCCCGTTTGTCAAGCAGGCTGGCTTTCTCCTTCTGTAGCTCCTTCATCTTGTGCCTGAGATTCGTCAAGCTCTTTCTCAACTTCGCAATGCTTGTCTTTTCCATTTCTTTCTTGACGCGTTGTTCGATTCGACGGCGTTCCTTCTCCTTGAACTGCTCAGCCAGTTTTTTGGCTTCTTCAGCGATGCGAAGCTCGTCCAGTCGTTGCTTTTCCTTTTTCTTGCGTTTCCGCGCTTCTGCCTTTCGCTTTTTCTTGGCGGCGAGGGCGGCCTTTTTCTCGGAAGACAGGGTCTCCTCCTGTTTTCTTTTGGCCACCTTCTTCAGCGCCTTGGCCGCGCGCTCGAAGTCTTTCGCAGTCTTGAGCTTACGCACTTTCGGCGCGATTTTCGGCAAGACCTCTTTGGCGGCATCGATCCGGATTTTCTCAACCTTTTCTTGTTGTTTCTGGATGATGCCCTTCGTCTCTTTCAGCGTCAGTTTCCGGCTGATGATCTCTTTGATGATGGTTTTGGCTTCTTTGACGCTGCGGCCGATGACGTTCTCCAGAGCAACGAGGTGCGAAATGCTGATTTTTCCGGTCCACAGGGCAGTTTGGATGTATTTCGGAAACTTGAAGACATTGAGGTGGGCCAAGATCCAGTGGAAGTCGACGCTGAGTTCTTTGCTGATTTGCCACGGGGTTAGACCTTCGTCGGTGAGCTTCTTGAAATACCGGGCTTCTTCTTCCACCGTGTAGTCTTGTCGGATCTTGTTCACTTTGTACACGGACCGTCGGACAATCTTGTCATCCAGGGTCACCACACGGATGGGCACCTTTTCCCACCCTAGGGCAGTGAGGGCTCGGAGTCGTCGCTCACCATCGATGAGTTCGTAGCCCTCGCCCTGTTTTCGGACGACCAAATCGCTGAGTAGGCCGTCTCGTTCGATCTCTTGGCGTAACTCGTCGATCTCGAAGACTAGTCGGGGCTGGTAGGGACTCGGTTTGATCGAGTTAATGTCAACTTTCATTTTCGGCGTCCTCGTTCATACGGAATTTTGATCAATGAATATGAGGGTTATTAAGACTCAACGATAGTTCAGAGTAACATCCTCCTAGCGTCGCCGTGGTTGAAGCATCTAATCCTCTGAACGAACCAGTACATTCAGGACCATAAAGGAATTCAAAATTCACAAGATGATCATCATTTCATCGCGCCGTGATGCAGGCATTAATTGTCTAGCAGCGCAAGCACTTCTTTGAACAGATAATTACTCGGGACGGAGCATCAATTTCGCTTAGGTCTCTCTCCGTCAACAGGATGTGTTGCATCTCAACCGATAAATACGGAATGCCTTGACTGGTCAGCCTGTCGGAACGGTGGCAGATGGGTGCGTTGCTTTTGTGTGGTCATTGGTTTCGTTGGCGCTCTGGTTTTTTTGTGGTTGGTACTATGGGTTGGTGATGGGGGATGGTAACGTGAAGGTGCAGACCGGTCTGCGGGTTGACAAGCTGGTGTTGGCGCGGTTTAAGGCGCTCTGTCGAGAGGAGCGGCTGCGGGTGGGGGAGGCGGTGCAGCAGTTGATGGCGGTCTGTTTGGCGGCGGAATCGGTGACCGCG
>JABAOH010004423.1_pt1 | contig 19829 bp, 17 predicted proteins | sample 7062181 | NCBI WGS metagenome assembly JABAOH01 (sample SAMN14538630, study PRJNA623070) | marine sediment metagenome | biome: marine biome [ENVO:00000428]; feature: marine pelagic biome [ENVO:01000023]; material: deep marine sediment [ENVO:00002113]; isolation source: pool of 5 deep marine... | reverse complement strand
TCGTTATATCCTTCCCAAGGACGTGATAATCGGCCATAGCTAACTCCTCGTCTTCACGTTATATGCTCTCCCCAACTGCCAAAACCGCTTCGACAATCTTCTTGTAGCCCGTGCATCGGCAAAGGTTTCCACTCAATCCCTNNTCCTCTGTTGGGTTCGGATTCTCATCAAGCAATGCCTTGGCTGCCAGGATCATCCCGGGTGTGCAATAGCCACATTGAACCGCAAAGTGATCGATAAAAGCCTTTTGCAACGGATGTAATGCGTCTTCTTTGCCCTTCAAACCCTCGATTGTAAGTATCTCTTTCCCTCTCGCCTTCATGGCCAGAAGCATACAACTTTTTATTGCTTTCCCATCCACCAAGACTGTGCACGTACCACAATTGCCCGTTTCACATCCTACTTTTGCTCCGGTTAGATTGAGCACCTCTCGCAGTACGTATGCTAGACTCCACCATGGCTCTATTGAGACCTCTTCCGTGAGTCCGTTTATCTTCAATTTGATCAACTGGCTCATCTCACTCATTGACCCCCTTTCTCTTCTTTGAATACGCCTCAGCCTCCCTGTACAATATCGAAGATCAGGACCTCTTCCACATTGGGTTTTAGATCCTGGATCACTTCCCCGATTTTTTTGTCTACAATACACCTCCCCTGGTTTCTCGCTTCTTCAACGATTTTCTTCGCTGCTTCTATGTCGACTTCCTCAACCTCTATCCCTCTATCCCCTGATGTGTATATTCTCACTTTCTGTACCATCCGGGTGTTCCTCCTCTCTGCCTGGACGGTTCATCATTATTTCCCCTTTGATCGTCTGCTCTCTTTGTGATTAGCTACATTGCTCCAGAATTCCTCTTACGGCCTGTCTGGTCAATACCTTCACCATCTCGGTTCTGTACCATGCTGACGCTCGAACATCTGTGATGGGCTTTGCCTCAGATGATGCCACTTCGGCACTCTTCTCAATCAGGTTCTCATCCATCCTTTTTCCCTTTATGACCTCCTCCGTGTTGCGTGCCCTCATCGGTGTCGGAGCGACTGACCCCAAGACGATTCGAATATCCTCGCAAACTCTATTTTGGGGCTCAAACGTGGCAAGCACGGCAACCCCGGCAATTGCCAAATCAATGGATCCTCGAATCGCGTGTTTCAAATAGATAGATTTCGTATTTGGCGCCGGAATTGGCACCTGTATCTCTACCAATATCTCTCCTTCCTTGAGCAGTGTGGTCCCTGGCCCGGTGAAGAAATTCTCGAGCGGAACAATTCTCTCCCCGCTAGGGCCGGCAATCTTGGCATTCGCCGAAAGCCCAATCAACGCAGGCGCCATCTCCGCGGAAGGTGCCGCATTGCACAAATTGCCTCCAAGGGTGCCTAAGTTTCTTATGGCAACCGAACCGAGTTTACTGGCTGCCAAAGAAATCACTGGATATTGCATACGAAGTTCAGCCGATTTCTCAAGTGACCTGATCGTTGTCAACGCCCCAATACGCAGTCCCCGTTTCTCGTCATAATTGATGTAATCGAGCCCAGGTATGTTTGTAATATCCACAACATACTCAGGCCTTATTGTTTTCTGTCTCATCTGTACGAGTAGATCTGTTCCTCCGGCGATCACCTTTGCCTTGTTATCATACTTGACCAAGGAGGATATGGCTTCTTGAATCGTGGTTGGTTCGATATATTCAAATCGCATCTAATTCTTCCTCCTTCCGATTCGCGCCACGATCAACTCATCAAATACGATTAGGATTCATCCTCTTATCTAGGGAAAGGCGAGAGATTTGTTCAGATTCTTCTCGCTATCAAAGAGCCTTCGTAAATCGCTTCCATTATTGCCCTTGGCTCATTGCAATCGCCCGTCGTATATAACTCATCGACTTTATCCGCTAATCGATCAGCTAATGTCCTTGCCGGCTGACTGCCTCGGGCAATCACGATGCAGTCTCCAGCAATAAACAGACTTTCGCCGGTCTCCTTGTCAGTCACTGTTATCCCATTCTCCAAGATTTCTACCGTCTCTTTATTGTTGATTAAAACCACACTCTTCTCACCGAGAGCCTCCATAAGCCCCTGGCGATTGAGGGGCTCCATATCTGTGGCCATCATTGATGACCTGGCAACAACCGTGACTTTGTTTCCCTGATCCGCCAAATATTCTCCCACTTCACATCCCACCATTCCACCCCCTATTACAATGACATTCCGACCCGCTATCTCAATTTCATCACCAAGTACCTGAGGGACTGTCAACACGTTCTTGCCTCTAATGCCAGGAATCTCAGGAATTGCAGGTTCAGCACCTGTTGCTACAATAACCACATCCGGATTCTCGCTTTCCACGAGTTCAGGAGTCACCTCAGTGCCGAGTTCCACCTTTACCTTCAATTTCTTGAGCTGTGTCTCTTCGTAGTCGCGAACCCAAAGCAACTTTTCCTTGCCTGGTGGCTTAGCAGCCAACAATAACTGTCCACCCATTTTCTCCTGTTTATCGTACAAGGTTACTTCATGGCCACGCAGGGCCGCTATTCTCGCTGCCTCCATTCCTCCGGGACCCCCGCCAATCACCATCACCTTCTTGGTGTTTGCAGCTGGCTTTATCTCTGTGAAGTCCTTTCTCCGACCCCAGTCTGGATTTACTGCACATCGATCCGCTCCAGTCGCAAATACATGCTGAAGACATACCAAACAGGAAATACAATGCCGAATGTCCTCAACTCTTCCCTGGGCTGCCTTTAACGGCCACTCTGGATCGGCGAGAAGCGATCTTCCCAGACCAACAAAATCAGCATCCCCCTCGGCCAAAACTTCCTCACAGAATTCGGGATGCCTTAATCCCCCACAAGCTATCGTAGGTGTATGTAATCCTCGTTTCACTGCCTGCCAAATATAGCGTTTCCAGCCCTCCTGATTTCGCATGATATCGTTCGATTTATGTAAATTGTCATAAAAAGCCGAAGATACGTTGATGCTATCGGCCCCCGCTTCCACAAACTTCTGTGCAATCAACGGGGAGTCCTTGGTCGTCACCCCTCCTTCCTTGAATTCATCAGCACTGAACCGCACATCTACTGGAAAATCACTGCCGCATAACTCTTTAATCCGACTGACCACACCCATCGGAAACCTCATCCGATTCTCTAAACTACCACCAAATTCATCTCCCCTTTGATTCAAAAGGGGTGAGATAAAAGAAGTCATCAATGTCCCATGGGCCATATGCAAACTGACCCCATCAAATCCAGCTTGCTTCGCCCTCCGTGCTCCCTGAGCCCATCTCTCTATGAATTCGTGAATCTCCCCTCTCGTCAAAGCTCGAGGCGTTGGAAATGCAGCCCCAGGACGCGTCGCAGGCACGGGAGATGAAGAGACAGGTTGGTACCCTTTCAGAGATGCCGCACTCTGTGTCCTCCCAGAATGGCTGAGCTGAACAAATATCTTCGCACCCCAGGCATGAACCTCCTCCGTTAGCTCTGCAAGTCCCTTCTTGTACCTATCCTCCGCTATCGAGAGACCTCCCCCATATGTATCAAGACGCGACGTCGGAAAAGGATAAAATTCTGTCCCTCCAGTGATAATTAGCCCGACTCCTCCCTTGGCCCTCGCCACATAATGGTCAATGGTTTGCTGAGTTACCTCGCCCATGATCCCACCAAAATGGGTCATCATCGGCGACATGACAATACGATTCCTTGTCCTCAGTTTTCCAATATGTCCCTCTCGAAACAGGTTAGGGAAATCTGTGCTTCTCAACATCTCACCCACCTCTCAAGATTTTGTTCTTTCCTCAACGTCGAAATCATTTCCGGAGTATTTCACCAGAAAGTGGAAAGGAGCGCTCCTCGCTGGCCAGAAATCTTTTTTCGACAATTCTTAAGCTCGGCCCCACTGCAAATCCAAACCCTATTGCCAGTCGTGAATAACTGATTCTCTCGCCCGCTCTCCCCCGCAGATACCTGCAGGGGATCGCTCGAGCCCGCAGAGTTCCCTGAGCGAGAAGCCCAATGCATCAGATGCCTGCCCCAATTTTTGAGAGGAAAAATTGGGGCAATTGCTCTGCTCTGGATTGGCCCCTCACCAATCTGGAGCAGCTTTTCTCAGAGCCTCTGTGCACTCGGTGAGAGACTAAAGAGATCGAATTCGCCTGGAACTGATGGCAGAAGAAATCTTGACTCTCGCTCAGAGACATGAGCACCCACAAAAATCGGGAAACTACTCTGATAAGTATACCGGGGCCACTGTGACAGTTCTGAAGAGTGTTCCTTATCGTTTTCCACCCTTCATCAACATAAGGTGATCAGGAATCAGGTTTTGAGGAGAATAACCTCAACAGAGCTAACTCCTTCGTGTCCGATGGCTCCATCTTTTTCAGGTTGGCATGTGTTTTGAGTTTCCAGCCACAGTTTTCAATAATCGCCCTGACAGTGGCCTCTTGATCAGCACAGCTCGGATCAACCAAATATCCGGTAAGTATCAGTTCTCCGCTGGGATGGACTTTCTCGAAAATCCCTTTGTCTGACACCACAGTCCTTACGTTCTTCCCAGAACAGGTGATGTAATGTAATTGGTCTACAAAGCGTCTTTTTGACTGAGATAGTACCACCATGGTCTCTCTCGTTGCTGCAACCGCATCATTTGCCCCTCCTGAACCTGTTAAGTAAGAATCCTCTGATAATTTTGTCGTATTTAAATTGCCGTATTTATCAATCTGTGCAGCTCCGAGAACGGATATACATTGTTTCCATGCAAATATTCCATAAGTGTGGAGAATATCCGTGATCATCTTGCAAGTCCTGAGGTTAGAGAGATTGGTTACTTCGGGATTACCCGGCCTGGGAGACCAGCTAAATGAACTTGAGCCCAACATCAAATCGACGTCGACTTCCATTTTCTTGAGTTGGTAATAGGCCAACCAAGCCGATAATCCCGCCGTGCCTATGCCACTCAGGATAACTTGATAGTCATTTTCAAGAACTTTTTCTTTGATAAGCCGGGATGCCGCAACGATCATGCTCTCTTCAGCGCTACATTCGGCATTTGTTAGAATTTCATCGGGAAGAGATAAGAGTTTATGTTCCCAGTTGAAACTCCCCGCTTTTCCTCTGAGAAAAGCAAGACGTTGATATCCGAGTTTTTCCAGATAATCCTCATGATTCGGACAGGCCATGACCCATTCCTTGAGCCAGACATCGAGAGTCTCAACCTCTCGACTTGCCTCGCCATGGCTTTTCATGAATTCGTAATCCGCCTCATACTCCTCAAAATCCTCAGAAATGGCTGCCAACCCTAGAGGGTGAGCTCCAAAGGGAGCCAGAGAAACAGATTTAACGAAATACCCTGGTATATTCACTAACAGGGAATGTTCCCTTATGAATTCTGTAGATACGATTTTCTCTACCGTTGCGATGACGCCTTGTTTGCTTCCGAAGGCACCCCATTCCCCTTCACCAGACAGAATAGCTGGCGCCAGAATGATATTGCCATTTAAATCCGATGCCCAGCCATGAACAATGGCGATATCTGGATTGAGGGATTTGACTAAACCGAGTTTGTTCCCGCTACAGAAGGGGTCCTTCATCTCAACGAAGGATTCTCTATTCTCCTGAGCCATGGTAGTGTGAAGAATGGAACGGGTCGGCATAAATTCAATCCCCATGGCACCAGCCATGAGTCTCAGGGTCAGAGAGTAAAGAGACCAATTCTCTATTTCAGTTGACTTTTGTTTGTAGGCCCTTTTTGCAACTGGGCTTATGCCTTGGGTTGCACTTTCCGAACATCTTGAAGTGAGGACTTTGGCGACCAACTCGCAGTGCAGGAGGTCCAAGGCATAATCACGACAGCCAATCATGATTAAAGTAAATTCAGGCTTAGTCCCCCAAAATTGTCTGATCATTTCGCGAATGCCCGCATAGGAACCTTCGCGGACGTAAACGGCCATACCTGGTTTGATATATTTTCTGACCGCTTCCTCCAATTTTAAAACTTTGCTTGACCCCTCGTTCTGCTTCAGATCAATGGTGGCGATGTCACGAAATTCCTCGATAAGTTCTGCTACCCTCATGATGATTGGCCCTTGATACCTCACGATTTCATCCAGAGATGACAACTGGATCGTCCACGTCCTTCTTCTAACATGGGGTTCTCCGAATCTTGAGTCTCATTTAGATCCTACCTATATCCTGGTGGATCGATCGTTTTCCGCAAAGGCATCCCTCTTATCAAGAAATCCTCGCTGATGATCCGGACACGGATTCAAGGCCTATGATCTTTATGAAGTAGTCTGCTGAACTCTTCATTGATGAGGTCAGAATGGCGACTTCTCTTCCACGGCATGGATTCATAGCGAATACTTAATTTCTTGAAGTCTAGAGTCGCACTGATCACTTCTTCCGATTCCCCTGCTTCCACAAATATATGTATCGGTCTCGTGCCAAGGGGTCCAGCAATAACACTATGGCCAGCGTAATTTTTTGTTTTGTCTTTGCCTACGAGATTCGCAGAAGCCGTGTAGACGATATTCTCTGTGGCTCGACTTCCCGTTTGTTGGACAATAAAATGGGCCTTTCCCGGTCCGGCCGCGCTGGCAGTGATATTAATGATTAATCTTGCGCCTCTGAGAGCGATTATCCTTGCGAGCTCAGGGAAATACCAGAAATCATAACAGATCAGAACCCCTATGGGGCCGTAGTCTGTCTCCCATACGGGGACTTTTTTCCCACTCGTGAAGCAAATCTCCTCCGTGAAATTCGGCGATGGCGCGAGATGCAATTTCCTGTAAGTGCCAAGAACGCCCTTTGGCCCAAGAATCGCCGAGGAATTATAGATTAAGGAAGCATTATCCTCGTCTCTTTCGGGCATTCCAAAGATAACATAGACACCGAGATCTCTTGCGACCTCTGCAATTCTATCGGTGGATGGTCCTGGGACAGTCTCGGCCAGATCTCGATGCATAAAACAGGGCTTTTCGGATCGACGAACGCTCTCATCGCATTCGTAACCGCTCAGTGCCAATTCCGGGAAAACGATTATATGACTGCCTCCTTTTGCCGCTTCTCTTGTTATCGCCTCTATCTTTTCCAGATTAGCTTCCTTATCTCCCCACTTTGTTTGGAAGTTGGCACAAGCGACCGATACAAATCTCTCATATTCTTTCTCACTCATCATCGCCTCTCTACGGTGTCTCTACATACCTTCCGAATCCAGGTACTCCAGTGACCTTTCGGTTCTCCGCCACGACTTCGCCCCTCAGCATGACGAGAACCGGCCATCCTTTCAATTTCCAGCCGGCAAATGGAGACAAATGGCTGGCAGAATACAGAGAGCCTTCGTCGACGACCTCCTCCTTATTCAAATCAATCACCACAAGATCAGCATCAGAGCCTATAGAGATCCATCCCTTATAGGGTAAAAGACCAAAAATCCTCGCAGGATTATAACAACATACCTCGACCATCTTCTCCAGAGAGATCCTTCCCTTATTCACGCCTTCACTAAGCATAAGTGGCAAGAATGTCTCAATACCCGGAATTCCCGGCAATGCATCCCATAAGTTCGTCTTGAGCTCTCGAGGAACTGGGGCATGGTCTGTGGCAACCACACTGATGGCCCCATTTCTGATTCCTTCCCAAAGCTTTTCATTATCCTCTTGATCACGCACGGGGGGGTTGGCCTTGCAAAGAACTTTGTCAGTGTTGTTCCTATTCAGGGTCAAATACTGAACACATGTTTCCGCCATGATCTTTCTGTTTTCGCCTTTGTCCTCAGTTACCAAACCCACACCTTCTCCAATGCTTAGATGAACAATATATAGAGGACATCGAGTAATATTCGAGAGATATATCATTCTCCTCATCGCTTCTTCTTCACAATACCTCGGCCTCACCTCATCCCACGATGAAGGTTCTTTATTTTGCTCCAGGTATTTCTCTTTTAACTTAAAGAATATTTCTACATTCTCACAGTGAACTCTTGCAAATACCCGGTAGCCCTGATTGAAAAGACGTGCAATTTCTTCCAACGTCAAAAAAACGATTCCATCATCTATTCCTCCGACTCGTCCCTTCCATACAGCTTCTGTTCCCTTATATGGAAGAAGGAGCTTAAAACCGTGAATTCCATAATCCGCTAATTGTTGAATTTGTTCTATATCTTCCCTTGTGTAAATACGCGCGCTTAGGGCGAGGTCAACGAAGGCGTTTTTTTCGTAGACATCGACAAATTCTTTGGCCTTTTTTAGAATATCATCTGCAGGGGCGAGCAAATGGATGACAGTTGTTACCCCACTCGATGCAGACGCCTGGGTCTCGGTCCTGATGTTTTGAATCAACTCGACCCCCGGAGGCCATTCCAAGTGCACATGAGCATCCACAATCCCTGGAATAACGAAATTCCCCTTGACATCAATAGTCCTCTCAGCAACCGGCAAATCCTGATCCTGTGCGATTGCAACAATTTTCCCTTTATCGATAGCTAATCCCCCATGGACAATGCCATGTGGGTTTACGATAGCGCAATTTCTTATTACCGTGTTCACTCCCACTCGAGTTCCTCTTACGCCTTTCGGGATTCCAAACCATACTTTTTCAAAACGTCAAAAAATGACTTTGTCTTGAATGAGCTTTTCAATCTCATCTTTGGACAAACCTAACAAATCTCCAAAAACGTAATCATTATGCTCTCCCAGAAGAGGAGCTGGTCGCCTAATCCCTCCGGGGGTCTCACTCAATCTACAAATGACATTTGGAATCCAGTCTACCCCTGTAGCCGAATGCTCGACATCTACAAGGACTTGGCGTTCTTGAAAGTGTTGATCAAAAAAGCGGTCTTCTGTGTCTTCACAAGGAGTCGCAGCTACCCCTTCTCTTTGGAGAGTCTCCATCACTTCTTGAGGCGTTTGGGTAATGGTCCACTCACCAATCAATCTGTCTAGCTTCTTTCGATTTGCCAACCTTTTGTGACCACTAGCGAACGCGTCCATTTTGGTCCAAGGAGGATTGCCGATTGCTCTACAAAACGCCTCCCATTCGCCTTCCGTAAGTATTGCAATGGAAACCCACTGATCCTCTCCTTTGCAGCGATAGTTATTATGAACCGCCATCATATGGCTGGAGTTGCCTAAGGTGCCGAGGATCTTTTCATTCATACTATACGTGATCACGGGTTCAGGCATTGTATTCAGGAGTGCTTCTATTTGTGCTACCTCGATATGCTGACCTTCGTCATATCGTTCACGATGGTATAGCGCTAGTTGAATTGCAAATGCCCCGTGGAGGGCAGCATTAATATCTGCATAGGCTTGTTGCATCCCCAAAACCCGCTCATTTTCATAGCCGACTAAACTATCCAAGCCAGCCAACCCAGCGAGTGATGGGCCATAAGTGACAACGTCAGATAACGGCCCTTCACTCCCCACGCCCGGGAAGGAGACCATGATAATGTCGGGCCTTATCTTTCTGAGGTGATCATAATCGAGCCCAAATCGCTTCATTACCCCAGGGGAAAAATTCTCCACGACGACGTCACTTATTTTGATCAGCTGTTTCATGAGCTCGACCGCATGAGAGTGTGTCAGGTCTAGAAGGATGCTCAACTTGTTACGGTTTATGCTATGAAAAAGTGGGTCCATCTCAGGATCTCTTGTGAGATTATCAGGGCCGAATCTAACCGGGTCAAGACGCTTACGTGTTTCAACTTTGATCACCTCAGCTCCCATATCTGCGAGTATACATGTCGCCCTAGGAGCAGCCGCTGCCCATCCAAAATCGATCACTCTGTATCCCTCAAGTGGAAGTAAGCTCAAGACGATTCTCCTGTAGACCCTGGTATTTCAAACAGATCAAATGATATTGAACTTCCGCCACTGGCCGAATTCTTCTTTTGAGCAACCGAGCTGATCGCAATACACCTCCTTATTATGTTCAGCCAGCAAAGGGGCTGACCCTCTTAGTTTCCACTGACTCTGAGAAAATCTGACTGGCGATCCGGGGCACTTGAACGGTTTTTCTCCCTGATACTCGATCGTTTCGAAATAGTTTCTTTCGTTGAGATGCTCGCAGTTGACAACTTCAGCCATGTTCCTCACCGGCGTGAACGGAATGTGTTCTTCCCGGCAGCGGACAAATATCTCTTCTCTTGTATGAGCCATCAACCAAGGCAAGAGCAGCTGGTCGAGGACATCCGCATATTGCATCCCGGCCTTTAAACGATCCTGAAACCGTTCATCCTTGGCGTACCACTCAGGCACTTTTCCATCGCCGACAATCTCCAGGAATCGCTTCCATTCCGATCCCCGAAGAGCGATCATGGAAACGTATCCGTCCTTACAGGGCAAGATGGTGTAGGGATAAGGGCCAGGGGTCCTATGGCCTGTTCTTTTTCTCTTTCGTCCGCTGTAGATAAATGCAGACACGACATTTCCAGTATGAAAGACTGCCCAAGACTCAGCCTCAGAGATATCAATGTGCTGTCCCGTTCCATTCCTCCTCTGCGCCAACAGAGCAGACATTATGGCATTGGCAGCAATGATACCGGTTTGAAAGTGGCCCAGTGAGAAGGGGGGAATAAGAGGCTCCCTGTCCGGTTCACCAATGATAGAGCTCATTCCACCGATTCCACTGATGTTTATGGCATAAGCATGATGATCTTTGTACGGGCCTGTCTGACCGAAGGGAGTGATAGAGACAACAATGAGTCGGGGGTTTATCTCTTCCAGATGGGAATAATCGAGTTTCAAACTTTCCGCGAATTGGGGCGCCATATCCTCAATGAATACAGTGGCATCTTTCAAAAGGTTTAACAGAATTTCGCGACCAGTGCTTTTATGAATATTCAGAGTGACTCCCCGCTTGTTTCTGTTCAGATAGAGGAATAGCCCGCTGCGATCAGGATGGGGTATATCACCTGGGAAAGGGCCGCATCTCCTCGATATATCACCCACGTCAGGCTCTTCTATTTTTGTCACATCAGCCCCAAGTCCACTTAAAAGCAGTCCACAGTAGGGCCCGGAAATAAACTGAGCTAACTCGATGACCTTGATCCCTGCAAGGGTTTTATTCATGTTGTCTACACTCTCCCTCTGCTTTTGAGATTTCCGAGTCCAGGGTAGAAAATCTAATTTTTGAAGCACTAAACCCTATCTTTGAATTCATAGTGCCGGATGAGTTTGTTGAGTGCATTGGCTGCACTCTCGTAGCTTCGGAAGACGGCGAGCCCTTCCTCTGAACACCGTGTCCAAGCTTTTTGTACGATTTCTCGACTTTCTTGGGTTTCACCACTGGGTAAAACCAAAGCGACAGGTGTGGGCAATGTCTTGAATACCCCGAGTAGAGCGTCAACGCTATCATTCAACCATCCAGGGACTCCACCATATAGCATGAATGCTTCAGGGTTCAAATGGGTTAATATCAGATCAACTTCTTGGCTTTCTGCCAAAATCTTGAAAGCCTCGACATAACCTTGTTGAGCGCCAGTCCTCCCTATCCCGACTTCCACTGGGTTCCGAATCATAGAACCCCCGGCCGCCGTGGTGATCTGCTCCAGTTGATGTCGCACCGCAACACTGAATGGAGGCACTCTCAGATTCATTTTTTCGCAAATTTCAGTAGCGATAACCCCCGGCCCTCCGCCTCGGCCTATGATGCCGACTCTCCGTCCACCGGGTCCTTGGACGTTTTGTAATGCGACTAACTGATCAACAATTTCCTCCAAAGTGTACACACGGATTGCACCTGTTTGAGCAAAAAAAGCCTCCCATCCTTTTTCTGATCCTGCTATTGCACCTGTATGGGACATCACAGCCCCTCTCGCAGCTTCAGTCAAACCTGCTTTAAGAACGACGACCGGCTTTCCTTTCATGATACATTTCTGGGTCGCAGTAAAGAGACGACGGCCGTCCTTGACGCCTTCAACATATAAAGCGACAAATCTCGTCTTCACATCACCGGCCAACATCTCAAGAAAATCAGGGCTATCCAAATCAACGGCGTTTCCGTAACTGACTGCCTTACCGAAATGAATCCCTCTAACACTACCATAGATGATCGTTCGTGCGGCTCCCGCACCCGTCTGGGAGATGATGGCTGCGGGACCTTCTTTCCGAGGTAAATTAGCAAAGCTTATCCCTCCCTCTGGACAGTGGACACCCATACAATTTGGCCCAATCAGTCGTATATTTGCTCGGTCAGTCATGGAATGTATCTCTTCTTGGAGCCTCCTCCCCTGTTCATTTCCAACTTCAGCAAAGCCAGATGCGAAAATATGAACCACCTTGACTCCCCTGGCAATGCAATCTGCCAATGCCATGGGCACCAGAGTCGGTGTAAGATTGAGAATGGCGTAATCAATTTTCCCTCTGATGTCTTTGAGCGATGGGTAGGCTTGCAATCCTAGTATCTTTGATGCCTTAGGATTCACTGGGTAAAGCCTGCCCTTGAATCCGAAGTTCAGCAACGTTCCCGTCCATCCGCTCTGCTCTTTTTGTTCATCACTTGAAGCTCCAATAATGGCAATTGATTCTGGATAGAAAATGTCCTCCAATTTGACCTCAGCCCTACCCATCAGGTATATCCCCTTCAAAACGAATGATGGCCGATGCGGCAGAATCTCTTTCAAGTGCCCTCTTATAAAAGCCCGTCATACCTTTTATCTCTAGCCTTAATAGAATCTTTAACTCCTGAATCCCGTCTCATCTTGAGAAAGTTGAATTCGTCCTCTTCAAATCTGATATTCGTCGCCAACGTGTGGCCAAGATATCCCTGGGCAAAACTCGAGGTCAGGCCAAGAGTATCATAGGCCACCATGGCCATAGCTTTCCCTATAGCCAGACCATCTCGTGGCATTAAGGTGATCATTTGTGCCATCTTCATCGTTTCATCTTCCAGTCTGTTTTCTGGAACTGATTTGTTTACTAACCCGATTCTCTCGGCCTCGTTTCCATCGATCAGTTTACCCGTCAGGAGCAACTCTCTGGTCCTTTTCTGCCCAATGAGCATTATCTCTATCGGNNTCTATCGGTAGCACATACATCGCGCCTGCGAAAACGAGTCTCTGTTCGGAATGTCCAATCTTGGCATTCGAGGCTGCAATCGCCAAATCACAGCACAATACGGTATATAACCCGCCACCTATACAATAGCCGTGTATTTGAGCAATAGTCACCTTAGGGCATGTGAATATTCGCCTCAACGTTTCTGAACGCCACCGATCGTATTTTAGCCTCGCCCTTTGGCTCGGACGCCGGGTTTTGTCTTTCGCCTTCCCTGTTCCCCCGCCGTATACATAGTAGACGCGACTGAGGTCATACCCGGACGAAAAAGCACGGCCTGAACCTTTCAGGATCACTGCCTTAACGTCATCATCTTCCTCCGCCTGGGTAAGAGCTTTAAGCATATCTTCAGTCAATTCATAATCCATCGCATTCAGTGTGGCAGGTTTGTTCAGAGTAATGGTAGCTACTGCCCCTTCTTTGAAGTTCTTCTTCTCATAAACCACTTCCTTTGGTTTCATTGTTTCCTCCCATGTTTCCGAATCACAAGATAAACACACCACGCAGTTTTAGAAATCGGGTCCCCAAACAGAATATCTCCCCCAGATANNTCTTATCTATTTCCAGGTTGATATTCTCTCCATGCCATGAACTTCTCTCTCTCCACCCTTCGGCACGTGGTTTCCACAAAACCCTTAGAAGATCCCATGCCTTTTCACTTCTGCGAACAATTTTGGACACCACGCCAGATTTCCCTCGTAATCGAACCCCTACAAATTCAAAAGAGTTTCGAGATTTTTTATATTTCGATATGGCTATATTGTCAAATGAATATTTTTAATATATAGTATTGATGGAATTCATTATCTTATTTGCATTCCTTGAAAAATTTTCTAAATTAATAGGAATTTGAAAATATCATCGTTTTTTTTTGAAAAAGATACAAATTATTTGGGTATTTTGTGATTTACATCCATAGAAAATTAGTAAGTTTGAAAAGATTGATTATATAATTTGTCCAGAAAACGATTCTAATGGAACTGATTCAATTACTCAGTTTTCATGAAATTGTAAAAACTGGGAGCTTTTCTAAAGCCTCAAGTAAGATATTACGATCACAATCTGCCGTTAGTCATCAAATCAAAAATCTGGAACAAGAGCTTGGTATCAAATTGTTTGAAAGGCTTGGTAAAACAATAAAGTTAACTAATGAGGGAAAAATTCTTTTTAATGTTTGTAGTGAATTTTTCAATGATTTAGAAAACGTAAAAAGAATNNTTTATTGACCAATTCGCTGGAATTAAATTCAAATTGATTACCTGTGCTACGACGTTTGAAATTCCAGGAAAGATTCTGAATGGAGAGGCTGACTTCGGAATTGGACCAAAAATGGGCCATGTGGCTCTCGAAAAGTTAAACTTTCTACAATGGAAATTTTTCGACAAGGTTCTTTTGATGGCCAAAGATCATCCTCTTTCCAAAGAGAAGAACATTACACTGTCTGACATTGCCAAGTATCCCCTCATCCTGTATAGAGAGGGAACGGTGATAAGAGAGAGTGTTCAGGAGGCTTTTCTTCGAAACGATCTTTCTTACGAAATCGTCATGGAAATGGATGTGGCGGAAAATATCAAGAAGTATGTTGAGATCGGAATTGGGCTATCCGTTCTTTCCTCTCTGGCACTTACGGAAGAGGACAAGAAGAGATTGCTTCTTTTTGATATAAATCATCTTTTGGGCAAAACCGAATACGGGATATATTTGAGAAAGGATAAATATATAACAACTCCCATGAAACAGTTCATCAAATTCTTTGCCCCTGAACTATTTGATATACTTCCATCCTATAAAGCAAGTAACCATCCATCTTGATTACTTCTTATTTTTCATTCGTTGATTTATTGATTTTCAGAAAACCACCGTGGAGTGACGTATTCTGAAAGATGAATCTTGTTGATAGTAAACATGAGAAGAATTCATTTGACAATATTGTCACGTCAACTATAAAGAAGTCAGTGGATACCCTTCCATGTCAGTCCTGATCGATACATGGGGTGCCTCAACGCTATTTCAGAAAACTGGGAACCAGGGCAGAAGCCCTGGTGTGGGGAAGGGTGCATGCGATACCGGCCTGTAGCATTTCTGTCGGCGGTAGGCAAGAGCTTGGCGAAAAAATCAGAAGGAGGTGATATTCTCGCATTGTGACGTCGGGCATCCCACAATGCCGAGATGCCAAGATGACAGATTTGACGGTCATTGTAAGGTTAGTCGTAGAGGGTGAGGAGCAGGAAGTGAAAAAGCTGGTTCAGCAAGCGATTAACGAAGGAGTCACACCTGACAAGGTGCTCAATGAAGGGCTTATTGCTGGAATGAATGTGGTGGGGGAGCGGATGAGAAAGCGCGACATTTTCGTGCCTGAGGTGTTGCGGTCAGCGAAAGCTATGAATGCGGGGATGGATTTGCTGAAACCTCTATTGGTAAGTGGAGGAGTTGGGCTAGGACCTACGGTCGTTCTAGGAACCGCCAAAGGGGACATCCATGATATCGGGAAGAATCTTGTTAGCATGATGCTCAAAGGCGCGGGCTTTCAGGTGGTCGATCTGGGCATAGACGTATCGGCGGAAAGATTTGTGCAGGCTGTTGGAGAACAGAAGGCTCTGGTCCTGGGCATGTCAGCTTTATTGACAACAACGATGCCCGAGATGGGAAATACGATTCTAGCGCTGAAAGAGGCGGGCCTGCGGGAAAAAGTGAGAGTCATCATTGGTGGTGCCCCGGTTAGTTTGGAATATGCAAGGGAAATCGGAGCTGATGGATACGCCCGGGATGCCGCCAGAGCTGTGGACAAAGTGAGGGAACTTATCCATTAGAAAGTGCTGAGTTGGAACGGGATACAGCGCAGCACCTGTTTGAGTGCTGCGATGCAGCATACGAGTTCCAAAGGAGGTCGAAGAATGTCTGGCATCGTGCCATTAAAAGGGAGGGTGATCGAGGTTCTCAGCAGAGATGAGGTTGCGCAGATTCACCAGACCGCCTTGGAGGTGTTAAAGGACCCGGGCGTCAAGATAGAGCACGAGGAGGCATTGGACATCTTCAGGGGAGCGGGAGCAGAAATAGAGCAGGCGAAACAGATCGCGCACATACCCTCACAACTGATAGAGCCTGCCATCAACCAGGCACCCCCATCTATAACGCTCTTTGGAAGAAACCCCAAATACGACCTGAAGTCAGGCACGGGAGCAGTGCATTTCAGTAGCGGCCATGGGGCGACTTTTGTTATCGATTTTGACACCGGAGAGCGAAGGCCTGCCACCAAGAAGGATCTGGAAAATGTTGTCAGACTGCATGATGCGCTAGAACATACGCACCTTATTTATCCTGAAATCTATCCTCAAGATCTTCCGGCACGAGCTCTGGATAGGCGTATATCTCAAACATTACTCTGTAATACTGAAAAACCGGTAGTAGCAACTGCCTATGACGGAAAAGCTGCGAGGGATCTTCTCAGGATGGGTGCGGCGATTGCGGGAGGTGAGGAGGCATTGCGCCGTAAGCCAATGTTCACCGTCAGTCTCGGGGTAGTAAGCCCGCTCCTTTTTGAGGGAGATAGAGTGGATGTTCTTCTCGAGATTTGCCGCTTCGGGCATCCATTTCAGATCTACAACATACCTTCGGCTGGCGGAACGTCTCCTGCAACCCTTGCTGGAACCTTGGTGATAACGGTGGCTGAACTTCTGGCTGGACTCGTACTGACCCAGTTGGTCAGGCCAGGTGTACCCGTGAGGCTTATGGCCTACCCTGCCATCATAGACCAGAGATATGGCTGCTGCACTTTCGCCAGTCCAGAGAAAGTACTGATGGCCGCGGCTATGGCTCAAATGTTCCGCTATTATGGGTTACCGCACGCTATACACGGGGCCACAACCCGGGCCAATGTCCTGGATGCCCAGGCCGGCTACGAAACAGGCATATTCGATATGTTTACCGCATTGTCGGGGGGCGAAATGATCATCGAGTGCACATCATCTGCCCTGGAGGACACTGTACTTTCCGTCTTTGAGCAAGCCGTTATAGGTAACGAGATCTGCGATATGGTCTGCAGAATACTCCGAGGAATTGAGGTGAATCCAGAAACGCTTGCCGTCGATGTAATCAGGGAGATCGGGCCAGGCGGTCAGTTTCTGACTCACAACCATACCTTTGAACACTTCAAGCTTGAGAACTGGGATGCGAGGTTGAGTAACCGGATGGCCAGAGACGAGTGGATAGAAAGCGGTGCTCGGGATATCGGGGCGAGGGCCAGGGAGGAGGTAAAGAAAATACTTGCCACGCACCATCCCAAACCCCTGGATCCGGCCGTCCAACGAAAACTGCAACAGATCGTGGAAGAGGCAGAAGGTTAAGCAGGCAAGTGGCCTGAAGTGGGCTCCCGTTCCAGGAAGACATATCTCCCCTTGAGCTCTTGCAAATCCTTATCTTGTCAGCCTCATAATCAAGTTTGGAAGCCATAGGGCGATTTGCGGGAATATCATAATCAGGGCCATCCCAATAATCAAAACTCCGAGAAAGGGAAATATAGACTTGTAGATATCTCCCGTAGTTATCCCCGAGGGAGCAACCGACTTCAGATAGAACAGCTGGTAGCCAAAAGGTGGCGTGACGTAACCCATCTGCATATTGATGACGAAAAGAATTCCAAACCATATGGGATCGAAACCTAGGTCCTTAACGATTGGAAAACAGATGGGTGCGAGGATGAAAATGATGGCGAAAGGGTCAACAAACATTCCCAGGAAGAAGGAAATCCCCATCATTATGATGATAATAAGCCAGCGATTCATTCCCAGTCCCTTTATCAACTCGGTTATGAAGACCGCACCGCCGGCCCTCGCATACACAGCACTGAAGGCCATAGCCCCATAGAAAATCCACATCGTCAAGCCAGTAATTCTAAAGGTTTCGATGGTTGTCTCTTTGATAAGTTTCCAGCTAAACCGACGGTGGATGCCAACAGCTATGAGGACAGCTACCACACCCAGAGAGCCAGCCTCGGTCGGCGTGGCAATACCGAAGAAAATCGAACCCAGAACAGCCAGGATAATCACGAGAGGTAAGATGATCATTCTGAGGGAAATGAGTTTCTCTTTCAGGGTAAACTTCTCGGGATGGCGTGGGCACAAATTTGGGTTGAGCCAGGCTCTTATGCCTATATAGGCAATGAACAGACCAGCCAGGACAAGACCGGGCCCCACTCCCGCCATAAACAGCTTGCCCACTGATAAGCTGCCTACCAGAGCAATCAGAATACTTATTATGCTGGGCGGGATGAGTATCCCCAACGTCCCCGGCCCAGCTATACACCCTAATGCGATACTCTTGTCATAGCCGCGCCTGAGCATAGCGGGAAGGGCTATCAGTCCCATAGTCAGAGTGGCGGCAGCGCTTACACCTGTCATGGCCGCAAAGATGACGCATACGATCACAACCCCCATGGCTATGCCGCCCCTTAACGGGCCTGACCATCGGTGTATTGTTTCGAAAAGGGCTTCAGCGATGCCAGCACGTTCGAGCAGAATTCCCATGGACATAAACAGGGGAATGGCGACGAGCACGATGCTCCACATGCAGCCGAAGGTGTTGTAAACGATTAGCAACAAGCCTTCAGTGCCCCACAGGATATAACAAACCACTGTCGCAACACCCCCTAGGCTCCAGGCGAGAGGAATACCCAGTACGAGGCACACGATGAGGCCACCAAACATTATCAGGGTTACTAATTCAACGCTCATACTCCCTCCCGGTGATAGCGATGTAGAGATGGCGCCAAAGTTGAGCCAGTTCCTGGAGGAATATCAGCAAAGCCCCAAGGGGTATTACGAGCTTAACCGGGTAGAGAGGGGCACGGAAGGGGGTATTATCGGGTTCCAAGCGCATCAAGGAATCCCACGCATAACCAAACCCCCACCATAACAAGACGATACAGAAAGCAAAGAAAAACAAGAACCCAATCATGTCCAAAATCGCCCTCGTCCTTAAAGAGAAGCGGCTGTAGATTACGTCCATATTGATATGTGACAGGTGAAGACTGATGTATGCACCACAGATGAAATAGTAGGCAGCGAAGATGCGCTGCGTTGTCCCGTGAGCCCATATGGTCGGGGCATCGAATAGGTGCCTTGCCCCTACCTCATATACGAGGACCCCCACACCAGGCCACAACAGGAAGGCGAAAAGTTTTCCCGACCACTCACTGATGCCGTCAATAATTTTGAGCAAACCCTTCATCGTTCCCTCTACTACTCTCTGTCAAAACAAAGGTAGAGGTAGAGGCATTGCCTCTACCTCTACCTGTTAGGTTACTCCCATTTAGCCATGGTTAAGTGGTTATCATTTCAAGAGCCCCAGGTCCTTCATATAGTTCTTCAGTATTTCCGTAGCCTTGGCGAAACTGGCGTCTTTTGCAGAATACTTATCGAGAACCGCCATTGAATATTGATGCAACTTCCGTTGCTCTTCTTCAGGCAGAGATGTCACGGTAAAGCCAAATTCCTCCACGATCTTCTTTCTCCATCTGACATCATGCACAAAGTAAGAGGCAGTGAACAAGTCGCCGGCGTACGAGGCGCTTTCGTAAATGAGCTTTTTGAGATCATCAGGCAGCGCTTTCCAGGCATCCATATTGACATGCAAACTCCAGGCATCAACCGGGGTTATCGGCGTTTCAAGGAAATATTTCGTAGGCTCATGAAATCCCGAGTCAGCTTGGCTGCTTAGAGGTCCGGCTATCACACCGTCAATAACTCCCTTTTCCAGGGCCCCGTAAATCTCCCCCCAGGGGAAAAAGACC
>JABAOH010136318.1_pt1 | contig 19838 bp, 21 predicted proteins | sample 7062181 | NCBI WGS metagenome assembly JABAOH01 (sample SAMN14538630, study PRJNA623070) | marine sediment metagenome | biome: marine biome [ENVO:00000428]; feature: marine pelagic biome [ENVO:01000023]; material: deep marine sediment [ENVO:00002113]; isolation source: pool of 5 deep marine... | reverse complement strand
GAAAATCAGGAGATCGGCCCAGGAGATCTTGCGGCCGTACTTTTGTTTGATCGGCCAGAGCAACCGACGTGCCTTGTCGAGGTTCGCATTGTCGGGCCAGCTGCCAAGGGGCGCGAAGCGCTGGTTGCCGTTACCCCCGCCACCACGCCCGTCGGTGATGCGGTAGGTCCCGGCGGCGTGCCACGTCAGGCGGATGAAAAGGCCGCCGTAGTGACCGTAGTCGGCCGGCCACCAGTCCTGCGAGTCCGTCATCAAAGCATCGACGTCCTTGGCCAGGGCCTCGAAATCGAGACTGTTGAACTCTTTTGCGTAGTCGAAATCTTCGCCGTTGGGATTGGCCTGAGGGTGGTTCTGGTTGAGGATCCGCAGATTGAGTTGATTCGGCCACCAGTGTTGGTTCGCCGTGCCGCCAACGGCCTGGTGAACCGAAACCATCACCGGGCACTTAGTTGCGCTAGTCATGTTCGCTCCAAGGTATTTGGAATTTTCTTGTGAGGATGAATCTTATTTAGACTGAGTCTAAGGAAATGTACTGTATGCGCGGACCCCTTTTTTGTCAATGCACCGGCCGAGACTCAGAGCCGGTTCTTGACGATCTCCCCGCCTTTCATTATCAGGGCAAGATTCTCGCCCGGATTCCTGAGTACCGAGATGTCCTCGAGCGGCTCGCCGTTGATCAGGAGCAGGTCCGCCACCCAGCCTTCGCGAATCTCGCCGAAATTGCCGTGACGATTGAGCGGGCCGGCCATGCGGATGACCTTCGCGCTTTCCGAGGTCGCCTGTTTGAGCACTTCGGCCGGCGTCCAGTACATGGCACGCTCCGTGAACTCGCGGGTCAGCATCGGGTACATGCCGCCGATCAGGTCGGTCGCAAAACCCGTCGTAATGTCGTACTTCTTGATGAGCCGGATCAGGTTCTCCTGGCCTTCGAGCACGATGTCGAGCTTCCTGATATTGGTTTCGGTGATTCCGGGCAGGTCCTTGAGCGCGCGATACACGACGAGCTGCGTGCTGATCACGACGCCATTCTGCTTGACGTACTTCGCCGTGGCATCGTCGATGAGCAGGCCGTGCTCGATGCACTTCACGCCATTGTCGACCAGCCGGCGTATGGCTTCCGACGTGTAAGCATGTGCCAGGACGTACGTCCCCCAGTCGCTCGCCGCTTGCACGACCGCGCGTATCTCCGCAGGCGAAGGTTGCAGCGAATGAATCGGGTCGTAATCGGACATCACGCCTCCACCGCCCATGATCTTGATCTGCGTGGCGCCATGGCGCAGGTTTTCCCTTGTCGCCGCCAGGTGCTGGTCAACGCCGTCGACGAGGACGCCTGTGTCCGCGGTCGAATACGGGTTGCCGCCCTCCAGGAGCGGGTGCCGCAGATCACTGGGCCGCGAGTCTCCGTGACCCGCCGTCTGCGACAGGGTCGCACCGGAAGGAAAGACGCGAGGCCCGTAAATCAATCCCTCGTCGATCGCCCTCGCCAGATGCGGGTGCGTACCGCCGGCGTCGCGTATGGTCGTAAAACCGCTGTCGAGGAAGTGCCGTGCGACGTCGGATGCCACGGCTCCGATGACCGTGGAGTGCGCGCCCGGCCATGTCCAGGGAACGTGAATCGTCAAATGCGCGTGAAGATCGATGAATCCCGGCGATAACACGCGGTTGCCGGCGTCGATGAGGGTGGCATCTGCCGGCGCCTTGATCGGATCGTCCGAAACCTGCGTGATGACACCGTCTTGCACGAGCACATGCCCGGCGCTCAGGTCAGGATCGACGCCGTTGAAAATGCGGACGTTTTCGATCAGGAAAGTATCGGCATTCGCTGCGGCACCCAGAGACAACAGGCATACTGCGACAATCGTTTTCATCGTTGCTCCCTATGAACCGGCATGATCTTAGCCGATTTCGGAGTAGAATCCCCGACAACTACCGGAATTCCCCTTCCGAAAGGAGACGCGTGGTATGAACGACGAATTGAAAAATATACTGATTGCCGGTCTTTTGGTTGCCGTCGGATTCATGTGGGTCGTCGGAGGAATTGCAGCAATCCTGGCAGCGTTCGACGAACACTGGGCGCTGGGCTGGTTGTCGCTGTTCGTCTGGATATGGGGATGCGCGTCCGCCGGGCTTTACTTCAAAGTGCAGCGTTTTTTCAAGTAGACTACTGCCGCCATGAGCGCCAAAAAGTCCGTCAATCTCGAAAAAGCCCTGACCGATCTCGAGGAACTCGTCGAGGAACTCGAGTCAGGCGACCTGCCCCTCGAAAAAGCCATGAAGAAATTCGAGGACGGCATCAAGCTGACCCGCAGCTGCCAGGCCGCGCTCAAGGACGCCGAGCAGAAGGTCGAGATCCTGCTCAAGAACGCCGGCGGGGAAGAGGCGCTCGAAGACTTCGAGGTCAAAGACGAAGACTGATGAATCGACGCTCGAGTCGCGCTTACAGGTAGTCTTCCAGCCCCAGTTCGAGCGCGAGTTCCTGCAACCGGGGATCCTGCCCCACGGATTCCATTTGCGGGAACCACGTAATGAACCAGGGATACCACGGCAGACGCACATCCCGTGCTACGTTCAACCAATGGAATGTCTGGTCTATATCGCCGAGCGCGGCGTAAAGACGGATCAGCGCGATGACATTCCTGGGCGTCTTCTCGATACCTGCGAGAATTTGACGAGCCTCGTCCGTCCTGCCCGCTGCTGCCAGCGTAACGCCGTGGATGAATCCCCACATTTCATCGTTGCGGATCTGCTCCGAAAGGCTGAGTGCAAGGTCCATCTCACCCATGTCCATGTACGTCAGGGTGGCGACGCGTTTCGCCAAGGCGCTGTTGGGATCGAGTTCAAGCGCGGTGTCGGCGTGCTCCAGTGCCTTCTCATACATGCCGGCCGCCCGGTATTGATCGCCGAGCCAGGCGTGAAGTGGAGACAACAAGGGATCGAGTTCGACAGTCATGTCGCCGGGCGGCAGTGACCTGTCACTGTCCCGATACAGCTCCATCAGCCAGGCATAGTGATAGTGCGCCATCGTCAGGCTGGAATTCAGCTCGAGGGCGCGAAGCAGTGCCGCTTCGGCCGCCTCGAAATCCCGCTCGAAATACATCTTCAGCATCCCGGCGGCGAGATGCGCCTCCGCCAGGGAATCATCGAGCTCGAGCGCCCTCGTCGACGCGAGCTTCGAGGCCGGATACATGTCCTCCGGATAGGGGCTGTGACCCAGGATCGCATAACCATACGCGAGCCCCGCATAGGCGAGCGCGCTCGTCGGATCCTTGTCGACGACCTCTTCCAGAATCCTGATGCCACGCCTCTTGATGAGGTTATCCGGCTGATTGACCAGGTGCATGCCACGCAGGTAGTCATCGTAGATCTCGGGGTTGATCGGTTTCTCCCGCGTCAATTCGGACTTCTCGGCGTCGCTGAGCTCGACATCCACGGCCTGTGCAATCGCACGCGCCATCTCGTCCTGCAAGCTCAGCACGCTGGTGACTTCGCGACTGAAACTCTCGGCCCAGATATGCTCGTCACTCGCTGCGTCGACGAGCTGCACGATGATTCGGACGCGATCGCCCTCCCGCGCCACCGATCCCTCTATCACGTGCTTGACGCCGAGAATATTGCCGATTTCGGGCATGCTCCTGGACGCGCCTATGCCCAGAGTCGACGTCCGCGATACGACGCGCAGCGCCCCGATCTTGGACAGGCTCGCGATCAGCGCATCTTGCATTCCTGCCGAGAAGTACTCCTGGCCCTCTTCACCGGACAGGTCTTGCAGGGGCAAAACGGCGATCCCGCTCGGACCGGCGAGCAGGCTTTCGTCCTGGCGCATGCGGTCCATGATGCCGCCCGACAATGCGCCCGCCACGATCGCCAGCGCGACGATAATCGCGTAATCGGGGATGCCTAGCGAGGTATCGACAGCGTCGACATCGGATGCGGGGGGCGTCTTGCGAATGCCTGCCGCCGTTACGTCGTAGTACCAGCCGAACACGAGCGCGAGCGGAAACCCGAGGAACGCGATCAGCCAGAAATAGCGCAGCATCGCTCCAGGCAGCTGCATTGACTCGAGCGCGAGATCTGCGACCTGCAGTACGACCCAGGCGCCGACAATGTACAGGCCTGCTGTGCGGAATACCCTGCGGCGTCGTGCTTCAGCCAGAAACTTCCCGAGTGTTCCCATCACCACTTCCCTTCTCCATACGAGGAAGTATAAGCCCTAATTTCTCCTGACTATATAGGTCTTGATATTCAGTCGCCCATCAGATCGAGGAGCGCGACCACCGTTGACTCGACACCGGCCCGTACGGACGGCTCCGGCGAAATCTTGAATAGCGGCGAATGATGGCTTGGAACCGATGGTCCGCCGGCCTTCTCGGCATCGATGTCAGCCTGCGGCGTTCCGCCGATTCCCCAGTAGACGCTGGGGATCTCCGGGTCCAGCGTGAAGAGCGGAAAATCTTCGGCGCCCATGCCCTCTGGAGGCTCTTCGTACAACGCTTCATCACCCATAGCCTCGGTCCATGCGATCTTCAGGCGTCGAGCGAGCTGCGCATCGTTGATCGTCGGCGGCACGCTTTCCTCCGAGACGATCACCTCGGGCAACTTGTCCTCAGGCAAGCCTGCTGCGCGACCGACATTAACCGCAATACGCTCGATGCCTTTCAGCAGTGTGTCGCGAGTCTCGAGGTTCGTATTCCTGACGGTAAGTTGAAGATGGGCGCGATCTGAAATGATGTTGTGCTTTGTGCCCGAATGGAATGAACCAACGGTGACGACACCCGGAGAGTGCGGCGCGAGTTCGCGGGATACCAGGGATTGCAGCGCGACAACGATCTGGCTGCCAATTAGGATCGGATCTTTGCCGCGATGTGGCGATGCCCCGTGCGCTCCGACGCCATGCACGATGATGTCAACGGTGTCGGCGCCAGCATAGGCCGGGCCCTCCGGCGCATCGATTTTGCCGGCCGGCGAACCGGCGTCGACGTGGAAAGCAAGAGCATAATCCGGCTGACCGAATCTTTCCCAGAGATTGTCATCCATCATTGCCCGTGCACCCAGCACTCGTTCCTCTGCCGGCTGCACGATCAGCATCAACGTGCCATTCCACTCATCCCTGCGTGCCGCCATTTGACGTGCGGTACCCACCAGGGCCGTGATGTGGACGTCATGACCGCAAGCATGCATGACCGGCACCACGTTACCTGTAATCGGGTCGCGTTGATGAGCTTTCGACGCGTTGGGCAGGCCGGATTTTTCCTCGACGGGCAGGCCATCCATGTCCGCCCTCATCATGACCAGTGGTCCACCGCCGTTCTCCAGCATCGCGACGACGCCGGTGCCGCCGACTTCCTCGGTAACCTCGAAGCCGGCAACACGCAGCTCTTTCGCCATTCGCTCGGCCGTTCGAAACTCGACGAGTGACAACTCGGGGTTGCGATGAAAATGATCCCACAGGTCGGCGAGATACTCGTCGTAGTCTTTCTTGACGCTGTCGGACAGTTCGCTGGCCGAAACGGGAAGCGAAAAGGTGATGGTCGCGCACAGCAGCGCGGCGAGAATTCTGGTCATGGGGGTCCCCTCTGGTTTCGGGGGATTGTAACCTAGGTCGTGCCCTGCAGGCGGGTGATCAGCGAGCGCAGGAAGACCTTGTTGAAACGCAGCTGGCACGAAGAGCTGACCTGCTCCATCAAAGTCGAGCTGACGCGCAGAATCGTGACGTTGCCATTGGCTTTGATCGAAGCCTGCCGCTTCGCGCCGCGCACGTAGCTGGTCTCGCCGAAGCAGTCGCCATTGCCAAGCGTGCCGAGATTGCTGCCGTTGGCCTCGACGTTCACTTTGCCGCTCACGATAATATAGAAACGGTCGTCGATCTCGCCTTCCTTGACGATGTCATCGCCGTCCCGGTACTCGTGCCAGTCGGAAGCGCGCAGGACCTCCCAGATCTCGGCGTGCGAGAACTCGTGGAAGAAGGTGAGCGTGCGCAGCAGATCGAAGTGTTCCTGGTTGTCCAGGCTGTCGTACTTTTGCCGCAGATCCTTGTAGACGCGCGTCAGTTCCGCAGCCATCGCGGCGCCGGATGCGAGTCGCTTGTCCGGTTCCTTGAGCATGACCTGTGCGACGGCATCCTCGAGCGCTTCGGGAAGGTCGTCCCGATAGGTGTGAATCGGCGGCGGCGTCGCATACACGATCTGGTGCAGGAGTTTCGACAGGTTGTCGGCCCGGAAAGGCCGGAATCCTGTGAGCAGCTCGTACATAACGGCACCGAGCGAATACAGGTCCGAGCGCGGCGTCAGTTCCTCCGACTGCACCTGCTCGGGTGACATGTAACTTGGCGACCCGGCAATGCCCTCGATACGCGAAATTTCCGAGTCGGACACGATCGCGATACCGAAGTCGATGATGCGTACGTCATTGTCGATCGTCAGCATCACGTTCGACGGTTTGATGTCGCGGTGAATTACGCCGCGGCCGTGCGCGTAATGCAGCGCCTTGGCGCACTTGTAGATGATCTCGACGACATCGTCGACGCGCAGCAGGTTGTCGGGCCGGCAATAGGCCGCCAGCGTGCGCGCACCCTGAATGTGTTCGGTAACGACGTAATACTTGCCGTCTTCCTCGCCGGCATCATAGATCGGCATGATGTTCGGATGCTGCAGCATGCCGACCATATGTGCTTCGTTGAAGAACATCTTGCGGGAGACGCGGGCCTTGTCGGCATCGGCGTCTTCCTCGATGTCATAGACCTTGATCGCGACGTCGCGCCGGTAATACGGGTCGTGAGAGAGGTAGACCATTCCCGTACTGCCCTTGCCAATCTTGTTGATGATGACGTATTTGCCGATTTTCTCGGGTACGTCATTCGGGCGCTTGATCTTTGTAACTGAAGTGGCCATTTTTTCTCACGTCAAGTCATAAGCCACCCGTACAAAGCCAGTAATAGTGCGGCATAAAGGGCGGCCACAAGGTCATCCAGCATAATTCCCACGCCTCCGCCGAGTCTGTGATCCAAGTCCCGAATCGGCCACGGTTTGACAATATCGAAGGCCCGAAACAGCCCAAATGCGAGTATCCAGGCCGTTATGTCTGATGGCGCAACCAGCAACGTCAGGTACATGCCGCAGATCTCGTCCCATACGATGCCGCTGTGGTCGTGAATTCCCAGTCGTCGCGCCGACTCGCCACAAATCCAGATGCCGGCAATGACAATTGCCGCGCCCACAGCAAGTTGCCAGACCATCCCCAGATCGATGGTCAGCCAGGCAAGGGCTACGCCCAGCAGCGAGCCGACCGTGCCCGGTGCGAAGGGAACGAGCCCGGTGCCGAAACCGAAGGCGAGAATATGGACCGGATCACGGAGTACCGTCTTTGCCAAATTGTCGTTCCGGCTGCTCATCCGAAATGACGGTAACCGCTGTCTTCGAAGGGCACAATCCCCCTCGCGTCCCTGAGCGTCAGCACGCCCGAGTCGGTGACCGACCCGATCGCCGTCACCGCAACATCGCCGAACCTGGCAGGCAAATCTCCGCCCGACGTGAAACAGAGCTCGTAATCATCGCCGCCGCCCAATACCAGTTCTCGTACCTTGCCGTCGTCGAACTGATTTGTGAGCGCCTCCGATACCGGCAGCGCATCAACGTCCACGTCCGCACCGACGCCGCTTGCGACCAGCAGTTTCTGCAGGTCGCCGTATAGCCCGTCCGAAATGTCGATAGCGGCACTCGCAAGCCCGACCAGCTGTTGCCCGCAGTCGACCCGTGCGGCTGGCAAGAGAAATCTCTGCTCCAGGTACTCGTTCGTCGTTCCCGATCGGATGCACTCGAGACCGCCAGCAGCGTCACCCACTGTTCCTGTTACGTAAATGGTTTCACCGGCCCTCGCTCCGCTGCGCAAAAGCGCCCGCCCGGGTTGGATGTCGCCCGTGACCTGGACACTGACGACGACGTTGTCGCCACGCGTCGTGTCGCCACCAACCAGCGCAACATCGTGCTCATCCGCAGCGGCAAACAGGCCGGCCGCAAACTGTTCGAGCCAGTCGGGCCGTGCTTCTGTTAGCGTCAGCGCAAGGGTCATCCAAAGCGGCCGGGCGCCCATTGCAGCAATATCCGACAGGTTGACGGCGACCGCGCGATAGCCGAGGTGGTATGCGTCTATTTGCGAGGGGAAGTGGACATCGCCGACCAGCGCATCGACGACCGTGACAAGCTCGCGATCCGGCGCCGGCCGCAATACAGCAGCATCATCACCGATGCCGACGACAACGCCGCGCCCATCGCCATGTCGAGCGAAGAACCGTTCGATCAGTTCGAATTCATCCACTGCTTTGTGACTGAATCTCGATGGAACGCAGGGACTGTGCCGCAAGATCCAGGCATGCATTGATGTACTTGTGGCTTTCCACCGCCCCGAAACGTTTGGCGAGATTTACGCCTTCATTAATGACGACGCGATAAGGAATGTCGCTACGTGACTCGAGTTCGTACACGCCGATATTAAGAATCGCGACTTCACAGGGATCCAGCTGTTCGAAGGGCCGGTCGATCAATTCGCTGATCTTTTCCTGCAGTTCGCCTTCGGATTCGCATATCGCCGGTAATGCCTCGTCGAAAAACTCCTGGTCGACGCGGTTGTACGCAGCCTGCAGATGAAATTGCTGCAGTAATTCATCGCAGCTGTGGCCGGCAAGCTGTTTCTGATAGAGCGCCTGCACCAATAACTCGCGGGCGCGCGTTCTTGCGCCGGTTGATCCGCTGGAGTTCATGGGCCTGCTAGTCTATGCGGCGAAGCGCATTGACCATCTCGATGACGGCCAGGGTCGCCTCTTCGCCCTTGTTGCCGGCTTTGGTACCGGCACGCTCGATAGCCTGCTCGATGGTGTCTGTCGTCAGGATGCCGAAGCCGACCGGCACACCGTGTTTCTGCATTGCCGCGGACACACCCTTGACGCACTCGCCCGCCACATAGTCGAAGTGCGGCGTACCGCCACGGATTACGCATCCGAGAGCAACGATGCCGTCGAACCGCCGCGACGCGGCAAGCTTGTCGACCATGAGGGGCATTTCGAATGCGCCGGGCACGCGGATGATTTCCAGGTCGGCGGCGCCATGCTGCTGCAGGCAGCGCACCGATGCCTTCAGCAGCGAATCGACGATGAAATCGTTGAAGCGCGAAGCCACGATACAGAATCGAGCATCGCGGACGACGAGATCGCCTTCTGTGGTTTTTATTTTTTCCATGAGAGCAGCTTATTCGTCCACGTATTCCGTGATTTCGAGATCGAAACCCGAGATCGCGTACATTTGTTTCGGTGCCGATAATACACGGATTTTTGACAGGCCGAGGTTTCGCAAAATCTGCGCGCCCACGCCGTAGGTCTTGAGCACGGCGTCGCCGCTGCGGCGTTCGCGCAATTCGTCATGGGACTTGCCGATGCCTTCGACCGCATCCATGAATTCACGCGAAGTTTCGTGATCGCGAAGCACAACGATGACGCCGGCGTCCTCGCGTGCAATGCGTTCGATCGCGCTATCGAGCGGCCAGCCGAGCGTGCGGCTCTGCACGCCTATGACGTCACCCAGGGTATCCTGAATGTGCACACGAACGAGCGGGTTTTCCGCCTTCGACAAATCGCCTTTGACCAGGGCAACGTGTACCGCCTGGTTCACGTAATCGTCGAAACAGATCATGTCGAACTCACCGTGCCGCGTCTCGATTCGCTGCTCGCTGATGCGCTCGACGTTGCGCTCCTTTTCGAGCCGATAACGAATCAGGTCGGCGATCGTGCCAATCCGGATGCCGTGCGCGCGCGCAAACTTCTCGAGGTCCGGCCGGCGCGCCATCGTGCCGTCCTCGTTGAGAACTTCGACGATAGCGGCCGATGGATCCAGGCCCGCCAGCCGCGCCAGGTCGCAACCTGCTTCGGTATGGCCGGCCCTCGTCAGCACACCGCCAGGCTGCGCCATGACCGGAAAGATATGTCCCGGCTGACTCACGTCCTCGGGCCTGGCATCCGGCGCCACCGCCGCCTGGATCGTGCGTGCGCGGTCATGTGCCGAGATACCCGTGGTGATGCCTTCGGCGGCCTCGATCGAAATCGTGAAATTCGTGGCGTGACGCTCGTCGGTCTCCGGCACCATGAGCGGTAAACGGAGTTGCGAGCAGCGCTCACGCGACATCGTCAGGCAGATGAGGCCGCGGCCGTGAGTCGCCATGTAATTGATGTCTTCGGGGCGGACCTTTTCGGCCGCCATGATCAGGTCGCCTTCGTTCTCCCGCTTCTCGTCATCCACCATGATGACCATCTTGCCGTCACGAATATCGGCGATGATGTCTTCGATGTCGCTAAACGCGGCATCGACCGCACTCGGGTGCATTGTCGTTTTGTCAGACATAGCCGTTTGCTCTAAGAAACTCCATCGTCAGTCCACTGTCGTCCTTGGACAGCAGTCGTTCTATGTACCGGGCCAGAAGATCGACCTCGATATTCACGCCGGTCCCGACCTTGTAGCCGCCCATAATTGTAGCCTCGGCGGTATGCGGGATGATATTGACCTCGAAGGAATTTTCCGAAACCTCGTTAACCGTGAGGCTCACACCGTCCACGGTAACCGAGCCTTTCCTGGCGACGTAGCGCGCGTATTCCTCCGGAATCTCGACGCGGATACGCAAGGAACGAGCGTCGGGCGCGACCGAGGTGACGTGGCCGATGCAATCGACGTGCCCGCTGACCAGGTGGCCGCCGAGCCGTTCACCGAGTGCCATCGACGGCTCGAGATTGACCTCCGCGCCCTCGCCGAGATCACCCAGCGCTGTCACGTCCAGCGTTTCCATCGAGACATCCGTGTCGAAACCGTCATCGCGCAAAGCGACCGCCGTCAGGCACACGCCGTTAACGGCGATACTCTCACCGGGCTCGAATTCCGAGAACGGCAGGTCCGCAGACTCGATGGTCAGGCGAACATCACCGCCGACAGTTTTCTGCGCAGCTATCCGTCCCTTGCCTTTGATAATTCCGGTAAACATGGTCAATTCTTCGGGCGCGCGACAATTCTGGTGTCGTCGCCGATCTGTGCAACCTCGATTATGTTCAGTTCCAGACGGTCACCGAGTTCCGTCCAGTGCGGAGTACGAAACATCCGCATCGTTTCGCTGCCCATGATATGGGGTGCCTGATAAATCACAAGTTCATCGACGTATTCTGCCTCGAGCAAACCGCCGGCCAGTGTCGGCCCCGCCTCGACCAGCACGTCGTTGATCTCGCGCGACGCCAGGTCCCGCAACACGGCTGCGATGGACACTTGTCCGTCCTGCTCATCGACCCTGACGACCTCGGCCCCGGCCTGGACCAGCGCGTCACGATTGCTGTCATTAACGCAGTACAGGAGTGTCGAGCCTGGCAGCGCAAGCATCTCCGCTGATAAAGGCATCCGCAATTCCTTATCGAGGATAACGCGCAAAGGCTGCTCGCCATGCGTTTCGAGCGAAGTGTCGCGCACGGTCAGAGATGGATCGTCCACGAGCACTGTCCCGATACCGGACATGATCGCCCCGGACCGCGCCCGGAACTTTTGCACATCGGTCCGCGCCTCTGTGCCCGTGATCCACTGGCTCTGCCCATTTGCCATCGCTATGCAGCCGTCGAGACTCGCCGCGATCTTCAGCGTGACGAAAGGAATGCCCTCCACCACGCGCTTGGCGAAACCGCGAATGAGCTCCCGGGCCGCCGCCGACCGGATGCCTCTGCGAACCGTGATACCCGCCTTCTCGAGTGCGTGGAATCCATCGCCCGCCACTTTCGGGTTCGGATCCTCGATAGCCGCGACGACCTCGCTGATTCCCGCAACGATCAGGGCATCGGCACAGGGAGGTGTCTTGCCGTGATGCGAGCAAGGCTCGAGCGTGACATAGGCCGTTCCGCCCTTTGCCCGATCGCCCGCTGCCTCGAGTGCGTTGATTTCCGCATGCGCCTTCCCTGCGGCAGCATGCCATCCCTCCCCGACCACATCGCCGCCATTGACGATCACGCAGCCAACCATAGGGTTCGGATGCGCGGAGTACTGGCCGCGTCGGGCGAGGCGCAGCGCCCGCGTCATGTGCGCGCGATCCAGTTCAGAGAATTCCGCCATGAGGACTACTTCTTCTTATTGCCGAGCAGGTCGGGCAGGAGCGACATCTGTTCCCGGCTTGCAGCCGTCTCGGATATGCGTTGCAGGCGCTTGATCTCTTCTTCGAATTCGGTGATGTCCTGAAAACGGCGATACACGGATGCAAAACGCACGTAGGCGACTTCGTCGAGTTCGTGCAATTCCTGCATGACGAGTTCGCCAACCAGGCGCGACGGCACCTCACGCTCGCCCATCGTCCTGAGCTTGTGGATCAGCCTGCCAATGGCCTGCTCGACGGCGTCTGACGGGACCGGACGTTTCTCGAGCGCGCGCACCATGCTGTTACGCAATTTGCTCTCATCGAATGGCTGGCGGCTGTTATCGTTCTTGACGAGCCGCGGCATGACGAGTTCGGCGGACTCGAACGTGGTAAAGCGTTCATTGCAGTCGAGGCACTGGCGCCGCCGGCGTATCTGCCTGCCCTCGCCGGCAAGGCGAGAATCGATGACCTTGGTCTCTTCGTGACTACAGAAGGGGCAATGCATGAATTCCTGAGGATCAGACGTACACCGGGAAGCGACTGCAAAGTTCGATGACCTGGCCGCGTACGCGCTGGATCGTTTCGTCGTTTTCGATGTCGTCCAGTATATCTGCTATCCAGCCGGTTAGCTGCCGGGTTTCCTCGGACCTGAAGCCACGCGACGTGATTGCTGGCGTCCCCAGGCGCAGGCCGCTGGTCACGAACGGTGACTGCGGGTCATTCGGGACGGAATTCTTGTTCGGCGTGATATTTGCCGCCTCGAGCGCGGCCTCGGCATCCTTGCCCGTGATGCCATGGCCGATCAGACTGACGAGCATAAGGTGATTGTCGGTACCGCCAGACACGATATCGTAGCCGCGTTCCTGCAGGACGCTGGCCATGACCTTTGCGTTCTCACAAACATGCGCCTGGTAATCCCTGAATTCCGGTTCCATTGCCTCTTTGAGCGCAACGGCCTTGGCCGCAATGACGTGCATCAACGGGCCACCCTGAGTGCCGGGAAACACGAGCGAGTTGAATTTCTTCGTCAGTTCGTCGTTTTCGCGCGCGAGGATCAGTCCGCCGCGCGGCCCGCGCAGCGTCTTGTGGGTGGTCGTCGTGACGACGTCCGCGATGGGCACGGGGTTCGGATAGTGGCCGGTTGCCACGAGGCCGGCAATATGAGCCATGTCTACCATCAGGTAAGCGCCGACACCGTCGGCAATTTCGCGAAACCGCTGCCAGTCGACGACGCGCGAGTAAGCCGAGAAACCTGCGACGATCATCTTCGGCTTGTGTTCGTTGGCCAGTTCCTGCACCTGGTCGTAGTCGATAAAACCGGTGTCGGCGACGAGGCCATACTGCACAGCGTTGAAAAGCTTGCCCGAGAAATTGACCCTGGATCCGTGAGTCAGGTGGCCGCCCGCAGCGAGATCCATTCCGAGAATCGTATCGCCCGGACGCAGCAGCGCCATGTAGACGGCCGCATTGGCCTGCGAACCCGAGTGCGGCTGGACGTTGGCGTAGTCGGCACCGAACAGTTCCTTCGCACGCTCGATGGCCAGCAACTCGACGTCGTCGACGAACTCGCAGCCGCCGTAATAGCGTTTGCCCGGATACCCCTCGGCGTACTTGTTTGTCAGCACCGAACCCTGGGCCGCCATAACGCGCTTCGATGCGTAATTCTCCGATGCGATCAACTCGACATGCTCTTCCTGACGACGCTCCTCGGCATCGATGGCGCTGGCAATTTCGGGATCGTAGACTTCGAGCGTCTTGGCGGTATCGAACATCAGCCGGGTCTCCGTCGGGCAGGGCTCGCAAAGCACGCGATGTTACTGCAAAGGGCCTCGATGTACACCCGGTAATGCCCTCAGCCTGCCTCGACGAAAGACTGAACGACCCGGGTCCAGGCCCGGGCCAGATTGTGTCGGTTATATCCGCCACCTCCGGTGCCGACGATACGCCCGTCGCAATGCTTGTCGGCGAGACGGCACAGCGCTGCGGCGGCATCGGCATGTGCCTGTTCGGTGTAGCAAAGATGCGTTATCGGATCGCCCTCGAGGCTGTCCGCGCCCGCCTGCAGAAGTATGAACTGTGGCTTCGCCCGGTCGATGTAGGATTCGACCCGCTGCCACGCGCTGGCGAAATCCGCGTCGGTGGCCCCCGGCCGCATCGGAATATTCAGCTTGGTGCCTCGCGCGCGCCCCCTGCCCGTCTCGCTCGCGGCCCCCGTGCCCGGATACAGGTAGCGACCGTCCTCGTGGATGTCCGCAAAGAACAGGTCCTTGTCTTCCTCGAAGCCGTAGAACACGCCGTCGCCGTGGTGCGCATCGATATCGACGTAGGCGATGCGCTCGAGGCCATATTTCTTGCGCAGGTACTCGGCCGCCACGCCGCAGTCGTTGAAAACGCAGAAACCAGCGGCATTGCTGCGCCCGGCATGGTGCAGTCCGGCAATTGGAACAAACGCGCGCCTCGCCCGGCCCTCCATAACCGCGTCTACGGCGGCAATGACCGTACCGACGACATGGGAAGCGGCTTCGAATATTCCGGGCATCGCCGGCGTATCGCCTTCATCGAGAAAGCCCTTTCCCTCGGCCGACATGCGCGACACCTTGTCGATGTACTCAGCCGTATGGAACAGCAACAGGTCATCGACCGTGGCGTGGCCGGGCGACGCGTACTCGATCGCGCCGTCCAATCCGGCCGCCACCAGCTCGTCGTGAAAGACGCCGTGCCGGTCGAGGCCGAACGGATGCGGGTCGCCGAAACCGTAATTGGCGAGCGCTTCTCCTTTGTAAACGAGGACTGGCCTGGCCATCGGCGCAGCATACCGGAAAGTTGCTATAGAAATGCTATCGTTCATTGAATGGGGAAACTCTTCGACGAATTGAAACGCCGCAGTGTGATTCGCGTGGCCAGCGCCTACGTCGTGGTTGCGTGGCTCGTGATCCAGGTCGCCGACACTATTCTGCCCAACTTTGGCGTGGGTGAAACCGCCATTCGTGCCGTCATCATTGTTATGACCGTCGGTTTCATTCCGGCCGTCATCGCCGCCTGGGCATTCGAGATTACGCCCGAAGGGCTGAAACGAGATACAGGCATAGCAAGCACCCCGGCGCTTTCCGCCAGCGCCGGCCGACGACTCGACCGCATCATCATGGTGATTCTCGCGCTGGCCGTGAGCTATTTCGTCATTGAGAAACTCGTGACGGTCGATGAAGGCATGCCGTCGATTGCGGTACTCACATTCGAGGACATGTCACCCGGCGGCGATCAGGAATACCTCTCGGAAGGCCTCGCAGATCAGGTGCGGCGCCTGTTGGCCGGCATCCCGGAACTCCAGGTGATTTCGCGGCAATCATCGCTGCATTTCAAAGGACAGGATGCCGACCGGCCGTCAATCGCCAAATTGCTCGATGTGCAGCACATTGTCGAAGGTTCAGTGCAGCGGACGGGCGATCGACTGCGCGTCACAGCGCAGCTGATCGATGTACCGACAGACAGGTTGATCTGGTCGGAAACCTACGACCGAACGCTTGACGATATTTTTGCCATCCAGGATGAGATCGCAGCATCGCTGGTCGGGCAGATGAAAGTCACGCTCCTCGGCGAGTTTCCCGAGAATAAAGAAATCGATCCCGATGCCTATGTCCTCTACCTGCAGGGGCGGCACATCACGGACTACTCCGGCGACAGACGAACCGCCGTCGCACTATTCAGGCAGGCGCTCGAGCTGGAGCCGGACTATGTCGATGCGATGCTCGAATTGGCCCGAGCCTATTTCCAATTGCAATTGTTTTCGGAGCTGTCGGCGGAGGAGCGGCAAGAATACTCCAGGTTGGCTGCCCAGCAGTTCTCCCGGGCAGCGGAAATCAACCCCGACCACCCGACAGTTATCGCCTTCACGGCCTGGGGACTCGCCGAGCAAGAGTCGAATTACGCTGCGGCGGCGCGCGAATACGCACGGGCGATCGAACTCTATCCAAATGACTGGAGCGTCATGAGGGGCGCCATCATTTTTTGCCGCCTTATCGGCCGCTACGAAACCTCTATTTCACTCGCCGAGCACAGTGTTTCAAGGGATCCGCTCTGTGCGGCCTGCAATTATCAATTGGCTCGATCGCTGTTGCTGGGTGGTTATCCGGAACGCGCCGAAATCCAGCTACGGACAGCGAAGGAAAAAAGGCCTGGAACTGGCGGAGAACTGAGCATGGCGGCGACCTTGTTGATGCTCGGCAGAATTGACGAGGCACGAGAGGTCGTTGCGATGCGCCGCGATGAAAATCAACGCGAGTACTGGGAGTTGCTGGTACGCAGCTTTGCAGGAGAGACGGAGGGACTGGAAGGGGCCATTCGCGCTTATGAGGCCGATCACGGCTCGAAGTACCGGCTCAACGTCGCCGCCCTCTATGCCCTTGCCGGTGACAACGACGCAGCATTCATGTCACTGGAGGCGCTGGCGCCGAGCCTCAGTGCATTCCGGCTGGGTCGCACTTTGAGAGATCCGTTCCTCGAAAACCTGAAAGACGACCCGCGTTGGCAGGACTGGCTGGAACGGGCCGGTATTGCAGAGCATCAACTCGCCGCAATAGAATTCGACCCCCGATTACCCTGACGAGCACCTGAATGGCGCAATACATCTACACGATGAATCGCGTGGCCAAGGTCGTGCCACCGAAACGCTTCATCATTCGTGACATCTCCCTGTCGTTTTTTCCCGGCGCGAAAATCGGCGTCCTGGGACTCAATGGTGCAGGCAAGTCCACCGTGCTCAGGATCATGGCCGGCCTCGACAAGGAGTTCGAAGGCGAAGCGCGTCCGCAGCCCGGCATCAAGATCGGCTACCTGCCGCAGGAGCCCGAGCTCGATCCGGACAAGGACGTGCGCGGCAACGTCGAGGAAGGCCTCGGCGAGACGATCGAACTGCTGAACCGCTTCAACGAGATCAGCATGCAGTTCGCCGAGCCGATGTCCGATGACGAGATGAATGCGCTGCTCGAGGAGCAGGGCAAGCTGCAGGATGCGATCGATGCCGCCGGCGGCTGGGAAGTCGACCGCAAGCTCGAGGTCGCGGCCGATGCCCTGCGCCTGCCGCCCTGGGATGCCGACGTCACGAAGCTGTCCGGCGGCGAGCGCCGCCGCGTCGCGCTGTGCCGGCTGCTGCTGTCGCAGCCCGACATGCTGCTGCTCGACGAGCCGACCAACCACCTCGATGCCGAATCGGTCGCGTGGCTCGAGCGCTTCCTCGACGAATACCCGAGCACGGTCATTGCCGTCACGCACGATCGCTACTTTCTCGACAATGTCGCCGGCTGGATCCTCGAACTCGACCGCGGCCACGGCATTCCCTGGGAGGGCAACTATTCATCCTGGCTGGATCAGAAGGAGAAACGGCTCAAAGTCGAAGAGGCAACGGAGAAGGCACGCCAGAAAGCCATGCAGGCTGAACTCGAATGGGTGCGCGCGAACCCGAAGGGCCGCCACGCGAAGTCGAAGGCACGCCTCAAGCAGTTCGACGAGATTGCTTCCACGAGCTACCAGAAGCGTAACGAGACTAACGAGATCTACATCCCGCCGGGCCCGCGTCTCGGCGATGTGGTCCTGGAGGTAGACAACCTAAAGAAAGGTTTTGGCGAGAAGCTCCTGATCGACGACCTGAGTCTGCAGCTGCCACCCGGCGGCATTGTCGGCGTTATCGGCCCCAACGGCGCGGGCAAGACAACGTTCTTCCGCATGGTCACGGGCGAGGAGCAACCCGACTCCGGCACCATTCGCCTCGGCGATACGGTACAGCTTGCGAGCGTGGACCAGTCGCGTGACAGCCTCGACGACAACAAGACGGTCTGGGAAGAAATTTCCGACGGCCAGGACCTGATCAAGGTCGGCAGCTACGAAACGCCATCGCGTGCCTATGTTGGCCGATTCAACTTCCGCGGCTCGGAACAGCAGAAGAAGATCGGCCTGCTCTCGGGCGGTGAACGCAACCGCGTGCATCTCGCCAAGATGCTCAAGTCCGGCGGCAACCTGCTGCTGCTCGACGAACCGACCAACGACCTCGACGTCGAGACGCTGCGCGCGCTGGAGCAGGCACTGCTCGAGTTCCCGGGCTCGGCTATCGTGATTTCGCACGATCGCTGGTTTCTCGATCGCATCGCCACCCACATCCTGGCCTTCGAAGGCAATTCGGAAGTGGTCTGGTTCGCCGGCAACTACGCGGACTACGAGGAAGACCGAAAGCGCCGCCTCGGCGCCGATGCCGACAGTCCGCATCGTATAAAATACAAACGTCTCGAATCCTGAGAAAGGATGATTTTTAGATTATGTTAATGGCCTGTAGCGGCGCCGGAAACTTGGTGCATACTGGGCTAGCTGATTGATTCAGCGACAATAATTACAGAGCGAACATGGCGATAGTTTTGGACAGGAATCAGGGGCTCCTGCTCGGCGACGACGAGCAGGTCGGACTCGAATGTCCGTACTGCGGCATCTATGCGCACATGAGCCCTGAATCGGTGCCGCACGCCGGCGACCTGCTGCAGCACAAACCCAAGCACGTCGGGCTGGTCTTCCGCTGCAACTCCTGCAACGCGCCCGTCTTTTTGCGCTTCGCCATCAGGGAATTTCGTGGCGACCAGGTAGAGCTCTACCGCAACTTCATCGAACTCGAACGGCCCAAGGAGAAGTTCGCCTTCTCCTATCTACCCAAGCACACGGAAATCCTGTTTCGCGAGGCGCTCAGCTGCTACTCAGGCAACAACTTCAACGCGTTTGCATCGATGTGCCGGCGTGCCGCGAGCAGCGCTTACGAAGCGTTGGGTGAAGGCGGCAAGCTGAGAGCGTTCGAAGAGATCGTCATTGCACAGGATATCGCCGGTATTGACGACGATACGTTCGCGCCGATCAAGACGATCCTGTTCGACGCCTACGAAGAAGAAGACCTGCCGCTACTGAACCGGTCGCAAGCCGGTATTCTGCTGGAAGTCCTCAAGGACATGTTCTATCAATGCTTCGTGCGCCGCGGAAAACTCACGCGCGCGCTCAAGGTCCGCCGCTTCTTCGTCCAGGAAAGCGGCAACGACATGCAATCTACCGCTTAGGCGCGTCGAAAGAAATCGAGTGGATGTTCTCGATCGGGTGAATGTCGACGCCATCCGTGACCGAATCATAGAGGAACACGTACTGTTGCGTCGTGCCCAGCAGCAATGAAGTCACAGGCGGCCGTTCGTCGGTGAATATGACCTGGATGGTCTTGCCTTCCCCGCGTTTCGTATCTCTAGCCTTGTCGACCGAATAGGCATAAATAAACGTCAGCACGATCGCTACAAGACCGAGATTATTGGCCTTGCGATATCCCGGTGATCCGTACCAGCTGATCCACTTGCTGTGTTGTTTTCGCCCGGAGCGCCGGCTCATCGCATTGTCAAAAAGCACGAGCCCGATCGCGAGGCCAACGAGGAGCCAGGTGTGCGGTTCCTTCAACGATGCCAGAAGGAAATCGCTTATGTGTGCGTAGTTGAAAACATTGATCCCGAACCGGCTTAAATAGGCCCAGGAATAGAACATGCCGATCACGGAGGCCGCGACATAAAGCACGGAAATAATGAGTGCCGGGTGGTCATGAAAAATCTTTTTAAAGTCGCCGTTCACTTCGCCTAACCTATGGCAACTCGCACATTGCGGAACATGCGCATCCATGGACCGTCTTTGCCCCAGTCATC
>JABAOH010000887.1_pt1 | contig 19843 bp, 24 predicted proteins | sample 7062181 | NCBI WGS metagenome assembly JABAOH01 (sample SAMN14538630, study PRJNA623070) | marine sediment metagenome | biome: marine biome [ENVO:00000428]; feature: marine pelagic biome [ENVO:01000023]; material: deep marine sediment [ENVO:00002113]; isolation source: pool of 5 deep marine... | reverse complement strand
AGGGCAGTTGCACTCTTAGCCAAGGAATCGGGAGCCAAGAAGATATATATTGGCGAGGCTCCTGGACTATCAAATGCAATTCCCAACATGAGAGTATGGGGAGCTTACCTGGCGGAAGAGGACGCTGGAGTTGAGCTGGTCGACCTTGACCGTGTTCCTTACAGATGGGTCAAAGCGCCGCATGCTTTATCGGCTAAGGAGTACGCTATACCTGCTGTGGTTTTGGATGCAGATGTAGTAATCAGTGTTGCACCTTTGAAGACCCACGGCTTTGCTGGTACTACTGCAGCCTTGAAAAATGTGGGCATAGGTATTGTTCCCAACAGTGTTTACGGCGCTCCCAAGACAGGATTGAACCACGAGAAGCTTGCCAGAACCATCGCTGATGTATGCGAGGTTGTGGACATTGATTACGCGGTGATAGGAGCCATATACGGTGGGGAAGGAAATGGACCGACGATGTGCGATGGTGTTTACCATGGCATAGTTATCGCCAGCAAGGATCCAGTGGCTGCCGATTCGGTTGGTACTGCTACCATGGGTCGTGTTCCTGAGAGGTATGGTTACCTGAGAGTTGCTGAGGAGATAGGTCTGGGGACATATAGGGACATCAATGTAGTGGGCAACACCATTGAAGAAGTGATGAAGGTCTATAAGGAACTTCCAGGCCATGGACCCGCCTCTTACGGAGAAGTCTGGGGCTGGTAAGTAGATGGTACCTGGGTTATGGGGGACAAGATAAAATTTTGTCCCCCATTTCAGGCGTTGTTGGTTTTAGGGGAGTAGAGAGAGGACTACTCCCCGTTTTTTTGTAAAAGTCTTGATAAAATAAATTGTAATTTTTGAAAAAAACAGTTGACAAGAAAGGTGAACTAAGGTAAAAATAGATGGAAACGGCTATCAATACCATTTAGGAGTGAAATGATGCCAGAAAGACGGCCTTGGTGGCACGTCAAGCTCAGAGCTTGGGGATATAGGGTAACTATTCCTCGAGACGCTGTCATTGAGCTCTTGAATTGGAGTAGAAAGCATCCCAGCGCAGAAGATATCTATTTTACGGTGCACAGAATCTATCCCGCAATCGGATTAACTACTGTGTATCGGACTTTGGAATTACTAGAACAGATGGCAATAATTCGCAAATTAGTTTTTGGTGACGGCCGCAGCCGCTACGAGATTTCAGATGGACCACGTTGGAGGTACCATCAGCATCTCTTCTGTACTAAATGTGGAAAAATAACGGACTATATGGATTTGGTTACTGAGGAGGACAAATTGCTCAAAAAAATTGGAGCAGTTCTGTCCAAGAAGTACAAATTCAGGATAAAAACGCATCAACTTCATTTCTACGGATTGTGCAAGAAATGTCGATGAACCTGAATAGGAGAGAAAGAGAATGGTCCCAATAGCTCCGGTAACAATTAAACTATATGGCGATTCCGTATTAAGAAGAAAATCTCGGGAAGTTAAAGAGATAGATGGAAATATCCTGAAACTTATAGACAATATGGCAAAGTTAATGTATCAGAATAAGGGTTTAGGACTGGCCGCACCGCAAGTGGGAATATTGAAGAGAGTTATAGTTGCCGACGTGGGAGATGGATTAGTTAGCCTGGTCAATCCCAGGATCCTCTGGCGTCAAGGTAAAGATACTATGCCCGAAGGATGCTTAAGTATACCGGGAATTAATCTGGAAATAAAACGTTCAAAGGAAGTGATAGTAGAAGGGCTAAACAGGGAAGGTGAGAAGGTTCAGTTAGGAGCAGTGGGATTACTGGCTCGTGTATTGCAGCACGAAATCGACCATCTGGATGGGATATTGATAATTGATCTTGTCCCCAAGAAAAAAATAAAGTCAATCAAGAAAGAACTAGATAAAATGAAAACAATGGCGCAGGAATAGAATGAAGACACAGTTTCGACATATTTTGGAAGAACTCCAACAGCACCTGCCTTATACAATTTTCAGTGTGGCTGTGGGAATGATGGCACTGGGAGCACTTACAGTACTGATTGAAGGGAATAAATTTCCGCAAGCCTCTCAGAATTTGTTCCATATTTTTCATCCTCTACATGTACTTTTCAGTGCGACTGCAACTACGGCGATGTTCTGGAGACACGATAAGAAAATACTTAAAGCAGTCTCCATCGGTTTTGCAGGCGCCGTGAGCCTTTGTGCTATCAGCGATATTTTTATTCCCTTTGTTGCTGGGTATCTCTTAGGTGTTAAGATGCACTTGCACATCTGTATTGTTGCTGATCCAATGATAGTTTTGCCTTTTGCATTTTTTGGAATATTTATGGGTTTTGTCTTACCTATGGCGGTAGAGAGTACAGTATTTTCTCATGCAGCCCACATCCTCATAAGCAGTATGGCCTCTATTTTTTATCTGGTCTCGTTCGGGCTGACGGAGTGGATTCCAGTTGTGGGAATGGTCTTCATATATATGGTTTTAGCAGTCATGATTCCCTGTTGCACCAGCGATATTATCTTTCCTTTATTGTTGGTTAAGAGGGCAGTTAAGGAAGGGCATACTTCAAAGGGGCCCTCTTAATCACCTCCACCGTTATTCCAGTATCCAGTCTACCACATCCCTCGCTTTCTCTAACAAGTTAACTTTCCAGTAGTCTCTCGATACGCCTCCATTTTTTCCATGGGTGGGATGGATCGAACCCAGAACCAATATAAGGACGGCTTCTCCCAAAAGCCGCAGGTAGCATAGCTCTTTATGGGTGCCCCGATTTATCGGGTCGGGTACGAGCCCCTGCACTACCGATAAAGAAGAGTTTCGCTATTCCTCCGTTCCCAAGCGAAACCAGACTGGAAGCATTTCCCTAGTTGAGTTTTTGGCTTGACATATATGACCCAGTATGTTAAAATCTACGTTAAATTGGGTTGGGGTTGGATTGGCTCAAAAAAACCGAGCTGGCTTGAAAGCCAAAGGAGGATCGCCGGTCCCGATGAAATTGAGATGACCGAGCGTAGCGAGGGAAAGGCGCGGGCGGAAGACGCTTGAGCGCCCAGGACGGCTGTTCCGACGAATAAGGAGGAACGAGCCAGCGACGTCCCGATTAATAAATCGGGACAGTCACCGACTGAAGGAGGTGAAAGAGATGTCTGTGGGCAAAAGGACGGGTCTCTGGTTAATCCCATTCGGTGTGGCTGAGATGTTCCTTATTAACCTCTATTTTGGGATCTTTGTAGCGGCTTTAGGTTTGGTAGTATTCATCTTTGCTAAGTAATGTTAACTATCCATTAATTTTAGAAAGGAGTGATTTTTAGATGAAAGAGTGCACAATGAAGACCTGGATGACTGCGTTGAGCCTTATTTTTTGTCCTGTTACTTTTCTTTACCTTGTGATTTACCCATTGATTGTTCCAGAGAGTCAAAACGCGGTATGGGCAGCTTTTGTGGCCATGCCCATATATTTCATTGTAGGAGCCAAGAGGGAAGATTTTCACAGATTTTTCTATAGTATGTTTGCGGGATTCTTCTGGGCATATATGTTCCTTCTCCCTCCAGGATGGCTGCTAAATCTATACGGGTGGAATATCTCCCCAGCTATGACAGGTAGTTTGGTTGTTTTAGTAGTGTGTGCGCCGTTTCTGCTAATGCATCTAGTTTGGGTGGCAAATTCTACCTGGCTGAACGTTTGCCCGATAATGTTCGGTACTGTTGCCAGTAGTTTTGCTACAGGAGGCCAGCGTCCTTTTGGCGTGGCTGTAGCTCTGACCTTAGGAATGCTTGTGGCTTTAGTCTGTGTAGAACTGACCAATGCGGCAGTGGGTAAACCTACTCTTGGGCAAGCTGCTTAAAAGAAGGAAACATCTTATAGATAGAATTTGGCCTGATTTCTTCAAAAGTTGATCCTCAATATGAAAGGGGCTCCGGTGACGTACAATTTTTTTCTTTTCTCCGGAGTCCCTTTTTTATGAAATTATCCAGTTTCCCTTCACCCTAACCCTCTCCCCAAAGGAGAGAGCATAAGAGGTGAAGAGTCGTGGGCTGGTGAGGCGAAAAGAATGGCAACAATCGTTACCTCCAAGGATAGAAAAGTAGAATTCGGTCAAGGTCTTCCCACGGTCATAATCGGAGAAAGAATAAATCCTACCGGAAAGAAAAGACTTTCTGAAGATTTTTCCCAGGGTAAGTTCGATGTTCTTGCCCGGGAGGCGCTTTCTCAAAAAGAGGCGGGAGCAGATATTCTTGATGTAAATGTGGCTGCCTCTGGCGTTGATGAGATTACCGTCTTGCCCAGGGCGGTGTTGAAGGTTCTGGAGATTTCCGGGTTGCCTGTTTGTATCGATTCATCCAATGCGGAAGCCCTGAAGAAGGCACTAGAAGTCTATCCTTATAAAGCTCTGGTAAATTCGGTGACAGGTCAGGAAAAATCATTGAACACTGTTTTGCCACTGGTAAAGAAGTTTGGGGCTTCTGTAGTGGGACTGGCTATGGATGATAGCGGGATTCCTAGAACAGCGGAGAGAAGATTCGATGCGGCAAAACGCATAATGAAGGCTGCTGCATCTTACGGTATTCCCAAAGAGGACGTTGTGATAGATTGTCTATGCTTAGCCCAGGCGGCAGAGACAGATTCGGCAGTAGTAACCCTGGAGGCTTTGGCAAGGATTTCCCGAGAGCTGGGCGTAGCCACGGTCTTAGGAGTAAGTAATATAAGTTTTGGCATGCCTCGTAGGAAAATTATTAATCTTTCCTTTTTAGCACAAGCCATTTCACAAGGGCTTAATGCTGCTATTATCGACCCCACTATTAAGGGAGTGGTGGAGACCATTCTTGCTTCCGATTTTCTGGCAGGAAGAGATTCCCATGGTAAGAGGTATTTAAAGCACTATGGGGAAAAAGAGAAAGCCAAAAAGGATTAAGAAGTGGAATTCTCCCGAAAGGGAGGGTTAATTTTGCTTTCGCAAGGAATCCAAGAAGAGAAATGAAGTTTACTATAAAGTTCAGTCCGATGGGTAAAAGAGTAACGGAGAAGAGACCCCGGCTCCTTTTGGATATTGCCAGAGGGGCAGGCGTGGGTTTGAAGTCCATTTGTGGAGGAAAAGGTAAGTGCGGGAAGTGCAGAGTGATGGTCAACCCGGCTAATGAGGCTACGGCAATAGAGAAGAAACTTTTCACTCAAGATGAGATAGACGAAGGTTACAGACTTGCTTGCCGCACCACCATAAGAGAAGATACACAAGTATATGTCCCCCCTTCATCCATAACCGAAGAGCAGAAATTGCAGATTTGGGGAAAGGAGATAGAAGTCAAACCATCCCCTCCTGTGAGAAAGTTTTTTCTCCGGCTTGCCCGGGCAAGTCTCTCGGATACAAGGTCCGATTTCCAGAGGATTAAACAGGAACTGAAGAGAAAATATAATGTTAAGGTTAACAGTGTAGATTCTAAAGTGTTGAACATTATTGGGCCGACTTTGAGAGACTGTAATTGGTCGATTACTGTGGTTGTAAGAGGAAGCGAAATAATCGGTGTTCAACCAGGAAACAGAACGAAGCAGAGCCTAGGCATAGCAATTGATCTGGGCACGAGCAGGATAGCTTTCTATTTAGTCGACTTGCCAACAGGTGAATCCATAAATATTTACGGGATTACAAATCCCCAGATTGCCTATGGCGAAGATGTTCTGTCCAGGATTAATTACGCAGGCAGTACCAGAGGAAATTTAGAGAAACTTAAAAGCGGAGTTCTCCAGGCAATTAATATGGCAATAGAGAAAATTTGTAAAGGAAGCAAAGTAGACCGTGGAGACATTGTGGAATCTACTCTCGTGGGCAATACTGCTATGCACCATATCTTTTTGGGCCTGCCTGTAAAACAACTGGGAATGGCTCCTTTTACCATGGCTATAAACCAACACCTGGAAATAAAAGCAAGGGAAGTCGGTTTGGAAATATCCCCTGGGGGATATACTTATTTTCCTCCTCCCATTGCAGGATTCGTTGGCTCTGACCATTTAGCTATGCTCATAGCCTCGGGAATCGAAAGGAAAAAAGGGAATCTAATAGCCATTGATATTGGGACCAATACCGAAATAGCATTGAAGACCAAAGAAAGGGTTATATCTTGTTCCTGTGCCTCAGGACCTGCTTTTGAAGGAGCACACATTAAACACGGGATGAGGGCAGCTTCTGGAGCGATAGAAAGAGTCAGTATCAGTTCAAAATCTTTAGCTGTTAATGTTACTACAATAGACGATAAATCCCCTGTAGGGATATGTGGCTCTGGAATTCTGGATGGTATTTCTGAGATGTTAAGGGTAGGGATTATCGACTCTTCAGGTAAGATAAATTCCGGATATAAAGGAGTGCGTAAGATTAAACGAGGGGAATCACTCGAATTCGTCCTGGCAGGAAAGGGGAAAAGAGAGATAACCATAACCCAACAGGATGTATCTGAAATCCAGCTCGCCAAGGGCGCTATAAGGTCAGGTATTGAAATACTCTTAGAAAAGGTCGGTCTAAAAACTCAGGATGTAAACCAAGTAATCGTCGGGGGCGCTTTTGGGACTTACATAGACCCATTGAAAGCAGTGAGAATTGGAATGTTTCCAGAAATAGATATCGGAAAATTCAACCAGGTAGGAAATGGAGCGGGAATAGGAGCAAAAGCAATTCTCATATCCCAAAAATTGCGTGAACAGGCTAATCAACTTGCAAAGAGAATAGAATATTTGGAACTGGCTACCCATTCCAATTTCTTGGAACATTTTTCAAGGGCTATCCGCTTTCCGAAAATGTAGGGGCTCAACATGTCGAAAAATATTTGGAGTCCACCTGAAAAGGTCTGGAGTCCTCCCGAGAGGGAGGTATTTACTTCCCCCCGATGAAATCGGGGGACTCCATTATAGGAAGGTCTAAATAATGCCGACTTATGAATATTACTGCTTAGATTGTGGTAATAAATTTGACATCTTTGCTACGCTATCAGAAAAAGAGAAAGGACTTAAGGCGAAATGTCCAGAGTGCAAAAGTAAAAGGACTTCTCAAGTCTTTGGCAAGATTTCCGTAATAACTCCAGGAAAAAGCAAAAGCTCCTCTTCAAGTTGCCCTCCAGTCTGTCCCCCAGGATGCTCCTGCCCGAATTAAAGGGGACAGGCAACTTTTTTAAAAAAGTACCTGTCCCCTTTTTTTGTCCCTTTTTTTACTTGACAAAAAATTTGGTCTATGCTATTATGCAAATAATTGCATATAAACATAACAAAGGAGGCTAAAATGGAACAGCCCGTAACTGATATGATAGCCGGTTATTTTCAGGCGCTTAGTCACCCCACAAGAATTGAAATTTTACAGCTTCTTAGGAGTAAGGGAGAGATGTGTGTATGTGAGATAGTGGACAGATTGAAAAAAGACCAGTCGAATGTATCAAGACATCTCAACGCACTTAGAGCGGCAGGAGTTGTAGAATTTCGCGGTAAAGGCGTAAGGTCGTTTTACAAAATGAAACATAAAGAGGTGGACAAGATTCTTGATACAGTCAAGTCCATTTTGCATGAGCAAGTAAAAGAAGGGCAAAAAGTTTTAGAGGCATTCTAATTTCTTAGAAGGAGAATTTGTATGTTCTTAGATTTAATCTTTGCTGGAGTAATAGCATTGAAAGGATATATTGCCGAGCATGTCATAACCTGTCTTGTGCCGGCTTTTCTCTTAGCTGGGGCAATGGTTAGTTTCATCTCCAGGGAGACAATTATCAAGTATTTGGGTTATGTTGCCAACAAAATAAAGTCATTTGCCTTGGCAAGCATAGGTAGCTTCTTCCTGGCTGCCTGTTCCTGTACGGTAATTCCTGTGGCCAGCGGGTTATATTATCGGGGAAGCGGAATCGGTCCTGCCTTTATTCTTTTATGGGTAGCTCCCGCAGCAAATGTTCTGGCGCTTTTATACACGGGTGCGATTTTAGGTTACGACATGGTAGGTTCCAGAATTATCTCAGCGATTCTTATGGCATTTGTCGTGGGAGTGATTATGAATTCTGTTTTCAGAAAGAGCGAAGAAAAAAGAATGATTAATAACAGCGATAACCCGAAGGGAAAAATAATCGGGTCAGGTGACCTTATCCTGATGCTTTTGATCTTGGTAACGCTGCTTTCGCCCAATTACCTGATAAGAAAGGGCCCCTATGGCCATAAAGTTATTGTCTGGGCAGTATCGACTATGATAATGATTATTTACGCTCTGAGAGTAAAGTCAAAAGATGAATTAAGAAATTGGCTGCGCGAGAGCTTCTTTTTTGTAAGAATAATATTTCCTTTACTTCTTTTAGGTGTTTTTATCGTGGGTATTATCGGAAAGATTTTACCGCAAGAGTGGATTCAGAACTATTTGGGAGGCTCGTCTTTAGGTGCTTCTTTCCTGGCAACTCTAATTGGAGCGGTAAGTTATTTTGCCACTATGACCGAGGCGCCTTTTGTGGATACTTTGATGAAACTGGGCATGGGGAAAGGTCCGGCTCTGGCATTATTATTAACTGGTCCGGGAATTAGCCTTCCTAACTGGCTGGCAATAGCCAGAGTGTTTGGTGCCAAAAAGGCAATTTGCTATGTGTTGACGATAATTTTGTTGGGAACTTTAGTGGGTTGGTTTTTCGGAAAATTCGTATTCTAAAAGTTGAAAAGGAGGAAGAACAATGAAGATTGAAGTTGCAGGTCCGGGATGTTTCAGGTGCGTAGAAACAGAGAAAAATGTGAATGAAGCACTTAAACAATTGGGTATTAATGCCGAAGTTACTCATATCCACGATATGAGTGAAATAACAAAAAGAGGAGTAATGTTTACTCCTGCAGTAATTGTAGACGGGCAGATTAAGATTTCGGGCAAGATTCCCACGGTAGAGGAGATAAAAAAGATTTTGTCTTCTGACAAGTAAGCAAAGGAGGAAACATAAATGGGGTCTATTAGTTTAACCTTGGATGATGAACAAAAGATGTGGCTTGAGCAGATTATCTTAGACAAAGATAAAGAGGAAGCCTACAAATTCCTAAAGAAATGTATCTACGATAAAATCAAAGCTCAAGAAAAAAGCCATTGTAAGCCAACATTTTGATTTAGAATTTGAAAATAAGGAAATCTAAAATGGTAATGGCTACAAACAAGAAAAAACAGATATTATTTTTAGTAGCAGTAATTGTGCTTTATGCTTTGGCTATTTGCTATGTGGCAGTCAATGATTTATCTTGGTCGGGGATGTTTAAGGCAGGACTGCTGCAGCCTAAAGGGATAACCGGGCTTGAGGCAAGAGTAAAAGAGATAGATAATCCCCCATTATGGAATATTCCTCTTGTTATCTGGTATATTGTCATAAAAGGAGCAGCTCTTTTGGTGGAACTATTGCCTTATTGGCTTATCGGTATGCTCATCGCTGGAAGCTTAGCAGTGTTTGTATCTTGGGAAGCGGTAAGAAAGAAAATGGGCTATGGGGGGTTCAAGGCAAATCTTATGGCAACTGCCGCTGGAAGCATTGTCCCTATTTGTTCCTGTGGGATAGTTCCTGTTTTAATAGGGATGCTTGAAGCAGGAATTCCTTTAGGCCCGAGCCTTGCCTTTTTGATTTCTGCCCCTATGCTTAATATTCCTACTGTATTTTTGACTGCCGGGCTATTAGGCAATAAATTTGCCGTGGGGCGTATCATTGGCGTATTTGCTATTGCTATGATCGTGGGCACAACAGTTGCTTGGTGGCAGAAAAGAGGCGGATTGAAACATCTGATAAAGATATATGTTAAACCTAATCTTTCACCCGATGTGCAGAAATTTTCTTACCAGATAGGCATAAAATTAGCTACTAAACCAGAAGGTATTACCTTAGAAGAGGCAGGGAGAGAAAACTTAGATAAACTAAAAGAGTTAGATGAGGCGGGCCTTATAGAACAAATTGAGGAAGGCAAATGGAGGCTTGTCAATCGGGATATGTCAGCGCATCAGAATGCCTGTTTTGTTTTGCCCCAGGGCGAGGAAAACTTAACTTTTAGACATAAAATTATTAAGACCTTGAAGGTCTCCTGGGATTTATTCCTGCAGTTAAATTATTATCTTGTTCTCGCAGTTCTAATTGCCGGCGCAATCAGGGTATTAGTTCCGACAAGTATAATTGTCAATTTTGTTGGCGGTAAGGCTCTTAATTCAGTGCTCGTTGCTTCATTTGTTGCTGTTTTGGCTTATGTATGCACATATGTTGAAGTGCCAACAGCGATGGCTCTAATCGCTAAAGGAATGGGACCGGGAGCAACCCTGACTTATCTGTTGGGGGGACCGGGATTAAGCCTTCCCTCGATAATGATGCTCTCAGCCGCATTTCGTAAGAAACTCTTAGCTTTATACGTGGGTTTAAGTTTCATTGGCTGTGTGGTTGCCGGGTATGTATTTAATTTATTTTAAAACTTAGAAGAGGTAAACTTTAATGAGAAAAAATGAAATTAAAAAAGAAGTAAAAAAAAGATATGGACAACTTGCGAAGGAAAGTTCTTCTTGTTGTCCCGATTACAGTTGTTGCGATATCGGCTATAGCGTTGAGGAAATTAAGGATTTGCCCGTTGATATAACGGAGTTTTCGCTGGGCTGCGGCAATCCTGGTGCCCTGGCAGATATCAGAAAGGGTGAAACTATCCTTGATATAGGCTCGGGCGGAGGTTTGGATGTATTCCTTGCTTCCCGAAAAGTTGGCCCTGAAGGCAAAGTCATAGGCTTAGATATGACCGAGCAGATGGTTGAAAAAGCCAGACAGAATGCTAAAAAGGGGAATTATAACAATGTTGAATTTAAGTTAGGAGAAGTAGAAGATATTCCGGTAAAAGACAATTCAATAGATTTAGTTATGAGTAACTGCGTTATTAACCTTGTCCCGGATAAGGAAAAGGCATATCGAGAAATATATAGAATTCTAAAGCCAAGTGGAAGATTCGTTATTTCTGACGTGGTGACTGAGAAGGAGTTGGATGAGGTTATAAGAAATAATCCGGAGAAATTAGTTGCGTGTGTTGGTGGGGCGCTTACGGAAAAGGAGTATATTGGGGCAATCAAAAAATCTGGTTTTAAAAACGTAAAGATTCTTAAAAAAAGTTCCATGATAATAAGCGGGGTTAAAGTATTGAGTGAAACCGTAAGAGGCGAAAAGAGGTAATCGATTATGTCAGAACAAAAAACAGTAAAAATCTTTACAATGGAGCAACAGTTCCCCTGCGGGCCGCAATCAACTTGCTGCGGGCCGATAGGGCAAAGTGAAGAAGAAATAACGTCTTTAAAAAATGGGATAGAAAAACTCGGAATTGATGTAGAAATTTGCGATATCAGGAAAATGAAGAACTTACAGGAAGTTCCACAAGTGTTCAGACTATTTCGTACATTTGGACCTCAGGCTATTCCCGTAATAACCGTGGGTGATGAAGTTGCCTGTATGGGGCAGTCGGAAACTGATGAAATCATATCAGCCATAAAAAGCAAGTTATGATAGGAGGTCAATATGCCCACATACGAATATTTTTGCCAGGACTGTGAGAAAAAATTTGATATGAAAGCGACTATTCAAGAAAAGGAAAAAGGGCTAAAGGTGAACTGTCCAGAGTGTGGTAGCAACAAAACAGTTCGAGTCTTTGGAAACTTCTTTACCTTTTCTAAAGGCGGTGAAACTGATTCTGGCGGTGGTTGTGCTCCAACTCCCGGGTGTTGCGTATAAAGATGAAAAAGAGACGGGTTTTATTTTTGTGTACAAGTAATTCTTGTAGAAGTCAAATGGCAGAAGGATTGTTGAGGCATCTGGCAGGGGACGCGTTTGAAGTCTTCAGTGCAGGAGTTAAACCGAAGCAGGTAAATTCGTTGACTATGAAAGTGATGGATGAGATTGGGATAGATATTTCAAAACAAAGGTCAAAATCAGCGAATGAATTCTTGGGCCAGAATTTCGATTATGTCATTACGGTATGTGGCAAAGCCAAGGAGGCCTGTGCGGTCTTCCCTGGCAGATATCAAAAGTTGCACTGGAATTTAGAAGACCCTGTGGACGCTAAAGGAACAGAAGAGGAAAAACTTCTCATCTTTAGAAAGGTAAGAAATCAGATTAAAGAAAATATCCTGAAATTCCTGAATTTGTCTAAAGATACAGCAAAATTGAAATGTCCCCTTTGTGGGTATATTCAGGAAGTAATTATTCCTCAAAATTCCTGCCTCCATTTCTATGAATGCAAGACATGCCATAGAACGATTAGCCCCGCCCCGGGTAGTTGCTGTGTCATTTGTGCCTATTCGGATAAAACTTGTCAGGTTCCTATGAATCGTAACTACTCCCAATAACGCTCCGTTGGGTCGGAGCTGCTCCTGGTCATCTCTAATATATTACTTGACAAAATGGCTATATGGTTGATAAAATTGTTGTAATTATCGTCTAAAAAGGAGCATTTAATGCCGATTGCAGACCACAAAAAATGCACGGGTTGCCATATTTGCGAGATAATTTGCTCGGTTCACCATCATAAAACTATGAATACCAAATTGGCTATGGTGAAGGTAAATAGCAACTGGCCCTGGGAGGATAAGGTAACTATCTGCAGACAGTGCAAAAAGCCAAAGTGCGTGGAAGCCTGCGAGTACGATGCCATTGAAAGAGTTGACGGCTATTTAAGAATTAACCAGGATAAATGTACTGCCTGTCTTGAGTGCGTTAAGGCATGTCCCTTTGACGGGGTGGTGGTTAATGAGATGACTCAGAAGCCCATTCTCTGTGACACGTGTGAAGGAGAATACCTGTGCGTTAAGTGGTGTCCGGCGAAAGTATTCACTAAAGCGTAAGGAGCAAATTTCTGATGAGTAATGATAAGTATTTTGGTTATGCGGGAAAGGTTCTCACCGTAGACTTGAGTTCCCCTGACTATGCTGTTGAGGACACTCCTTTTGACCTGATTATAAACTTTATGGGAGGCAAGGGATTCGGAGCAAAGATTCTTTATGACGGGCTGAAGCCCGGCTGTGACCCCTTATCTCCGGATAACATCATGGTTATGGCTACCGGGCCACTAACCGGGACCTTAATGCCGGCAAGCGGTCACATTACGCTCAGTACCAAGAGTCCGTTGACCGGCATCTGGCTTGATTCCCATTGCGGCGGATTTTTTGGGCCGGAGCTTAAGATGGCCGGTTATGATGCCATAATAATCAAGGGAAAGGCGAAGAAGCCGACTGTACTGGTGGTTAAGGATGACAAGATTTCCTTTGAGGACGGCAAAGAGCTGTGGGGCAAGTTAACCTTTGAGACGCAGGATTTGCTGCGGCAGAAACACGGAGAAGATTGCCAGTTTATGACCATTGGTCCGGCGGGAGAGAGGAAAGCCAGGTTTGCCAATATAGTATCTGGAGGTAGATGTTTTGGCAGGGGTGGCTCAGGAGCAGTAATGGGCTCAAAAAACCTTAAAGCTATTGTGGTAAAGGGAACCAAGAATCTGGATATCTACGACCTTGACGGTTTTATGAGGATGTGTAGAGAAGCCTATAATGAATTAACGGTCAGCCCCGATACGGGAGGCGGAAGACCTAAGTACGGGACAAATTCCATCTATTCATTTATGATTGAAGCGGGAACCCATCCCATCAAGAATTTTCAAACCGGTGTATTTGAAGCGGTAAAGGAATGTAATGAAGACGTGCTTGACAAGAAGTACTATAAGAGGCACATAGCCTGTTTTTCCTGCCCGATAAATTGCAGCAAGGCTTCCCGCGTAGACGATGGTAAATATAAAGGAAAGTTTACAGAGGGTCCGGAATATGAGAATATGTGGAGTCTGGGCGCTCAATGTGGCAATAGCAACATTGGCTCGATAATTTATGGCGAACATCTCTGCGATGAATATGGTTTGGATGCCATCTCTGCAGGAAATGTGATTGGCTTCACCATGGAATGCTTCGAAAAGGGAATCCTTACAGAGAAGCAGATTGGATTTCGGGCAAATTTTGGAAACGATGATGCAGTAATAAAATCTATTGAATTGATGGCTAAGGGCGAAGGTGTAGGAGAATTGATGAGCCAGGGTGTTCGCCAGATGTCTAAGGAGCTGGGTAAAGGCACAGAGAAATTTGCCATGCATGTTAAAGGAATGGAATTGCCTGCCTATGATCCCCGAGGCGCTTTTGGAATGGGCCTTGCCTATGCGACCAGTGACCGAGGCGCATGCCACCTGAGGGCGTGGACATTAGGAGCTGAGGTATTAGATGTCCAGGAGAGAATGGATCCTTTTGCCACAGAATTTAAGGCTGAGCTGGTAAAAAATCAGCAAGACTATTTTGCCGTTATCCAATCGGCAGTTGTCTGTCTATTTCTGAATTTCGGACTGACTCAGCGCCAGATAACCAGGTGCATTCAGAGCCTCACGGGAATAAAAGAATGGAAGATGACAGAGGATATTCTCAAGATTGGCGAAAGAATATATAATTTGACAAGGTTATTCTCAATGAGGGAAGGAATTTCAAGAAAAGATGACACCCTTCCCGAAAGGTTACTTAAAGACCCTGTCCAGGAGGGACCGACAAAAGGTGTTGTGGTTGACCTGGATACAATGTTAGAAGAGTATTATCTGATCAGGCACTGGGATAAGGAAGGCAGACCCTCCAAGGATAAACTTACTGAACTCGGACTTGAGAAATACGCGGTTTAAAAATGAGAGTAAAAATTAAAGCCAAATTTTTTGCTATGCCCAGAGATTATCAAGGCGAAAGAGAATTGGAAATGGAAGTCAGCGAGGACTTCCAGCAGGCTCTGGAAGAGATAGATTTGAAAACCAAAATTGGAATAAAGGAGAAACTGGACAAAAGATTCGTGATCCTCATAAATGGAAGAAATTACAAAAAGGTCTTAGAAAATAGGGATAAACTGGAAGAAGGGGATAGGTTAGCATTCGTTCCATTCTTAGGAGGGGGGTAGAATAAAATGGCAGATAAAATCTTCAGGCCAGAAGGTGTTTACGCGGCGATGCTTACGCCATTTGATGAGAAAGGAAAAGTAAATGGTACAGTCCTGAGGAAGATCATAGACTTTCTGATAGAGAAAGGGATAGACGGGTTATATCCGGTAAGTAGCGTGGGAGAGTTTGTGCATCTTACTCATGAAGAGAATATGGAAATAATGGACATATGCGTTGATCAGGCAAAAGGAAGGGTTCCCGTTGTTCCCGGGGTGAGTGCTTCCTGTGCCGAAAAGGCTCTGATTTTGGCCAGGCATGCGGAAAAAATAGGCTGTAATGCGGTGGTGGCTTGCGCGCCTTACTATTTCACTGTCTCCCAGGAAATTGTAGAGAAGCATTTTGAAATTATCGCTGATTCCATTAGTATTCCCCTTGTGCTGTACAATATTCCTTTTGCAGCTAACAAAATAACCTATGATGTGGTAAAAAGACTGAGCAGGCGAGAAAATGTAGTTGCCTTAAAAGATAGTAGCGGAAGCATGGTGGATATAGTCCACTTTATGGACAAAATAAGAATAATCGGTGAAGACCTAATCCTTCTATTAGGAAGAGAGGACATATTCTTTCCCGGGCTTATGATGGGTGCCAAGGGATGTATGGTAGCCGCAGGATGTATCGTTCCGGAAATTTTGAAACGAATACACAAGTGTTTTAAGGAAGGGAACTACGACGAGGCAAGAGAACTCCAATTCTCAATACTGATTCTTTTGAGGGCGATGTGGTCTCTCACTATGCCCATAGGTTTTAAAGCGGCTATGGAACTCAGAGGGTTTCCCATGGGTCCCTTCAAGCAGCCACTCTCCGATGCCGAGCAGTATACCTATCAGATTACAAAAAGTAGAATTGAGAGAATAATGACGCCGCTCTTGGAAAGGATTGAGAAACTAGGAAAAGAAGAGAAAGAGGTGGTTAAGAAATAATTTGGTAGCCGCACATTTTGCCCATCCCGTCCTGGTTTGGGGGACGGGGTGAGGTCCGTTTTTGAAAGTAAAATGGGAGAATTAGGATACAAAGAGATTGTGGAAGCTGTTCTCGTTGGGGACGTTGAGAGAACGAAAGATTTAACGCAGAAAATGCTCAACCAGGGTGTTTCCCCGCACGACGTGATTGAGAAAGGTTTGATGGAAGGTATGAATTTAGTGGGGGATAGATTCGAGAAGAGGGAGTATTTTCTCCCCGACCTCCTGGTGGCTGCAGAGGCAGTAAAACGGGCCACAGAAATCATAAAACCTCACCTTAAAGGGGACGTAGGGAGAGGCACGGTGGTTATCGGTACGGTAAGTGGCGATATACATAATCTGGGCAAGAATTTAGTGGCCTCTACTCTGGAAGCTTCTGGCTTTAGAGTTGTCGACCTGGGAGTCGACGTTCCTGCCGAAAAGTTCGTAAATGCTGTAAAAGAGAAAAAGGCAAACATATTGGCGATATCTGCCCTGATCACAACCACCATGGTGGGTATGAAAGACATTATAGAAATGTTGGTGAAAAGTGGCATCAGAAAAGAAGTTAAGGTAATGGTGGGTGGCGCTCCCCTTGATGAGGAGTTTGCTAAGAGAATCGGTGCAGATAGATATGCGCGGACTTCCCGGGACGCAGCAAGGAAGGCTCTGGAATTGGTAAGTGGCTGAAATGACTTCACGAGAGAGAGTATTAGAAGCCATAGAACATAGAGAACCGGACAGGGTTCCCGTAGATTTCGGTAATCGTTGCTGGACTATAGTGAATGCACCTCCCTATGGATATAAAGCGCTTTGTGAGTATCTGGATATTTCCGATTACCCCGACCCCCAAATAGTCTATCTTATGAACATTGTGGTTAATGTTGATGATAGGATATTGAAGAAATTTAATGCTGACATAAGAAATTTGGGTAGTGGGGGATTGGGAGTGGAGAGGCTCCCCGATGGGACCCTGAGAGACTTAGACAATCACGGGATTATATATAAACCTGCTGGCCCATATTTTTCCGTTCCCGATACACTTGCACCGCTAAGAGATGCAATTTCAGAGAGGGATATAGAGGAATATAAATTTTGGTCAGACTATAGAAATCCTGTATATATAGAGGGAAAAGAGGAAGAAGCAAAACATCTTCACCGGCATACAGATTACGCCATATCTACCTGGGTTCCCAACGTTTTTCACCGCTATGCTTTTCTTCGTGGATTCAATAATTTTATGCTGGATATGAGAATAAATGTCAACTTCTTTGAAGCGCTGGCAAGAAAGATTATGGAAGCTTCCAAGACTTTCGTGCGAGAGTTCCTGGGCAGGGTAGGAAAGTATATAGACATAGTCTGTATCGGCGATGATATGGGCACGCAAAGCCAGCCTTTTATGTCTGTTGAGGATTTTCGAAAATATGTTAAGCCATACTGGGCGGAACTCATTAGAGAGATAAAGAAATATACAGAAGCAAAGATTCTCCTTCACTGTTGCGGCTCGATTTATCCACTGATAAATGATATTATTGAAGTGGGCTTTGATGTTCTCAATCCCATTCAGCCCTTAGCCTATCAGATGGAGCCAGAAAGGCTTAAGAAAGATTTTGGGGATAGGATAAGCTTCCTGGGAGGAATAGATATTCAAAGGCTTCTCCCTTTTGGCACTCCCGATGAGGTTAAACAAGGAGTGAAGAAAGTGATCGGCACGCTTGCTCCTGGCGGCGGTTACATTCTTGCCCCCTCGCACAATATAGAACCAGAGACGCCTCCGGAGAACGTTGTGGCAATGTATGAGGCGGCCAGGGAGTTCGGGACCTATCCAATTACGAGGAGTTGATTCTGTTAGATAAATGGCGAATCTGCACCATTAGTCTTTTTTATTCATGCTCTCCTTTTAACAAAGGGGAGCTTTTTTGTTTATTCGCTTTTTAGGAGGACGAAATTGAAAAGGGACCTAATTTCAATCTTGGATTTGACTTCGCATGAGATAGTAGAGATTCTTCTTTCTGCACAAGAACTGAAGAAGACAAAGGAACCTAAAAACACCCTGAGAGGGAAGGTTCTGGGAATGGTTTTCCAGAAACCATCTACCAGAACAAGAGTCTCTTTTGAAGTAGCAATGTACCAATTGGGGGGATATGCGCTGTTTTTGAATGTACAGGACCTCCAGTTGAGTCGGGGAGAAGCGATAAGAGATACGGCAAAGACTCTATCCCGATACGTTGATGGGATGGTGGTAAGAGCATATCAACATCAGGACGTCGTAGAATTGGCAAAAGAATCGGCTGTTCCCGTAATAAATGGATTAAGTGACCTGTTACATCCCTGCCAGGTGTTGGCAGACATATTTACCATAGCCGAGAAGAAGGGAATACTTTCTCATCTCTCATCTAAAGAGTTATCCAACACAGAAATTGCTTTTGTTGGCGACGGCAATAATGTAGCCAATTCCTGGATCAATGGGGCAGCAAGATTGGGAATGAAGTTGGTTATTTGCACTCCCCCGGGATATGAGCCGGATAGAAAAGTTCTGGGAGAGGCTGAGAAATTGGCAAAAGCTAGCGGGGCAGATATTAAGGTCTCGCATAAGCCAGAGGAGGCAGTCAAGGAAGCGGGCGTTATTTATACTGATGTCTGGGTGAGTATGGGAAAGGAGAAGGAGAGACAAAAGAGACTGAAGGTATTCAAGCCTTATCAGGTTAATGGACGACTCATTGGTAAGGCAAAGAAGGATGTCCTGGTGATGCACTGTCTTCCTGCCCACCGGGGAGAAGAGATAACTGACGAAGTGCTTGACGGGCCGAATTCTATTGTTTTCGATCAGGCAGAAAATAGGCTTCACGTGCAAAAGGCAATATTAGAATTTCTTTTGGGCTAGATTAAAAGATCGTCTGGTTCATCGCTCAATAATTTCTTAACGCTAAAAAATTTCGGACTATGCAGGGCGCAAATCAAAACTCCTCCTCCGATGAATCGGAGTCGTCAAACAGTGATTTGCTTTTTAACACAAGTGTACGTCCTCATTTTTTAGCTGAAATTATTAGAGCTTTTCACAGACTATCTTTTAATCTTATAGAGGCAAAGGATAGGGTGACAAAATGGGAGAGATGAAAGTTATATATTCAGAAAAATACAGGGTAGATATTGGTGCGCACGTTTTCCCTACGGAAAAGTATAGATTGATAAAGGAGAGATTGATTAAGCAAGGGCTGTTTAAAGAGGAGGATTTCCTTTCGCCACCTATGCCTGATGAAAAAGACGTCCTATCAGTCCATACTGAGGAATATCTCAATAAGCTCAAAAAGGGAAAATTATCAATGATGGAGATACTGACAATGGAGCTTCCCTACTCGGAGGAACTTGTTGAAGCTTCTCTTCTCTGCGTTGGCGGAACCATCCAGGCTTGCAGGAATGCAATTGAAAGTGGTCTGGGAATACATATTGGTGGCGGATTCCACCATGCCTTTCCCGACCACGGGGAAGGATTCTGCGTGTTGAATGATATAGCCTGCGGGATAAGACATCTCCAGAGAGCTAAGAAGATAAGGAAAGCCCTGATTGTTGATTGTGACCTCCATCAGGGAAATGGTACAGCGTACATTTTCAGAGAGGATAGAAGCGTGTTTACCTTCTCTATCCATCAGGAGAATAATTATCCTGCTTTTAAGCCTGCCAGCGACCTGGACATAGGACTGGCTGATGGAGCGAGTGACGAGGAGTATTTACAAAGGCTGAAAGAGAATATTCCCGGGATAATAGATTCCTTCCAGCCGGAGCTGATTCTCTTTGTGGCTGGCGCTGACCCGTATGAGAGAGACCAGATTGGAGGGCTCTCTTTGACCATGGAGGGATTGAGAAAGAGAGATGAGCTTGTAATCGGCTGGGCAAAAGAGTCAAACGTCCCGCTGTGTATAGTTCTGGCTGGCGGTTATGCCTTGGAA
>JABAOH010141670.1_pt1 | contig 19844 bp, 22 predicted proteins | sample 7062181 | NCBI WGS metagenome assembly JABAOH01 (sample SAMN14538630, study PRJNA623070) | marine sediment metagenome | biome: marine biome [ENVO:00000428]; feature: marine pelagic biome [ENVO:01000023]; material: deep marine sediment [ENVO:00002113]; isolation source: pool of 5 deep marine... | reverse complement strand
GCCTATATCGACGCCTACGGGCGGCTCGGCGCGAGGTGGATCGTCGTCCACGCCGGCTATCATTTCTCCGACGACGTGAAGATGCGCATGGAGGTCGGGCTGGAGCGGCTCAAGCGCATTCTCGGCTACGCCGAGGAGAAGGGCGCGCGGATCCTGCTGGAGAACCTGAACTGGGAGCCGGAGCGCGCCGAGGTGCACTACCTTGCGCACAATCTCGAGGAGACGATGTACTATTTCGACCGACTCGCGTCGCCCAATCTCGGCTGGTCGTTCACGGTCAACCACGCGACCCTTGTGCCCGAGGGCATCGCCGGCTTCCTCGACGGCGGCCCGACGGAGCGGCTCGGCGAGGTGCGCCTGGCCGACAACAACGGCGAGTACGAGGTCCACATGCAGCCGGGCGAGGGCATCATCGACTGGACCGACATGTTCCGCCGCGTCGAGGCGACCGGGTTTTCGGGCCATTACATGAACGCCTTCGGCACCCTCGACGACATGCTGCGCGGCCGCGAGTTCGAGGTCGCGAAGTTCCCCGGCTGAGCCGGCGGGGGAGGGGCGGGGCGCAGGACCGCAATCCCCGATCCGTCGCGCGCCGCCGCTCTTCCGGCTCCGCACTGAGGGCATTGTCCGTCCGGATGGAATCGGTACCGGACGGCCGCGCAACCTCATACTTCGAGACGCCCCTTCGGGGCTCCTCAGCATGAGGCTCCATCACCCGTGCCCTCATGCTGAGGAGGCTGCGAAGCAGCCGTCTCGAAGTATGAGGGCGCTCGGCGTCGTGGCGGGAAAGTCTTCGACCTCTTCAAGCACTCATCGCCGCCCGAGCTGCCAGAATTCCGCGATGCGCCGCACGGCGCAAAGGTCGGCATTCTCGATGTAGTCCGCCGACACCCCGCAGGGTTCGGGATCGCCGTCCCGGTCGATCGGCATGCCATGCGGGAACCCTTCGATGGTCCAGGCCTCGACGCGCGCCTGCCCGGTCGCGTCCCGGTAGACGTCGCGGGTGGCGCGGCCGACCGTCTCGCGCGCGTCGGCCACCGCATCGATTCCGTGAACATCGGTCCATTGCTCGACCAGTTCGTCGAGGTTGCCCGGGTCCACCGTCTCGTCGCCGTCCCCCTGCCAGAGGGAGACCAGGGGCCAGGTCCCGGGTTCCGATGCCGCGACGGCGCGCACGAAGCCGCCCCACTCGGCGGCCGCGCGATCGGTCGTGCCGAAGCCGCGTATGCCGCAGGCATAGCTGGCATCCGCGCCATCGAAGGCGAAGGGGTTCAGGTTCAGCCAATACCAGGTCCAGTCGAAGGCTCCGGCGGGGCGATTACAGTCGAACGGTGTGCCGGCGATGATGGCGCCGCCGGCGAACCGGTCGGGATAGTTCGCCAGCAACACCGCGGTCATCGCCCCGCCGGCGGACAGGCCAAGCACGAAGACCCGGTCCCGATCGACGGCGTAGCGGTCGATCGCGCTGTCGATCATCGCCAGGATGGACTCGCTCTCGCCCCGGCCCGGGCGGTTGTCGTCCGGGTCGTACCAGCGGAAACAGCGCAGCGCCATGTTGTCCGGGCTCTGCTGCGGCAGGAGCAGCACGAAGGGCGTCTCCTCGGCGAGGGCCACGAGCCCGGTCTCATCGTCGATATCCGCCGCCCTCTGCCTGCAGCCGTGGAGCGCGACGACCAGCGGCAGGCCGGCCTCGAACTCCGCGGGCCGGTGCAAGAACATCGCGAGCCCGCCCGGGTTCGCGCCGAACTCCGGCACGGGCTCGAGTGCCGGGGCCCGATCAGGCGAAAACAGCACGACCGGCAGCAGCACCCATGACAGGCGCCTGGACAGGAAGGTGGCGATCCAGCCGGGTTGACGCTGCTCCATCCGGTTTTTCCTCCGCAAATCCACCGAGCCGACGGGGGAGACGCCCCCCACGGGCGGCCCACCCTGGCTGTTAGTGCATGACCGGCCTCCGGTCCATCAGGAGGATGGCGCCCGATCGAGCCGGTAGACGACGCAGTCGTCCTTGCCGAACCGCCGCCGCTCCACCGCCTTGAAGCCGCAGCGCTCGTAGAAGCGGTGGGCGCGGGTGTTGCTGTCCAGCGGGTCGATCAGCACCGCGGTCACCTTGGGGTCCGCAAAGCAGCGGGCGAGGGCCTGGCGCATCATCTCGGTGCCGTGGCCGCGGCCGAGGTCGGCCGCCTCGCCGATCCAGATGTCGATGGCGCGCAGATTCGCCGGCACGTCGCCCCAGTACCGGGTCTCCTCGCGCTTGGGATCGATGATCTGCAGGAAGCCGATGGGCCTTCCGTCGATCTCCGCCATCAGCATCTCGCGCCGGTCGGGCCGGCGCGGCAGCTCGCGCGCCCAGTCCCAGGGCCCGTCGACGCCGGCGGCGGCGATGACGTGCGGCTGCCGGTCCCAATGCTCCAGCAGCGCGCGGTCGGACGGCTCGGCAAGGCGCAGGCGCATGACCGGAGATATGGGGCGCGGCCGCCGCAAGTCCACGCATTGCGCGACGAGCTGTCCGCGCTGTGCCGCCGACCGCGAAACAGGGCCCCGAAACCCGCGGAAAACCCTAACGCATGGGCTCGTTTCACGCATCGGGGCGCGGCGTTGGCCCGCCCTCGGCCAAGAGTGCTGGATAGATGGCCGCTCAAGGCTTATCGTGGCAGCGATTGCGCCGGCCGGCGCCGGACCGCACGGGACTCGACGATCCATGGATTTCCGCCTTTCCGAGGAACAGCAGGCCATCCGCGAGATGGCGCGCGACTTCGCCGTCCAGGAGATGGCGCCGCACGCCGCCGCGTGGGACGCGGACAGCGTCTTTCCCGTCGNNCTTCGAAGAGCTGTCGGCCGGCTGCACCTCGACGGCGGCGTTTCTTTCGATCCACAACATGGTCGCCTGGATGATCGACCGCTACGGCGACGACGACCAGCGGGCCCGCTTCCTGCCGAAGATGATGACCATGGAGACGGTGGCGAGCTACTGCCTGACCGAGCCCGGCTCCGGCTCCGACGCGGCGGCGCTCAAGACCCGCGCGGCGCCCGACAACCAGGATTACACGCTGAACGGCTCCAAGGCCTTCATCTCCGGCGGCGGGGTCAGCGACCTCTATGCGGTGATGGCGCGCACCGGCGGCGACGGGCCGGGCGGGATCTCGTGTATTCTCGTGGAGAAGGGGGCGCCGGGCCTGTCCTTCGGCGCGCAGGAGAAGAAGATGGGCTGGCGTAGCCAGCCGACCGCGGCGGTGATCTTCGAGGACTGCAAGACCCCGCTCGCCAACCGCCTGGGCAATGAGGGCGAGGGTTTCCGGATCGCCATGGCCGGGCTCGACGGCGGCCGCATCAACATCGCCGCCTGCTCGATCGGCACCGCCCGGGCGGCGCTCGAGGCGGCCCGGGCCTATATGGGCGAGCGCAAGCAGTTCGGCCGCCGGCTCGCCGATTTCCAGGCGCTGCAGTTCCGCCTCGCCGACATGGCGACGGAGCTTGACGCGGCGCGCCTGATGACCTGGCGCGCCGCCGCCTCGCTCGACGAGGGCGACCCCGACGCCACCATGCACTGCGCCATGGCCAAGCGGTTCGCCACCGATGTCGGCTTCAAGGTGTGCAACGAGGCGCTGCAGCTGCATGGCGGCTACGGCTATCTCCAGGACTTCCCGCTGGAGCGGCACGTGCGCGACGTGCGGGTGCACCAGATCCTCGAGGGCACCAACGAGATCATGCGGCTGATCATCGCCCGCCGGCTGCTCGAGGCCTAGGCGCCATGGACGAGGTGCTGTTCGAAAGGCGCGGCGCGCTCGGCCTGATCACCCTGAACCGGCCGCAGGCGCTCAACGCGCTGACGCTGGACATGATCCATGCGATGACCGCCAGGCTCGAGGCCTGGGCGGACGACCCATCCGTCGCCACGGTGCTGATCCGCGGCGCGGGCGACAAGGCGTTCTGCGCCGGTGGCGACATCCGGGCGCTGGTGCAGCCCGACAACGAAGGTTACATCGCCGGCTTCTTTGCCGACGAATACCGCCTCAACCGGCTGATCTTCCGCTATCCCAAGCCCTATGTCGCGCTGATCGACGGCATCGCCATGGGCGGCGGCGTCGGCGTGTCGGTCAACGGGGCGCTGCGCATCGCCACCGAGGCGACGCTGTTCGCCATGCCGGAGACCGGCATCGGCATGTTCCCCGACGTCGGCGGCTCCTACTTCCTGCCGCGCTGCCCGGGCGAGATCGGGATGTATCTCGGCCTGAGCGGGGCGCGGCTGAAGGCCGCCGACTGCCTCTACGCCGGGATCGCCGACGTGCACGTCGGGGCGTCCAAGCACCCGGTGCTGGTCGAGCGGATGGCCGAGGGCGAGGCCGCCGACGCGGTGCTGCGCGACTTGGACGGGCCGGCCGGCGCGGCGCCGCTGGCCGCGGAGCGCGACGCGATCGACCGCTGCTTTGCCGGCGATTCGGTGGAGGAGATCGTCGTGGCGCTGGAGCAGGAGAGCGGCGCCTGGGCTGCCAAGACGCTGGCGGCGCTGGAAGGCAAGTCGCCGTTCGCGCTCAAGGTGGCGCTGCGGCAGCTGCGGCTGGGGCGGGCGCTGGAGTTCGAGGACTGCATGGCGATGGAGTACCGGCTCAGCCAGCGGGTCGTGCCGGCGCACGACTTCCGCGAGGGCGTGCGCGCCGCGGTGATCGACAAGGACCGGGCGCCGCGATGGCAACCGGCGACTCTGGCGGAGGTGGGCGAGGACATGGTCACGGCGTGCTTCGCGCCGCTCGGCGAGAGGGAGCTTCAATTCGCCCCAGCGCCGGCGCGTGAGCCGGCGGGGACGGACGACTGAACACGAAGGAGAGACACATGGCGACGATCGGTTTCATCGGGCTCGGCAACATGGGCGGGCCGATGGCGGCAAACCTCATCAAGGCCGGGCACACCGTGCGCGGCTTCGACCTGGTCGCGGAGTCGGTCAAGCGCGCCGTCGCCGCCGGGGTGACGGCGGCGGACAGCGCCGCGGCGGCGGCGAAAGGCGCCGAGATCGTGGTCACGATGCTGCCGGCCGGCCGCCATGTGCGCCAGGTGCTGGTGGACGACGGGGCGCTCGCGGCGGCGGAAATGGGCACCCTGTTCATCGAGTGCTCGACCGTCGACGTCGCCACCGCGCGCGACATGCACGCGGCGGCCGAAGAGGCTGGCATGGCGATGGTCGACGCACCGGTTTCGGGCGGCACCGCGGGGGCGGCGGCGGCGACCCTGACCTTCATGGTCGGCGGCAGCGACGAGGCCTTCGCGCGGGCCGAGCCGGTGTGCGCGACGATGGGCAAGGCGGTGATCCACGCCGGCGGGCCCGGCAACGGCCAGGCCGCCAAGATCTGCAACAACATGATCCTCGGGGTCACGATGATCGGCGTCTGCGAGGCCCTCGTGCTGGCCGAGGCGCTCGGGCTCGACCACCAGAAGCTGTATGACATCAGCTCCAAATCGTCGGGATCGTGCTGGTCGCTCAACACGTACTGCCCGGTGCCGGGCCCGGTGCCGGCCTCGCCGGCGAACAACGACTACAAGCCGGGATTCACGGCCGAGATGATGCTCAAGGACCTCAAGCTTGCGCAGGAGGCGGCCCAGGCCGGCGGCGCGGCGACGCCGATGGGGGCGGCGGCGGCGGCCCTGTACGGGCTGTTCGTCAACAGCGGACGGGCCAGGACCGACTTCTCCGGAATCATCAAGATGATTCGCGGCAATTAATCCGCTCAATTAAACGAATTTTAAGAAGTATAGCGCAGATTCGAGGCACGAACGGTCCCGTCGCCGGCGCGCGGGCGGGTGCTGAAATGAGTTTCGGATCAACAGCTTAATGCGGGTCTGCCGTGAAAGAGCAATATCTTGAATCCATCCACCTGATCGAGCGTCTTCACCGGCAGTTTCTAGAGGTCGTCAAGGGCGAGCTCGATCGCCTGGACGTCCAGGACGTGAACAACGTCCAGGCGGTGATCCTGTACAATATCGGCAAGGACGAGCTGACGGTCGGTGAGCTGACCAACCGCGGATATTACCTCGGCTCCAACGTTTCCTATAACGTCCGCAAGATGGTCGAAAACGGATACCTCATCCAGGAGCGCTCGACCCACGACCGGCGGTCCGTGCGTGTCCGGCTGTCCGAGAAGGGCATCCGCCTGCACGACGTGCTCGACGGAATGTTCGAGGCGCAGGCCGACAAGCTCGAGCGTGAGATCACCTCGGCCAACGATCTGGACGGCGCAAACACCCTGCTGCGCAGGCTGGAGCGCTTCTGGATCGCGGCGATGAATTTTCCCGTACGCGCTGCGTACTGAGAGGGGTCTACCGGGAAGGGCCGCTCCGGCAGGGGAGCGGCCTTTTTCGCGCGCACACCTCTTAAGTCCGGTCGGTCTCAGGTTCCCGTGAAGGCCTGCAGCCCGGTCTGGGCGCGGCCCAGGATCAGCGCGTGGATGTCGTGCGTGCCCTCGTAGGTGTTGACCGCCTCGAGGTTCATGACGTGGCGGATGACGTGGAACTCGTCGGCGATGCCGTTGCCGCCGTGCATGTCGCGCGCCATGCGCGCGATGTCCAGCGCCTTGCCGCAGTTGTTGCGCTTGAGCATCGAGATCATCTCCGGCGTCGCCACGCCCTCGTCGGCGAGCCGGCCGAGCCGCAGGCACGCCTGCAGGCCCAGCGCGATTTCCGTCTGCATGTCGGCCAGCTTCTTCTGGATCAGCTGGTTGGCGGCCAGCGGGCGGCCGAACTGCTTGCGGTCCAGCGTGTAGCTGCGGGCCGCATGCCAGCAGAACTCGGCCGCGCCCATGGCGCCCCAGGCGATGCCGTAGCGCGCCTTGTTGAGGCAGCCGAACGGACCCTTCAGGCCTTCCGCGCCCGGCAGCAGATTGTCCTCCGGCACGAACACCTCGTCCATCACGATCTCGCCGGTGATCGAGGCGCGCAGCGAGAACTTGCCCTCGATCTTGGGCGCCGACAGGCCTTTCATGCCCTGCTCGAGAATGAAGCCGCGGATCACGCCGTCCTCGGTCTTGGCCCAAACGACGAAGATATCCGCGACCGGCGAGTTGGTGATCCACATCTTGTTTCCCGTCAGCACGTAGCCGCCCTTCGTCTTGACGGCGCGGGACTTCATGCCGCCCGGGTCCGAGCCGTGGTCGGGCTCGGTCAGCCCGAAGCAGCCGACGATCTCGCCGCTCGCCAGCCTCGGCAGGTAGGTCTTGCGCTGGGCCTCGGTGCCATAGGCGTGGATCGGATGCATGACCAGGCTGGATTGCACGCTGAGGGTTGAGCGGTAGCTTGAATCGACGGTCTCGATTTCGCGCGCCACCAGGCCGTAGCAGACATTGTTGAGGCCGGCGCAGCCGTATTCCTCGGGCAGGGTGCAGCCGAGCAGACCGAGCTCGCCCATCTCGTTGAGCACCGAGCGGTCGAACGTCTCATGGCGATTGGCTTCCAGGATGCGCGGCATGAGCCTGTCCTGCGCGTAGTCGCGGGCGGTATCCCGGACCATGCGCTCCTCCTCGGTCAGCTGCGCCTCGAGACGAAGCGGATCCTCCCAGGAGAATACGGCCGCGCCGGCGGCATCGGGTGCGGACGGGTCGGGACTGGCTGTCTGCGGCGCGCTCATCGTGCTACTCCGGTTCAAGACTGTCGAGGGAATACGAGCCGCCGATGTATAGCGGATTCAAATTCGCGGTGCAGCAATACTTTACGCAGAAACGGAAAAGGGCCGGATCGCGGAGCCGGCCCCTGTTGGTGCCACCGGTCCCGAAATCGGGACGCGGCGCGTCATCCGCGGTCATCACCTGCCTTTGGGCGGGATCACCTTTGTCTTGCGGCCAAGGCCGATCTTCTTTGCGAAGTCAGACCGCTCTTTGGCGTAGGCCGGGGCGACCATCGGATAGTCGACCGGCAGGTTCCACTTCGCCCGGTACTCCTCCGGCGTCATGTCGTAGGTCGTGCGCAGGTGCCGCTTGAGCATCTTCAGCTTCTTGCCGTCTTCCAGGCAGACGATGTAATCCGGCGTGACCGATTTGCGGATCGGCACAGCCGGGACGGGGGGCGGCGTCCGGCCGCCGTTTTCACCCAGATCCTTCAGCGACCCGAACACCGTGCTGATAACGTCGCCGACCTGGCCTGCCGGCAACGCGTTGTTTCCGACATAGGCCGCCACCACATCGGCCGTCATTCGGAGAATATCGCCGCGCGCGGCGGCACTAAGAGAATTTTGCGACATGTTTCCCGATCCAAGGTAATTTTGTTTGTATAATTAATACTAATTTTAAGTACTTTAGTCAACTAAACTCTGAAAAATATTAACTATATTTATTAACGTTTACATTTTTCGCATATTTGAATCAGAAATATTAACCATAATGTTGCGATATATTGTTATTATTGGACGATTCACTGCCAAATGCGGTAGTGGCAACGCGATTCGTCCGGCCTCGTCAGTGAATGGCAGGGCCGTTGGGCGGCTTGCGACAATCCGCGCCCGCGCACCACGCATTTCCGTTGGTCGCAGGCTGGCATGGCCCCGCGACATATGGTATGCGTGTCAGTTCGAGTTACACGTGGTTGTGGCGCTCGGCGGCGTTAACGAGAAACGGACAGCAGGCGAAGCAGAACATCCATGTCGCGCGAAGCCATTGCGATCGCTTCGGATCACGCGGGGTTCGAGGTCAAGGAGGAAATCAAGAAACTCCTCGCCGAATCCGGCTACGATATCATCGATCTTGGCACGGACGGGCCGGAGTCGGTCGATTATCCGGATTTTGCCGATGCGATCGCGGAAGCCTTGGGCGATGGGCGGGCGGCGCGAGGCGTGCTGATCTGCGGCACCGGGATCGGCATATCGATTGCGGCGAACCGGCATCGTCACATCCGCGCCGCGCGCTGCTGCGATGCCACCGATGCCCGGCTGGCACGGGAACACAACGACGCCAATGTGCTGGTGCTGGGCTCGCGAACCAGCGGCTCCGAGACAGCGCGGGATTGCGTTCACATGTTTCTCGAAACGGCCTTTGCCGGCGGGCGGCATCAGCGCCGTGTCGACAAGATATCCTAGGGGCGCAGCGGCGCCGGGCAAGCGTCACGGAGAGTTGGCAGACCACGAATTTCGAAGGGGAATGTTCCGGGTTATGAATGAAATAACGGCAGTCGCTGCAGGCACCGACCTGGCGAGTTTCTTCGGTGAGGATCTTGCGGACCGTGATCCCGAAGTCTTCGGGGCGATCAGCAGTGAGTTGACGCGCCAGCAGGATCAGATCGAGCTGATCGCCTCGGAGAACATCGTCAGCAAGGCCGTGCTGCAGGCGACCGGCTCGGTGCTGACCAACAAATATGCCGAAGGCTATCCGGGGCGACGGTACTATGGCGGCTGTGAGTATGTCGACGTCGCGGAACGCCTGGCGATCGAGCGCGCCAAGCAGCTGTTCGACTGCTCTTACGCAAACGTGCAGCCTCATTCCGGGTGCCAGGCGAACGGCGCCGTGATGATGGCCCTGGTGCGACCGGGCGACACCATCATGGGACTGTCGCTCGCCGCCGGCGGTCATCTGACGCATGGCGCACCGCCGGCGTTATCGGGGAAATGGTTCAACGCCGTGCAGTACGGGGTGCGCGAGGATGATGCGCTTATCGATTTCGACGAGGTCGAGCGTCTGGCGCAGCAGCACAAGCCGAGGCTGATCATCGCCGGCGGGTCGGCCTATCCGCGGGTCATCGATTTCGGGCGGTTCCGCGAAATCGCGGATTCTGTAAATGCGTATCTCCTTGTCGACATGGCGCACTTCGCCGGGCTCGTCGCGGCCGGGGTGCATCCGAGCCCGCTGCCGCATGCCCATGTGGTCACGACCACCACCCACAAGACGCTGCGCGGTCCGCGCGGCGGCATGATCCTCTCCAACGACGAGGATCTCGGCAAGAAGATCAATTCGGCGGTGTTCCCGGGCTTGCAGGGCGGCCCGCTGATGCATGTCATCGCCGGCAAGGCGGTGGCCTTCGGCGAGGCGCTGAAACCGGAATTCAAGGCCTATTCGCAGGCGGTGGCGGACAACGCCCGGGTGCTGGCCGAGACCCTTGCCAAAGGCGGTCTGAAGATTGTTTCCGGCGGGACGGACACCCATCTCATGCTGGTCGACCTGCGGCCGAAGGGGCTGACCGGCAACATCTCGGAGGAGAGCCTCGAGCGGGCCGGCATCACCTGCAACAAGAACGGCGTGCCCTTCGATCCCGAAAAGCCGACCGTCACGTCGGGCATTCGGCTTGGCACGCCGGCGGCGACGACTCGCGGGTTCGGTGCTGCCGAATTCCGCCAGGTCGGTGAGATGATTGTCGAGACGCTGGATGGCCTGGCAGCTCACCGCGATGACAACAGCGCTGTTGAAATGGGGGTTCGGNNCTATGCGGGAATGAATTGACACTGAGCGGAGGGCAAACGGATGCGGTGCCCGTTTTGCGGTCACGACGATACCCAGGTGAAGGACTCGCGCCCGACCGAGGACAATTCTGCGATTCGACGACGCCGGTTCTGCACCGGCTGCGGCGCGCGGTTTACGACCTTCGAGCGGGTCCAGCTGCGCGAACTGACCGTCCTGAAGAAGAACGGCCATCGTGAGGTTTTCGATCGCGACAAGCTCAGCCGTTCGATGATGATCGCCCTTCGCAAGCGGCCGGTCGACCCGGACCGCGTCGACCGCGTCATCAATGGCATCGTGCGTCGGCTCGAAAGCGCCGGAGAAAGCGAAATTCGCGGCGAAGTCATCGGCGAGCTCGTGATGGAGGCGCTGTCCGCGTTGGATAAGGTTGCCTATGTCCGTTTCGCGTCGGTGTACCGGAACTTCCGAGAGGCCAAGGATTTCGAGACCTTCATCACTGACGAACTTGGTGTCGAGCAAACCTGATCCCGCCGATGCCGCCCATATGCGTGCGGCGCTGTCGCTTGCCGGACGCGGTCTCGGCAGGGTGTGGCCGAATCCGGCAGTCGGATGCGTCGTGGTGGCGCAGGGTGCGGCAGCCACGGTCGTCGGCCGGGGCTGGACCCAGCCGGGCGGCCGGCCGCATGCGGAAACAGAGGCTCTGCGGCGTGCCGGTAACGCCGCCAGAGGGGCCACGGCCTTCGTGACATTGGAGCCCTGCGCGCATCAGGGGCGGACGCCACCCTGCGCCGGGGCGCTGATCGAGGCGGGCGTGGCCCGGGTGGTCGCAGCGACCGAAGACCCGGACTTGCGTGTCAAGGGCGGGGGGCTGCGACAACTGCGCGATGCCGGTATAAAGGTGGATTGCGGCCTGCTGCGCGACGAAGCGGAAGCGATCAACGCCGGTTACCTGTTGCGCGTACGCTCCGGACGGCCGCTGGTCACGCTAAAGCTCGCAACCACCCTCGACGGTCGAATTGCAACGCACGGCGGCGAAAGCCGTTGGATCACGGGTGACGCCGCGCGTCGGCGCGCCCATCTGCTGCGCGCGCGCCACGACGCAGTCATGATCGGGATCGGCACGGGACTGGCCGACGATCCGGACCTGACCTGCCGCCTGCCGGGACTCGAAGATCGCTCGCCGTTGCGCATCGTGGTCGATTCCCGGCTGCAGCTCCCCCTGACAAGCAGGCTCGTCGTCACGGCATCGAAAACGCCGACCTGGCTCGTCACGGTTCCTGGCGCAAATCGCGACAGGCGTCATGCATTCGAGGACAGCGGCGTGCGGCTTATCGATGTCAAGCCCGGACCTGACGGCTACCCGGCCCCGGCAGCCATGCTGTCCGCCCTCGGCGATGCAGGGCTGACCCGAATTCTCGTCGAAGGTGGCGGACATCTGGCCGCCGGTTTGATGCGGGCCGATCTGATCGACCGTCTTCGCTGGTTCCGTGCCGCCGGCATCATTGGCGGTGACGGCGTGCCGGCGGTCGCGGCCCACGGCATCGACAAGTTATCGATGATGCGCCGTTATCGGCGGACTTCGGTCCAGAGCGTCGGCGAAGACCTGCTCGAGAATTATGTGCGCCATGAGTAAGGAGGCACGATGTTCACTGGACTGATCAGCGATGTCGGCACGTTGCGCGCCCGCCGGACTCTCGAGAAGGGCGCCCGGATGGAAATCGCAACGGGCTATCCGATGGCGGAGGTCGCGATCGGCGCCTCGATCGCCTGTTCCGGAGCCTGCCTGACGGTTGTCGAGAAGGGTGCCGACTGGTTCGCCGTGGATGTCTCCGCCGAAACCCTCGCCATGACCACGCTGGACGAGTGGCAACCCGGACGCCAGATCAATCTGGAGCGGGCGCTGCGTCTGGGGGACGAGATCGGCGGGCACATCGTATCCGGCCATGTCGACGGGGTTGCCGAGGTCACGAGCCGCCGCCCGGACGGCGAAGCGACTCGCCTGTCGGTGCGGCCGCCGGAGGCTCTGGCGCGATATATCGCACCCAAGGGTTCGGTGGTCCTCGACGGTGTGTCGCTGACGGTCAACGAAGTCGGTGCAACGGAATTCGGCGTCTGCATCATACCGCATACCGCGGAGATGACCACGCTCGGTGACATCGGGCCCGGTGGGCGCGTGAACCTTGAGATCGACATGCTGGCCCGATATGTTGCGCGCCTACTTGCGAGGGATGATTAAATGGCCGGTCGCATCAAAGAGCCATGGCAGGTGACGTTCGGCGAGGTCGCGTCCTCTGCCGAAGAGATCATTGATGAGGCCCGCAACGGGCGCATGTTCGTCCTCGTCGATGACGAGCAGCGTGAAAACGAGGGCGATCTCGTGATTCCGGCGCAGATGGCGACGCCGGACGCCATTAATTTCATGGCAAAATTCGGCCGTGGTCTGATCTGTCTCGCCCTGACCCACGAGCGGGTCGAACAGCTCGGCCTGAACCTGATGGAACAGCGCAATACGAGTCGGCTCGAGACGGCCTTCACTGTCTCGATCGAGGCGAAGGAGGGTGTGACCACCGGGATTTCGGCGCCGGACCGCGCGCGCACCGTGGCCGTGGCAATCGACCCGGCCAAGGACGCCGACGATATTCGGACCCCCGGCCATGTGTTCCCGCTGGTGGCGCGGGACGGCGGCGTCCTGGTGCGGGCCGGCCATACCGAGGCGGCGGTCGATATCGCCCGGCTTGCCGGGCTCAACCCGTCGGGCGTGATCTGCGAGATCATGAACGAGGACGGGTCGATGGCGCGGCGCGACGACCTCATCGCGTTCGCGCAAAGGCACGGCCTGAAGATCGGCACCATCGCCGATCTGATCGCCTACCGCCTGCGACACGACCGGATCGTCGAGCGCGGTGCGGAAGTCGAGCTGGACAGCCAGTATGGCGGCCGCTTCCGCATGTACGTCTATGTCAACCGCATCCACCACGCCGAACATGTGGCACTGGTCAAGGGGGATATCGAGGAAGACGGACCAGTGCTCGTCCGCATGCACGCGCTCAACGTTCTGGACGACGTTCTCGGCTGCACTGCGAGCGGCAAGGGCGGCGACCTGCAGGCTTCGATGGAGATGATCGGCCGCGCCGGACGCGGCGTGATCGTCTTGATCCGCGAGCCGCGGCCGACGGCGTTGTCCGATCTGGTTGCCGCGCAGGCGGCGGCAACGCGCGGCGAGCGCCCGGCCCGTCCGGGGGCGCTTCGCGATTACGGCGTAGGGGCACAGATCCTCCTGGATCTGGGCGTCCGCGACATGATTCTCCTGTCCAACTCACCGAAAGCCATCATCGGCATCGAGGGATATGGCCTTACGGTCGTTGGACATCGGCCGATCGAGAAATAGCCGTCGGCCGGGCAGTTGAGGGAGCAAGACATGGCCGATGCCAATCCGCCCCATGTCCTGATCGTGGAGGCTCGTTTTTACGAGGATATCGCCGATGAGCTGCGTCGCGGCGCCGTTGCGGCGCTGGACGCGGCAGGGGCGACGCATGAGCGGGTCACCGTACCCGGAGCATTCGAAATCCCTGCCGCAATCGTGACGGCGCACGAAGTCGGGGGCGGGCGGTTCGATGGCTATGTCGNNGATGGCTATGTCGCGCTCGGCTGTGTGATCCGCGGTGAAACGACGCATTACGATTATGTCTGCAGCGAGAGCGCTCGCGGACTGCAGGATCTGGCGGTGCGTCTGGGCCTGGCAATCGGCTATGGTATATTGACGGTCGAGAATGCGGCCCAGGCCTGGGCCCGGGCCGCGGTCGACCAGAACGACAAGGGCGCGGATGCGGCGCGGGCGTGTTTGCGGATGATCGAACTGCGCAAGGACCTTGCGCAGAAACCGCGATGACGGCGGCGGCCGGCAGTTACAGAAAACGCAGCGCCGCACGGCTTGCTGCAGTCCAGGCGCTGTACCAGATGGAGATGTCGGGGGCGAGCCCGGATGTCGCACTGCAGGAGCAGGCGCGGCGCGCCAGTGACCCCGATGCGGATTACGCTGTGCGGGTCGAGCCGGATGGGCGGTTCCTCGCCGATCTCGTTCGCGGCGTCGCCGAGCGCCGGGAGGATGTGGACCGGATGGTCGGAGAGGCCCTTTCGGAAGACTGGCCGCTGGCGCGTCTGGAGGCGGTCCTGCGCGCAATCCTGCGTGCCGGCACGTGGGAGTTGCTGTCGCGCCCGGATATCGACGCGGCAGTCGTGATAACGGAATACGTTCGGATTGCCGAGGCCTTCTTCGACGGCGGTGAACCGAAGCTGGTGAACGGAGTTTTGGACAGGCTGGCTGCCATCCTGCGCGACTCCGGCGACACGGCGTGCCCGGACGGCGGCCATGCCGGGTAAGAGCGACGAATTTACCCGAATCGCGCGGTTCTTCGCGCCGTTGACCGAAGGATTCCCGGGCGCTTTCGGACTGACCGACGATGCGGCAGTGATCGCGCCGATGGCGGACCGCGATATTGTCGTGACGACCGATACGATGGTTGCCGGCGTCCACTTCATCGGCGATGAGCGACCGGACCTGATCGCAGCGAAACTGCTGCGCGTCAACCTGTCGGATCTGGCGGCGATGGGGGCGAGTCCGCTCACTTACGTGCTCAACATTGCCCTGCCGGACTCCGTCGATGACGACTGGGTGCAGGCCTTCGTCGCGGGGCTGGCCGCGGACCAGGCCGCTTTCGCTGTCACGCTCGCAGGTGGCGACAGCGTTACCACGCCGGGGCCGCTGACGTTGACGATCACCGCCTTCGGGTCGGTCGAGACTGGCCGTGCGATCCGCCGGTCGGGTGCCCAGGACGAAGACATCGTGTATGTAAGCGGGGCCATCGGCGACGCCGCCATTGGCCTGAAGCTGCTGCACGATGAGGTGGCCGAGCTGTCCCCGGACCGGCGCGACGAGCTGATTGGACGCTACCGCCTGCCACGGCCGCGGATCGGACTCGGGCTGCGTCTCGTCGGGCTGGCAAACGCGGCTATCGATGTATCGGACGGCCTGGCGGCGGATCTGACGCACATCCTGGACGCTTCGGGAGTCGGCGCCGAGATCAACGCCGCCTCCATACCGCTGTCCGAGGGCGTCCGCACCGTCCTCCAGAATGAGCCGGAGCTGCTGGCGACGGTACTGACCGGCGGCGACGATTACGAAATCCTGTTCACCGTGCCGCCTGGCTACGCCGCCCGGGTCGTCAAGATCGCCTCCGACCTGGCGCTGCCGCTGACCCCGATTGGCCGGATTGTTCCCACTGGCGGGTTGCGCATCACCGCGCCGGACGGAACCGAGATGCACCTCCCGCGCAAGGGCTGGGTGCACGGAGGCTGACGGCCCCGGATGACTTTCTTGAAGATTGGCAGTATGCAGAGGCGAGTATCTCAATTCTTACAGATGCCTTAGATCGAAACGCATGACTCCTTCGCCCGGCACACCGGCTCCGGGACCGCCGCTCCCGGCCCGTCCGACACTGACGATCCTGGTGCTGGCCCTGTGCCAGATCCTCGCCATGACCGGCGCGACCATGGTGATCGTCGTTTCGGCGCTCGCCGGCAAGATGCTTGCGGTGGACAAGTCGCTGGCCACCCTGCCGGTATCCTTGATGTTCGTCGGCAACATGGCGATGACCGTACCGGCATCACTGCTGATGAAGCGGGTCGGCCGTCGCGCGGGATTCACCGTCGGCACAGTATTCGGCGTCAGCGCCGCGCTCGTCGGCGCGTGGGGCCTGCTGACCGACAGCTTCGTGACCTTCGCTCTCGGCGGGCTGATCCAGGGCTGCTACAACGCGTACTGGCAGTATTACCGCTTCGCCGCCGCCGATGCGGTGCATGAGGACTACAAGAGCCGGGCGATCTCGTATGTTCTGCTGGGCGGCATCGTCGCCGCCGTCATCGGTCCGGAACTCGCCAAGATAAGCGCCGGCCTTGTCGACAATGCGCGGTTCGCCGGCAGCTATCTGGTGATGGCGGGCCTTGCCGCTACGGCGACGGTGCTGATCCAGTTCATTGCCATCCCACCGCCCGGCGAGGAGGAGCGGACGGGTGGCGGTCGCCCCGTGGCGGTGATCGCGCGCCAGCCGACATTCCTGATCGCGGTGCTGGCGGCGATGATCGGCTATGGCAGCATGGCCCTGGTGATGACGGCAACGCCGCTGGCCATGCAGGGACACGGGCACAGCTTTCCCGACACCGCTTTCGTGATCCAGTGGCATGTGCTGGGCATGTTCGTGCCCAGCTTCTTTACTGGTCACCTGATCCGCTACTTCGGTGCGGTGCGGATCGTGCTCGCCGGAACCGTGGCGATGTTCGCGATGATCGCCGTCAACATGTCGGGTGCCGGAATTCTCGAGTACTGGTCGTCGTTGGTTCTGCTCGGCATCGGCTGGAACTTCATGTTCATCGGCGGCAGCACGCTCCTGACCGAGGTCTACACCCTGCCGGAGAAAGCCAAGGTGCAGGGGGTCAACGATTTCCTGGTGTTCGGCGCCAATGCGGTGGCCAGCCTGTCATCGGGTGTGATCTACGACCGCTTCGGCTGGCAGGCGGTGAGCCACGCGGTCATCCTGCCGTTGCTGACGGTCTTTGCGACCGCCCTCTGGTTGCGGCTGAAGCGGCGCGCGGCACAGCGGGCTGCCGTCACCCGGACGGCCTAAAGCCCGTTGCGTTTGGTTGGCAAGTCTGGCATGGTCCGGCCGATTTCCGGTGCGCCGGGGCCGCGATGCGGGCCCGTTGCGCGCCGGGATTCCTATAAGCGAGGGGGATAGCTCTGTCCCGCCGGGCCAACCACATACCAGGATAATTTGAGATGCTCTATGCAGTCATCGCATGCGGCGCTCTGGCGCTCGTCTATGGCGTTTGGGCTAGCCGCTCTGTGCTATCGGCAAGCGCCGGTACCGAACGTATGCAGCAGATTTCGGCGGCCGTGCAGGAAGGCGCTCGAGCCTATCTGAACCGGCAGTACAAGACGATCGGGATCGTCGGCGTCGTCGTCGCGGTGATTCTGTATTTCGCGCTGAGTGGCACGGTTGCCGCCGGGTTTGTGATCGGTGCGGTGCTGTCCGGAGCGGCCGGATATATCGGCATGAACATCTCGGTGCGCGCTAACGTGCGGGTCGCGGAAGGGGCGCGGCAGGGGCTGGCGCACGGTCTGGAGATTGCCTTCAGGGCAGGCGCCGTGACCGGCATGCTGGTGGCTGGCCTGGCGCTGTTGGCGATCACAATTTATTACATAATTCTCAGGGATATCCTCGGTGCGACGGGACGCGATCTGATCGACCCGCTCGTCGGTCTCGGCTTCGGCGCCTCGCTGATCTCCATCTTCGCCCGTCTCGGCGGCGGCATCTTCACCAAGGGCGCCGATGTCGGCGCCGACCTCGTCGGCAAGGTCGAGGCCGGCATCCCCGAGGACGATCCGCGCAATCCCGCGGTGATCGCCGACAATGTCGGCGACAATGTCGGCGACTGCGCGGGCATGGCTGCCGACCTGTTCGAGACCTACGTCGTCACCGTCGTGGCGACGATGGTTCTGGCGTCCATCTTCTTCATGGGCGCCACCAACCTGTCCGACGTGATGCTGTACCCGCTGGCCATCGGCGCCGCCTGTATCGTCGCCTCGGTGATCTCAACCTTCTTCGTCAAGCTCGGCGCGAGCCAGAGCATCATGGGCGCGCTTTACAAGGGCTTCATCGGTTCGGCCATTATCTCCGCGTTGTTCATCTACGGGGTGACGTGGTTGGTTCTCGACGGCCTGCGCACCGAGTTCACGGCGGCCGGCGTGTCCTTCACCAGCCTCGATCTGTACTGGTGCGCGCTGGTCGGCCTGGCGACCACGGGCCTGATCGTCTGGATCACGGAGTACTACACCGGCACCCATTACCGCCCTGTTCAGAGCGTCGCCAAGGCCTCGATCACCGGCCACGCGACGAACGTCATCCAGGGCCTCGCGGTCTCGATGGAAGCGACCGCGCTGCCGGCGCTGATCATCTGCATTGCGATCATCGTCACCTACATGCTGGCGGGCCTGTTCGGGATCGCCATCGCGGTCACCGCGATGCTGGCGCTGGCCGGCATGGTGGTGGCGCTCGACGCCTACGGGCCGGTCACCGACAACGCCGGCGGCATCGCCGAGATGGCCGAGCTGGAGGAGGACGTGCGCAAGACCACCGACGCGCTGGACGCCGTCGGCAACACGACCAAGGCGGTGACCAAGGGCTATGCGATCGGCTCGGCCGGGCTCGGCGCGCTGGTGCTGTTTGCGGCCTATACGCAGGATCTGCGCTACTTCATGGCCAACCCCCTGGAGTTCGAATACTTCCAGGGCGTGTCGCTCGACTTCTCGCTGTCCAACCCCTATGTCGTCGTCGGCCTGTTCATCGGCGGCCTGCTGCCCTACCTGTTCGGCGCGCTCGGCATGACCGCGGTCGGCCGTGCGGCCGGCTCGGTGGTTCTGGAAGTGCGGCGTCAGTTCAAGGAAATCCCCGGCATCATGGAAGGCACGGGCAAGCCCGACTACAGCCGGGCGGTCGACCTGCTGACCGCGGCGGCGATCAAGGAGATGATCATCCCCTCGATGCTGCCGGTGCTGGCGCCGATCGTGCTCTACGGAGTAATCTGGGGGGTCGCGGGCAAGTCCGCAGCCTTTGCGGCGCTCGGGGCGATGCTGCTCGGCGTCATCGTGACCGGCCTGTTCGTCGCCATCTCGATGACCTCCGGCGGCGGCGCCTGGGACAACGCCAAGAAATTCATCGAGGACGGCCATCACGGCGGCAAGGGTTCGGACGCCCACAAGGCCGCGGTGACCGGCGATACCGTCGGCGATCCCTACAAGGACACCGCCGGGCCGGCCGTCAACCCGATGATCAAGATCACCAACATCGTTGCGTTATTGTTGCTCGTCGCGCTGGCGCACTAGCGCTGCGCATGCGCCGAAACCCGTAACCCCGGCGGGCACACCCGCCGGGGTTCGTTTTGGCATCGCGGGGACGGACCACCGCAAAGCACGATAGACACGGCTATTCCGAGCCGCTGTCACCGCTGAAGCGTCCGATGTTGCCGAACAGCTGTTCCAGGAGACCCAGTTTGCGGCCGGCAGACGGTGTTTCGCGTTCGACCAGAGCGATTTCGCGGCCGTCGCTTTTGTCCAGGCGGGAGATCTTGTCGACCCGGCCGTCTCTTCCGTACCGGATGATCAGGACCTGCTGCTCCACGGTTTTCCGCTCGAAGAATGCGTATTGTTCAGTGCGCCTTCCGATATAGTACCAGGTGTTCTCGTCGAAGGTGCTGATGACCGACGGCGACCCGAGGACGCTGCGCACGTCATCGCGCCCATGCACACCGGGAACGACTGCGGTGATCTGCTCCGCAGTGGGCATGTTGCCGCGGGCTGCGTACCGGGGTTCGCACGCGGCCACCGTCACCAGGGCCAGCGCGCCAGCCAATGTGGAAACCGCGATC
>JABAOH010000156.1_pt1 | contig 19860 bp, 23 predicted proteins | sample 7062181 | NCBI WGS metagenome assembly JABAOH01 (sample SAMN14538630, study PRJNA623070) | marine sediment metagenome | biome: marine biome [ENVO:00000428]; feature: marine pelagic biome [ENVO:01000023]; material: deep marine sediment [ENVO:00002113]; isolation source: pool of 5 deep marine... | reverse complement strand
TGGCGGACGAACTCGTTTGCGTGAAGACAATCCAGATAAAAAGCCATCAACATCTTATAAGGGGAAACGAGCCAAGTTTGATACACCATGGCGGGAACCGAAATTGTTTGTCATTCACATTTTATACTACAAATGGGCATAATTTAAACTTTTTGAGAAAGGAAATCCGTCTATATAATTTGAGAAATAAGATTAATAAAAACAGTTCTGTGGATGTTCATTTCTGTTGGAGAGAAATGGTTTAAAAAATGTTTAATTTATGACCGTTCAAAGTATAGATAAAGATGGCTCAATAAGTAAAACCGAATTGCCGATTTACGATGCCAATCATTGTTTTGATCTTGTTGCTGATTATCTAAAAAAATTGAAAATTGAAAAAGCCACTGAAATATTATTTATTGCTGATGGCGCCGATTGGATCTGGAATCGAGCCAAATCAACCCTGTTAAAACTTGGTGTTCCCGAACAGAAAATATCTGAAGCTATCGATTATTATCATGCCGTTGAGCATATTTCAGACATGATATCGATGCTACGGAAATTAGATAAAAAGAAAAAAGAGGCTTTATTCAAAGAACTTAATGATTTATTATGGGAAGGTAAACTCGAACAATTTATTTTAAAAGTTACTAATTTATCCAACGGTCGCAAGTTAATTTTAGATAAATTGAATTATTTTTGCAAAAACATCAATAGAATGCAATACCACCTGTTACATCAAAACAAGCTACCTTGTGGTAGTGGTATTGTCGAGTCTGCAATCAGACGAGTTATAAACCTTCGTTTTAAATCTCCCAGCACTTTTTGGAAACATGAAAACGTCGAAAAATTGATTTTCTTAAGAGCCCTTTTCCTGGCTGGTAGATGGAATATCATGATAAATAATTTAATAAAATTGAATCATAAATTTTTACAACAGGACCTTAAGCTTGTATGTGCAAAAATATAAACAAGTTAAAATATATTGAATTTCCGAAATTATGGGCTTGCACCCAAAGAAAACTAGCTGATGTTGAAATAAATTATAACTTAGAATCGGTCGTTGTCGTAAACAAGAATAACAAAGGGGAAGTAAGAAAAGCAACGACATATAAAATTAAACTATCTTAAATCGAAGATGAATCTTTTGAAAAAGCGGAACGATATGATGGGCTATGGATTCTGGTTACTAATATCACCAAAGAAAATGAACATGATTTTTTAGAAACATCAAATTTTAGTAGTTATTTTGAAATCTATCGCTTAAAAAATACCATTGAAGAGTCATTTAAAATTCTTATCCATTTTGTTGGCATTGAACCATTCTATGTGTATAAAGATGAACATGTGAAAGCGGATTTTACAATTTGCGTTTTAACGTATTTAATAAATGTAACCATATTAAATAAAGTTCGATCTTCAAACAGGATTGAAAATATGAGTTTGGAAAGGATTTTTCATGAATTGAGGAAATGTAAACAGGATATTATTCGATTAAAAAAAAGGTTATACTATTTCTAAAATTACCAATACAACAGCCATGCAAGAAAAGATATTGGATGTACTTAATTGTAAATACTTAATTTCCCTCAACTACCTCTTCCAGAGGCAAATAGTATCAGTATAAAAATCGTGCACCGAAAAAATTTGATGCTATTCTGAAATTACTCTGTACAAGTGGAATACGAAATTGCATTTTTTGACGTGGGAAACTTAGGATAAATATCTGGGTCTTTATCATAGAATTTTATTGATTCAAGATTTTGAGTTGAGTAAAATTCTTCGTAATTATCGCTTTTGTTATTTTGCGGGTCATCATATAGACCTTCATAACCACTCCAACCGTCTTCATAGTCGGTTCTACCACCTCGGTTAAAGATAACAACCTTCCCCGTGGCATTATCACTGATTTTTTTTAAATAAGAAGTTTTTGTGTAGTCGGCATAATTAGGGTCTACTGAAAAAATAAATAACATTAATAAAAACAATTGCTTTTGATGTAAATAAACTGTATATTTAACCATCCAAATCCACGTAAGTTCAATAAATTAGTTCAAAAACCTTGCACTTTTGCAGCTAAGAAAGGATTGTCATTATGTATATGTATTCATCAACTTTCACCAATCAACTCGAATTATTTGAAGTTTTATTACCATTTGGCGGAAAATTAAATTCCAATAACCGTTGGATTAAAATGGCGGCTCAAGTTGATTGGGAGAAATTTGAAAAATTTACGCCAAAACATTTGCCACAATTGGTCGACCTGGCAAAGACGCACGATTGGTGATTGGCGCTTTGATTGTGAAGCACAAACTTGACATCAGTGATGAAGAAATGACTCAACAAATCACTGAAAATCCCTATCTTCAGTTTTTTGTAGGACTGACGACCTATCACTGCGAACCACCTTTCGATAGCAGCACCTTGACCCATGTACGCAAACGTCTTGGTGAAAGAGAGTTCGATAAATTTGAACAAGCACTTATTGACGATTTGATCGCCAATAAGTTATTAAAACCCAAAGGATTATTAATTGATGCCACAGTGTGTGAAAGTGACATTACCTATCCCACCGATTGTGGTTTATTAAATAAAGCTCGACAATACTGTGTTGACCAGATCAAACAATTGAGCAAATCGTTGGCACAAAAGTTCGTACCTATTGTCTAGTGGCTCAAAAAGAATATTTAAATTTTACTAAACGACACCAAAAGACGCAGCAACAGATTCGACAAATGCAAAAGAGTCTGTTGCAATATTTGCGTCGCAATATCAGACAAATGAATGAGCTTGTCGAGCAAGCTTTGGAAAAGGATCATGTTGTATCTTGTAAAGTATTAACAAACTTAGAAATAGTAACACAGATCTATGAGCAACAGCAATATATGTTTAAAAATAAAGTCAAGACAATTGATTCCAGAATCGTTAGTTTTCATAAACCTTATGTTCGTCCCATTGTCCGAAATAAATCAGATAAACGGGTTGAATTTGGTTCTAAAGTTTGTTTGAGTCATGTTGATGGTTATGTATTTGTGGATCATTACAGTACGGAAAACTATAATGAAAGTACCACATTAGAGCAAGCGATTGAAAATTATAAAGATAAATTTGGTAAATATCCCGATTATATCTCGATGGATCAGATTTATGGGATTCGAGAAAATCGAGATTATTTAAAAGAAAAAGGAATCCTGAGTTCAGTAACACCGCTAGGTCGTAAGAAAAAGCATGAAATTCATGACAAAGAACATCGTTGGCGTAAGACCAAACAAAAGGAACGAAATCGAATCGAAGGAGCCATTGGACATGTGAAGACGAAATATTCATTGGATGAAGTCCATGCCAAATTGCCTGAAACGGAATATTCATGGTTCCGCCTCGCCCTATTAAGTTACAACGTGGTCTCTGCCACTAAGAGAATTTAATAAAATTTGGAAATAGAATGACAATCAGCGATTATCACCAAGCGGATTTTGGGGAAATACAAAATCCGCCGACTTTTTCAGTAGACCCTAATTAGTGAGTGGAGAATTTTAGCAAAATTCTTCCCAACAGGCTGGCGAGCTAAAGCCAAAGAATTGGGTTTATTGAAGCGAAAAAGGAATATTAAGTCGACTAGTATTCTATTAAGAATTTTTTTAATTCATTTAGCGGATGGGTGCTCATTAAGAGAAACAGCAACCAGAGCAAAAGAAGGGAGATTAGCAGAAGTATCAGATGTAGCCCTGTTAAAAAAACTCAAAGGATCATCTGAATGGTTCAGATCATTGTAGGTTTAAAAAATAAAGCTTTTACTATCTATAGAAATAGTAAAGAATTCTGTATGGTAGATGAGTTCAAAAGTTTGAAAATTGGACAAATTGGAGATTGGACCGTTGTTGGCAGGACAAATGATGGAACAGAGTTGACTTTAAGATTATGTGTAATTAGAAAAAGCGAACAAGAAGCTGAGAAAGCACTTAAAAAAGCATTAAGAGAAGCAAAAAAGAAACAAAAGAAAATTGATCCAAATACGTTACAACTTCATAGGTATATAGCTATAGCAACTTCATTAGATCAAAAAATAAGTGCGAAATTGATACTTGAATTATATAGATTTAGATGGCAAGTTGAGATTGCCTTTAAGCGCTTGAAAAGCATTATTGGACTAGGGCATTTGCCTAAAAAAGATAAGGATTCATGTTGTGCATGGTTGCACGGTAAAATGTTTGTTGCATTACTATCACAAGCGATCGTTACTGAAGGACGAAATTTTTCCCCCCTGGGGATACCCAATTTAAAGAGGGTAATTTATGGAGAGAAACATTGTTTGCATTGCATTTAATTAAACAGGCTGTAAATCCAAAATTGAGCCTAAATAAGTGAATTCAAAATTGGACATCAATTTCAAAAAAATTATCCGAAAGTCCCCGCAAAAGAAGGACTCAGATGGAAAAATTGCTACTGTTAAGTTAGCGCTTATGTCCCACTCACAGGCTCCCCAAATTTTATTAGGAGCTAAGTAACCCATCCCCTAATATTATCTGCATTTGGGGTATAAATATCATGCCAGAGCTCCCCATCAAAATGCCTTAAGAAATAACGATATTTTATTTTATCAAAGCAAGAAAGCCAAATATTTCCGCTTGAAAATCCAAACAGGTAATAATAGACAATATTTTCAGGAGTTGGAATTAAGCACCATTTGCCATGATTTAAACGGTAAAGCAATTTGTTGTAATTTGTTAATAGCCAGCCCTCGGTTGAATTGACCATTACTGCTTGGGCGATTTGATCATCAAAAGGGAAAGAAATGGTTCGCCAGCAACATGTAGATTTATTGTTTGATCCATGTTGATTCGATTGCAGAGGCGTTGTGATAGTTAAAGAGGATAGTATTGAAAATAATAAAATAGAATTCGAAAGTCGACGTCTAATCTTAAAGTTTAAAAATATAACGGCAAAGTCCATATAGAACAGAATAGGTTATGCCCAAAATAAATGAGATATGCTATAATATGAAATGCAGAAATGTTTCCCTCTATAAAATATTTAATCCAAATCAATGAGATTAATAAGTAAACTTACCGATGCGGATTAATCCATCTTTCCCAGTCGGGATCACTCAACTCCCCCCTCGCTGTAGAATGTACTAATTCGAATTCACCAAATCCCTGCTTATCAACAAAAATAAAAACAATACCTCCCTGAATTGAGAAATACTTCCAAATATGATGAGCTTTGGATTCCATACTGAGAGGAAAACGTTCAATTTCATCAGGGACACCATATAATAACAATACTCTACCTCGGTCGGTTTTCCATCCTTTTTTAAAGCCAGAAAACTCTTTATTAGCAGTGTTCACCAATGTTAAATAATTATCGCGAAATTCATTTTGAGCTGTTTCTGGATTTCTATCTCTTTTACGCCAAAATTCAATGAGAAATGCTTGTTTTCCTTGTACATCTAAAGTTTTAAAAATATCTTTTTCTTCCTTTGTCGCTAGATAAAAAGCGGCTTCAAATTCTTCGTTAAGACTTTCAGATGACATATTTTTATAAATTCGTATCAAAGAAGCCCTTAGTTTTTCTTCTGCTAATTGCTGGGCTGCACTATCTGATATGGCCAAATCTCCTTCTCGGTAGATAAAAAATTTTTTCTTTTGCGAAGCGCTCTCACCGTTGACTAGATCCTTAACATCTAATTCTAAATAGTAGGTTCCTGAGTGAATAGAAATTATATTCATTCCGCTCACCTCAACAGCCGATTCTCCAGGTTTCTTTCTAACTTTAGCAGGAAATTCTCGCACAGGTTGTCCATCGCCATCCAAAATTCGATACTGAACAGAATAGTTACCTGTATCCGGTTCGCTTTTATCTGTCAAATTATATATCTCACTATAAAACATTAGCATCGGCATTCCTGTACCATAAAATTTATCTGGATTCGGAATTACCGTATAACCATTTTTATAAAAGCGATTTTTTTCCGCATTGGATTTAATCTGACATGCTAATAGAATATCACTGATGGTAAGTTTATCTGTTGAGATCGGTTCTATGCTAATAGTCTGTTCCTTCTGTCGTTCGTAATTTGAATTGCTATCAGTTAAAGTGACTTTGAGCACATAAGTTCCAGGTTTCACTGCAAAATAACCGAGACCAAATAATTTCTGATCAGATGTAATTTGATTCAAACTATCCACATAAGTAACATTTGACCATTTATCAGTAGCCAATAATGAATCGTTTTGCCAAACCACTGCTTTAAAAGTAAAGGAAGCTTTCCAACGATCTTCATCAGGTACAAATTTCAAATAGTTCCGAAATATTGAATAATAAAGTTCGACCAGTACAAATTCTTCTTGGGCTCTAAAATAACCAACGTCAAAGCTAAAATTGAATTTATCAGGAGGAATAGTCATAGTTGTTTGTGGAGTTTTAGCCGAAATTGATGTTGTAACTAATAAAAAAGTTAATAAAATTGTGAGTGTTTGTCTGAGCAACATTTTCATCCCTCCAAAGTTGATTTGAAGATTGCTTAATTTTTCAATTTTAAGGGCTTCTCTGTCATGAAAATCCCTGTTATTTTTTTGAATAAAATTTATTCACTTATTAGACTAGTTCTCTTAGGGGATGAGAATAAACAAAGTGCAATTCCGTTTTATTTTAAAGTTAATAAAAAAATAAATGAAACAATTTTAAGAATTTCAATTAATTTTTTCTCAGCGCCTAATCTAATTTTACCGAAACAATCTTTGAAATTCCACTCTCTTCCATTGTGATTCCATAAAGGCAATCAGCAGATTTCATAGTTAACTTATTATGTGTTACGATTATGAACTGCGTTGAATCTGCGAATTGCTGGATCGCTTTTATAAAACGCTGGACATTGCTGTCATCGAGAGGAGCATCAACTTCATCCAGGATACAGATCGGACTGGGTTTGACCAAATATATTCCGAATAATAATGAAATGGCGGTTAACGCCTTTTCTCCTCCTGACAGGAGTGTCAATGACTCTATTCGTTTTCCTTTGGGATTTGCTTTTATTTCGATCTGTGCTTCTAATGGATCCTCATCAGATGCAATAACTAAATCGGCTTCTCCTTCGGGAAAAAATTGCCTAAAAACCTTGATGAAATTTTGACAAATCTCCTGAAAAATTCTGTCAAATTTTTCTTGAGCCGATTCGTTTATATGCGTAATCGTTTCTTTTAAATTTTGTTCAGCCGAAATTAAATCATTTTGTTGTTTCTCAAGAAAATCCAGTCGTCCCTTTTCGTGTTCGTATTCCTTTAGCGCTAATAAATTCACTGGACCTAAGCTCTTAATTTTTTGTCGAAGGCTTCCGATCTCTGCTTCATCAATAGCAACATTATAATCTTTATCGATAGGTTTTCGCTTAAGCTCCAGATCGTATTCTTCAAGGATACGACGATACAAATTATCAGCTTTAATCCGTAATTCTGATTTTCTCAATTCAATTTCATGAATTGTATCAGAAACAGATTCACGTTCTTTTCGAAGTTGACTAATTACTTTCGTTTTCTCTTCAATATTATCTCGAAATGTCTTATTCTTCTGTTCTAAATCAGTAATTTTTGTTTCCGATTCCTCTTTAATTGAATAATCTCCTGTTATCAATTCACCCAATTCATCAACGCGGCTCTCCAATTGCTGCCGTTGCTCATCAATTTTTATCAAATCCTGTTCATGACTTTTTATTGTACTTTCAAACTCCTGAATCAAATTATCTGTTTGTTCAAGTTCGCGCTGCTGATTTCGCGTGTTTCCGGACCGTTCAACAAGTTGTAAGTTTAATTGATTAACTTTAGCAGCCTGATCACTCCGCGTCTTTTCGATTTCGTCTATGGCATTTTGATGTTCTTTGAACTGTTCATTCATCACTGCATGTGACGCGCAGCTATCACGAAGATGCTCATCTAATTCGTGATGTTGCTTAGTAATTGTTTCAAACTCTTGTTCCAGTTGCAACTGTTCTTTATCAATTAGAGTGATTCTTTCATTCGCCTGGGACATGCGATATTCAATCTGAGACATTTCCATACGAGATTGGGATAATAGCGCCTGAATTTGTTTTACCTGTTGAGCAATATCAGCTTTGTGACGACTACTCTCTATACGTTGGGCCTCTGATTCTTTCAGTTGATTTTCTGTTGTTTTCAATTCTTGTTGAAGTCCATCAATTTGTCGATTAAATTGCTGGAGTTGATCCTGGCGACCAATTAAACTGTCGGATTCAACCTGTTTTTGTCCACCTTTGATTCCGCCCCAACTAAAAATTAGTTCACCGGATAGGGTTACAAGATGTACACCTTGATTAGAGAATTTTTGAGCTAATTCCTTCGCAATAGAAAGACTTTCAACAATTAAATAAGAATTAAGCAGAACCTGTACCGCAGGTAAATATTGATCATGACAATTTACAATTGTATCTGCCCAACCAATAATGCCCGGTTCAGATAGGAGTTCTTTCTGAGAATGAATTTGGATTAGATTTTCAATCGGTAAAAAAGTAACTATCCCCTGTTGAGCTTCTTTTAAAGTATTTATTCCTAAATAAGCAGTTTCGTTATCCGATACAAGCAAACAAGTTGCTCTGTTTCCAAGAGCAGTTTCAACAGCTTTTCGATACTTTTCTTCAACCTTAATGACTTCCGCTAAAGTTCCTTGAAATCCCTTCTCTGAACCATAATTTATCATTAAATACTTTACACCTTCCGGGAAATCAACATAACTTTCCAATAAATCTTTCAAAAAAGCAATTCGCTGATGAATCGATTCAATTTGGCCAGTTTTTTTCAGAATCGTATTTTTTATTTGTTCAATTTGTCTTTGAAGTTGTTCCGACTCCAGTTCCGTTTGAGTTAAAGTTTCAGTCAATTTTTCTAATTGGTGCTGTTGCCGCTGTTCAGTTTTCTGCAATTGTTGTTGAAGTTTAGCATCATGCTCAAATTTTCTTAGTAAATTTTCCTTTTCGTTTGATAAACTATTGTCCCTTGCTTTTAAATGAGCTAATTGAGCCTTGAAACGCTCAAAAGTTGTTTGTTTCTCTGAAATGGACTGCAACTGATCGAAAACTTTTTTCTCAACTTTACGGCCCCAAGCTTTTTTATCGGTCAAAGTTTTCTCCAGTTCATCTAATGATTGCTTTTCCTTTTCATAGATTTTAAGCAGCTCGCCTCTTTCCGTGATTGTATCCGTTAATCGATCTTGAATTAATTTCTTTTGCTCTTTTAATGAACTAATACGTTGTCTTAAATTTTCAATATCCTCCTGGATTCTATCATTATTTTCAGCCAGAGATTTCAATCGCTCTCTGCTTAGGAGTATTTCTTCCTCACGTTTATGGATCGTATGATTAATCTGGTTAAGCTGAGTTTGAGCTTCACGAAGCTGCTCTTCCCATTTAATTAAATCGGCTTGCAGCGCTTCAACTTCAGCCTCTTTAAAAGAAATCTGTGAGGTTAAGCTTTCCCGTCTGCTACTTAACTCATCAAATCTACTATTTAATGGGATTAATTCATCATAAATCTGGCTATAATGATGTGTCGCAACTCGGATTTCGGTTTCTTTTAAAGCCTTAGCGATTTCTTGATATCGTTGCGCTCTTCTTACCTGCCGATGGAGTGAATTGACTTTGCTACTTACTTCACCAATAATATCAGCGATACGAATTAGATCTTGTTCTGTTGCATCAAGTTTCCGTAGCGTTAATTTCCGGCGTTGTTTGTATTTCGTAATTCCAACAGCCTCTTCAAAAATTCGACGCCGATCTTCGGGTTTGCCATTTAAAATCGATTCAACCATGCTGAGTTCGATAACCGAATAGGCATCCGGGGTTAGCCCGGTATCCATTAACAAATCATTTATATCTTTCAAGCGACAGGGACTATTGTTCAGCAGGTATTGACTTTCTCCTGAGCGAAACAATCTCCGTGTAATCATAACTTCAGAATATTCTACTGGTAGAATATTCTGCGTGTTTTGAATGACTAATGAAACTTCAGCCATTCCCATCGGTTTTTGGGTTTTGGAGCCATTAAAAATAATATTCTCCATGCGTTCACTACGAAGCGTTCCCGCTTTCTGCTCACCTAACACCCAGCGAATAGCATCGACTACATTACTTTTGCCACATCCATTCGGCCCGACAACACCAGTTATTCCGGGCATGAATTCAAAAACAGCTTTTTTCGCAAAAGATTTGAAACCCAAAATTTTTAACTTCTCTAAATACACAACCTCACCAGGAAAATAATTATGATTTGATTGAATTTTTAAATATTAGCAGTCTGAGAAAAACATTCTTAATTTTAAGATATTTATTAATAAAAGTCAAGACTTTTTTAAAATGAAAATTAATCCTTGATTTTTTCATATTTTTTTTATTACTTTTCGGTTCAAAAAAAGAAAAATAACTTTTCAGTTTAATATATTTTTGGAATTTAAAGTGAATACAGAAAAAGTATGCCGAATTTTAACTGTTCCGAATCTAATTTCAATTTTCAGGATCTTACTGATTTTTCCATTAGTAATTTACATCTGGCAAAATAATCTTACCATCGTGATAATTCTTGTTCTTACCGCTATTGTCACGGACTTTCTTGATGGAATAATCGCGCGGCGTTTTAACCAAATATCTGAACTGGGAAAAATTCTCGACCCATTAGCCGATAAATTAGCGATAGGAACTGTTTTAATTGCCTTATACTTGAAACAGCAGGTACCACTATGGCTCGTTATTATTGTGGTTGGACGTGATCTGACCATAATGTTGGCTGCATTATTTTTGGCTAAAAAATATAAACTTGTTACTCCGTCAAATCTAATTGGCAAAATAACTGTAAATGTGCTCGCTGTTATGATAATATCCTATATTTTCAATATTGATATATTACAAAAAATTTTTACCCCCTTGGTGATATTTTTTGTAATCTTATCGAGTTATAGTTATTTGAAAAGATTTATCAAGATAAAGGAAACTGGCGAAGCATAATTCTAAGTTATCTCCCCTGAAAATTCGACAATAGTTCATCTTGTTTTTCTGGTATAACAAATACATACCCCGCGCTTCTAACACTCTTGATAAAAATCGGTTGTGATGGATTTGGTTCAAAATACTTTCTTAATCTGGCGATAAAATTATCTATCGTTCTTGTTTCGATTTTAGAACTAAGCCCCCATACATTTTCCAGAAGTTCCTCTCGTGAAACGATCTTTCCCTGATGATCGATTAGATATTTTAAAACCATTGCCTCACGTTTCGTAAGTCGAAATTGTCGTTCCCCCGTCTGACAAGTAAGGTCTTCAAAATTAATCTGATTTGTACTGAATCGATAAATTGGCTGTTCAACAATAACCTTACGATACCAATTCTTACGACGTAACATGCGTTTTACACGTAATAACAATTCCTTTAAATGAAATGGTTTAGTGATATAATCATCAACTCCAATCTCCAGACCCTCAACAATGTCGTCGGTAGCAGTCCGGGCTGTGAGAATGAGAATAGGAATCTGGAGAAATTTCTCCCGAATTTTACGCGCGACCTCAAAACCATCAAAATACGGTAACATAATATCTAATATGATTAAATCAAAATTAACTTTTTCGAATAATTTAAGAGCCTCCTTGCCATCGCGTGCAATGGTAACTTCATATCCTTCTTCCGACAAATTATATTCAAGCCCCACAGCTAATGATTCCTCATCTTCCACAACGAGAATTTTACTTCCTCTTAATAAATTATCTTTTTGTTCTTTATTATTTAGCTTGCTCACTTCTCTTTTTCCTTTTAATCGTACGTCGGAGTAATCGGTTTGTAAACCGCTTTTTGGCCTTTTTATAGATTGGTATTTCCATCCGAATAGTTGTTCCCATATTTTTGCCTGGACTTGTGGCTCGAATTTTACCTCCATGATATCTGACGATCTCTTTAATAATGTATAATCCCAGTCCTGTACCCTTCACATTAGGAATTTCATGGCTATAAATCCTATAAAATTTACGAAAAACTCGTCTTTGCTCACTTACAGGAATTCCTACACCTTGATCTCTAAATTCGAGAATAAAATATTTTTCACCACAATGGGTTTCGATTGTTACTGAAAACCTATCGCTAGAATATGTAATTGCATTATCAATAAGATTGTTAAAAATTATCTTAAAAGAATTTTTATCAATCACACAGCGACATGGACTTGTGTTTTCTAAATGTATATTTTGACTTGTTTCGTCCGAATATTTAGATAATACTTCTTTTAAAATCAACGGAATTATTGTTCTCATATTATAAAGTTTAAAATCAAAAGCCAAACGTTCCTGATCAATGATAATCGTCCCCAGAATCCGATCGATCATTCCCTGTAATCGATTTGTGTCTTTTATCATGAGTTGGATAAATTCCCGGAGCTTTTTTTCTGGCACACTACGAGCTTCTAGTGTCTCCAGATATAATTGAATCGAAGCTAATGGGGATTTCAATTCATGGGTGATATTAGCGATAAAATGATCATGGACTCGGTTTACATTAATCTGACGATTTAAATAAATATAGATAAAATAGAATCCTCCTTGAAGCAACACTAATAAAATACAACCAAATATGAGTACCAGTACGTGATAGCTTCCTGGCATTAGTATAGGAGAAATTTGATCACCAACCTTTTTTATAATAATATGATTCGAGATATAGAAATAAATCCACAAAGCAGCCAATGAAAGCCAGGTTAGCTGCACAACAATGAGCACAACAGCCGGGTGAATAATATTTTGTAATTTTTTTCTGAATAACATAGCGTCTAAAAAGTTAGATTTTTGTCTTGCCGGTTTGAGAAGAAACTTCGCTATTGTTTATTGACAATTTAATTAAAATTCTTTATTAAAACAAGGTAAAAATAATGTAAGCGTTAAGATTTTCATTGATAATTTGCTTGTCATCCATTATACTAACATTCTTGAAAAAATATATGATTTATTGTCAATTGAAAACAAAAGAATTATCTCAAATATTTATATTTCTGTAACAAGCTGTTACATCATGGTACAAAATGTTTCTTATTAAAACATAATTGAATTACAAAATAGTAGTTGAATTTATGATAATGGTGCTCATAAACACAATTAAAATTAATAGTACTGTAATAATATTCAATAGATAATTATAATGGCATGTTTTTTGTATATAAATGAAATCAAAGCAAATTTATATGAGATATGTGAATTTAACACATCGGTTGAAGAAACACAATATGTGACAACTATAGAAATATCATTTACTAAAGAATAAAAAACAATCGAAATCTAAATGGAAACAATATTTAGACAAGAACTCCGACAGAATAAGTATGATAGCTTCTCAGAGGAAACCGCTTATTCAGAAGATTTTCCTCTCTTATGGCAATTTCCTACAGAGTTTAAGAGAAATTGGTTTAAGCAACTAGATCCTCGGTTTTTTATCATTTTGCTATCAACCTTTATTTTGGAAGTCGGCACTCTTTTATTACTTCTTTCATGGGTCAAAGGTAAAGATCAAAATGTTGATGTTAATACAATACAGAAACAGTATGCACATTTATTATTAGACAAATCTCTTGAAAAAGATTTCTTGACCTCTGAGACGGCTGCCAAGGAAAAGGATACCTATCTCTATGATGTTCCAGAAGAAATTGAACAAGCTAGCTCCAATTCTGAAAGTCAGGAAAGATCAGGGTTAAGTTCGAGCAATCGATCTGTAAACAATTATGTTAAAGATGTAAGATTAAAAAACAATAACGATTCTGAAAACTATTCTGGTCAAGGAACTTTGGATAAAACCTCTAGCAACCAAACAAAAGGTTCATCAGAATGGATAGCATCTCAGGGTTTGTTACAGTACATTTCTGATGATAGATCCAAAGCTAAAGATGGTGACCTGCAAGAAATATTTACACAAGGTGATAATAATGCTCGATATTTAGAAGGCTCTCTTGCGAATGTAAAACTGACAAGTTTCAGACAACAGGGAGAATCAACTGAATCGGGTGGGGAGGGAGCCATATCTTTTAGCGGATTAAAAGGGTCCAAAAGTAATGTTTCAACTGATGAAATCCGGTCTTCTCTCACACCATTAGAAAAAGCTCAATACAGGACTATGGCTAAAAATACAGAATTAGAAGATTTCTCAGCCTCAACACTAAACAAAACGGGGAGCAAGACCGCGGCTCGAAAAGCAGAACATGTTACGAAAGTNNAGACCGCGGCTCGAAAAGCAGAACATGTTACGAAAGTGATTCTTTCTCATAATAGAGCCATTCAGGATTGTTTTAAACAGGCCTTGAAAAAGTATCCAGGCTTAAAAGGAAAGGTGGTAATTCGGTTTTCTGTGACTCCAGACGGTTGGGTTGATCGGGTTGAAATTCTTAACTCAACAATCGAATATGAATCCATGTTAAATTGTATTATAAATAGAATGCGTCGTTGGAATGATTTTGGTGAAAGTGATTCTTCTTTAGGCACGGTGAGTTACAGGCAAACCTATGTGTTCGGATACTAGCCCCTCTCTAATTATCAGGCCAAGAAAACGGGTTGAGTTTGTATCGTGGCTTATTTCCTGATAGTATACACTCAATCCGTTTTTTTTTAAATCCATTGAACCAGGCAATATCTTCCAATGAATATCTTTTTTTCTCTTTCAGGTTGAATTTTTCGGGATAACCCATACTTATCAAAGATACAATTTTATAGTTTCGGGAAATTTTAAAAAATTTTCTGACTTTTCTTATATTGAACCAGCCAATCCAACAGGTGCCTAATCCGAGTTCCTGAGCCTGGAGAACGAAATGTTCGCCCGCAATTCCAATGTCAATTAAATAAAAATGAATTCCTTGAATCTGCTTACCGATGCGATTTGCAAGAATATCCAATTTAGCGAGGATGACAATAATAACTGGCGCTTTAGATGCAAATCGAGTGGGTGAATAAACTCCAGAAAATGCTTGCGCTGAAAATGCCTTTATAAGATTGGGGTCATCAAGGATAATAAATCGCCAGGGTTGAACATTTTCTGCAGAAGGCGCCATTCGAGCTGCTTCGACACATTGGATAATTTTTTCCCGTTCCACAGATTTATTCTGATATTTTCTTATACTTCGTCTGAAATGAACAAGGTCTGTGAATGATTTTAACATTATTCCTAATTCATACAATTATATTTTATGATTGCAAATTTGACGAAATTAAAAAAAGCCTAACGGCTTAATTCCAAAGATAAAAGGATTTAAGGCGTTAAGCCTTTTATTAAATTATTTTCTAACAGTTAGATTAATTTTGCAACGGCTCAGCCAATGTATTAAAAACTAGACGGGTTAAACTTCCATAATTTCCTGGTCTTTAACCTTAAGAATTTCGTCTACTTTCTTGACATATTCATCAGTAAGTTCCTGAATATTTTCCTGGAAACGATAAGAATCGTCTTCGGAAATATTGCCATCTTTTTCTTCTTTTTTAAACCCCTCATTAGCTTCCCGACGTGAATTGCGGACGGAAATTTTAATTTCTTCTCCCAACCTTTTTGTCTGTTTAACCAATTCCAACCTTCTCTCTTCAGTCAAAGGAGGAATGGGCAATCTAATAATATGACCATCATTTACAGGAGACAGCCCGATATCAGATTTTAAGATGGCTTTTTCGATTTCATTAATCATGCTCTTGTCCCATGGCTGAACTGTAATTAATCTTATTTCAGGAACAGAAATACTGGCAGCTTGTTTTAAAGGTACAACTGAACCATAGTAGTTCACTTTTACACCATCGAGAATAGAGGCGGAGGCTTTCCCGGTGCGGATTTTATTTAGTTCGTAGCGTAAATTTTCAATTGCCTTTTTCATTTTTTCTTCAGCGTGATTGTAAATCTCGTCAACCATTTTGCTCCTCGCAGACTTTTGTTCCGATGGATTTACCAAGAATTAATTTTTTTAGATTCCCTTTAATTGTTAAATTAAAAACGATTATCGGTAGATTGTTTTCCATGCACAATGTGACTGCAGTTGAGTCCATTACTTTTAATCGTTTTTTAACAACATCAAGATAACTTAACTGGTCAAACTTTTTAGCACTTTTATTGATCTTCGGATCATCGTCATAGACGCCATCAACCTTTGTTCCTTTCATGATGGCATCGGCTTCAATTTCAATTGCTCGAAGGGCCGCTGCTGTATCGGTTGTAAAATATGGATTACCCGTGCCACCCGCAAATATAACCATACGTCCTTTTTCTAGGTGACGAATCGCCCTCCTTCGAATAAACGGTTCGGCAAGTTGTTCCATTTTTATTGCTGTTAGGACGCGGGTTTGAACATTATATCGCTCCAGATAATCTTGAAGAGCCAGGGCATTGATGATTGTGGCTAACATACCCATATAATCAGCTGTAACTCGATCCATGCCTCGAGCACTAGCAGATAATCCACGGAAAATATTGCCCCCGCCGATTACAATACCAATTTCAACACCCAACGCTTTAACCTCTTTCAACTCCAGAGCAACTTCATTGACCACCTGTGGATCAATTCCTAGGCCCCGTCGCCCCATAAGGGCTTCACCACTTAATTTTAAAAGAATCCGTTTGTAAATTGTTTCTGGCATGGATCGGCCTTTTCTGCAACTATTCACCTAACTGGAAACGAGCAAATCGACGAATAGTAATATTTTCTCCGATTTTTCCTATTAACTCCTTCAACAATTCTTCTATTGTTTTATTTGGATCTTTAATAAATGTCTGTTCCAGTAAACAGACCTCTTGATAGAACTTCTCCATTTTTCCTTGAGCAATCTTCTCGGTTACATGCTCCGGTTTATTTTGATCTTGAGCCTGGGTTTTATAAATATTCAGTTCTTTTTCAACAAGTTCAGGTAAGAGTTGTTCACGCCTGATCACAAGAGGATTGCTTGCAGCAACTTGCATTGCAATATCTCGAACGAACTGCTTAAAGTCTTTGGTCTTAGCCACAAAATCAGTTTCACAGTTAACTTCCACCAACACACCCAATTTGCTTCCTGGATGGATATAACTTTCAACTAGACCATCTTTTGTTTCTCGACTGGACTTTTTTTCAGCCTTGGCAATACCCTTTTTCCTTAAATATTCAATCGCTTTTTCAATATCACCGTTGTTTTGAGTAAGCGCATGCTTACAATCCATAATACCGGCACCGGTACGTTCACGCAATTTTTTCACATCATCTGCAGATATAGACATCATCCACTCCTCTTTATCGATAAACTTCAACTATTCAACTTCTTCTAATTCAACCGCTTTTTTCTCTTCAATTAATTCTTCTTCAACTACCTCAGAAATTTGTCCTTGCTGTGCTTCAATAATTGCATCAGCAATAGATCGGGTGACCAAGTTAATCGATTTAAACGCATCGTCATTACCTGGAATGGGAAAATCAATTAAATCGGGATCCGAGTTCGTATCAATAAGACCGATAATGGGGATATTTAACCGATCCGCTTCCTTTACAGCGATGGCTTCTTTTTTGACATCAACGACATAAATCGCGCCAGGTAGCTTCGTCATTTCTTTAATTCCACCTAAGATCTTCTCTAATTTTTCTTTTTCACGCTCTATACCAAGAATTTCTTTTTTGGTTAACTTTTCATAAGTACCATCTGTCGCCATTTTCTCAAGATTTTTCAGGCGCTTAATGCTTTTTTTAACTGTGATGAAATTAGTAAGAGTCCCTCCTAACCAACGTTCGTTCACATAGAATTGACCACAACGTTCAGCTTCAATGCGGATAATATCTTTAGCTTGCTTTTTCGTACCAACAAATAAAATTCTTTCACCTGAACGTACAATATTTGCAACTTCTTCACAAGCATGTTGTAAGAGACCAAGTGTTTTTTTTATATCAATAATATAAATATCATTTTTTTCCATGAAGATGAATTTCTTCATCTTTGGATTCCATCTTCGAGTTAAATGGCCGAAATGAGTTCCAGCCATCAATAAATCTTGCAAAGTAACATTCATAAAAAATCTCCTTAAATATTGGGTTTCTCCTCCACTTCTCCTAAGGGGGTGAGAATAAATAATATGCAGTTTTAAGTTGCTCTGATCTTAATAAAAACAGTGAAAGAATGATTCTAAAAATGGGAATTTATTTTTTCTCATCCCTTAAAATCACCTGAACCGAATTTTACCAAAATTTCACTCGGCACCCTAGACGATGAAGAGAAGTGTGTGTTTTGTGAATGAATTATCGTTTAGAAAATTGATAGCGCTTTCGTGCGCCAGCTAAACCATATTTTTTACGTTCTTTTTCACGCGGATCCCTGGTCAAAAATCCATTAGCTCGAAGTATAGGTCTTAATTCTTGATCATATTTTAACAGCACTCTGGAAATACCCAAACGTACCGCTCCAGCCTGACCTGAAAGCCCTCCACCTCTAACGTCTGCAATGATATCGAATTTCCCCAATGTTTCTGTTTTCTCCAATGGTTGTTCGATAATCATCTTCAACGTTTCTCGTTTAAAATAATCGATGAGGGATTTTTTATTTACTTCGATATTTCCTGTACCAAGTTTTAACCTAACTCGAGCAATTGAACTTTTTCTGCGACCTGTTGCATAATAATCAGTTGCTTTCATTAATTACCTCATAGTGAAAAATAAATACTTAATCTTGTTTAATCCTGGATAATTAAGTCAATCTTATCTTATTTTTAATTATGATTTACAGGATTTAAATGGATTCTTATTTTCTAAAACTCAACTTGAAATTCAAAGATTACCTATTCATTGATAATAAGTTTAGCGTTTCAGGTTTTTGGGCTGCGTGAGGATGTTCTTCCCCAGTATAAATTCTTAACTTCTTGAACATTTTTCGGCCAAGACGATTCTTGGGTAACATACCTCGAATTGCATGTTCAAGAATTCTTTCCGGATGTTTAGCAAGCATATCTTCATATAGAGTTTCCTTCAAGCCACTTGGATACCCTGAATATCGCCTGTATCGTTTTTGTTGAGCTTTCTTACCCGTTACACGGATTTTTTCGGCATTAATAATAATTACATGATCTCCTACGTCTACGTGTGGTGCAAAAATCGGTTTATGTTTTCCTCTCAAAACATGAGCAACCTGACTGGCAAGTCGTCCCAAGATCTGATTTTTTGCATTAACAATATACCACTTCCGTTCAATATCTTGAAGTTTTGGTGAAAATGTTTTCAATTTCTAAATCTCCCTAAATATTGCTGTTTCATTATGCTATTATATACTGCAATCGGATATAGTTAAACACTTGTTATAGGCGAAGGCTGAGGCTAAGGAAATCTTAACCTTAGCCTCAGCCTTTCTTAAAAGTTTAATTCATGACCGTTCTAAGTATAATTTATTTTGTTCTAATTTTAAAATTATAAAAATAATAAAACTTAATCTAATAATCAAGAAATTTTTCATTGAATTTTCAATTTTATTTTAATTCTTCTGATACTTCAGAAAATGTTTTTAGTTTCCCATTTTTTTTCACAATTTCATTTACAGCACGTTCAGAATCTTCTTTATCTACGCCTTTTATGGCCTCCGTTAAGATATGTACAGTAAAGCCGTTATTTAACGCATCCAAAGACGTCATTCTTACGCAATAATCCGTTGCGATACCACCGATATATAATTCCTGGATACCCAATTCCTTCAGCAATTGCATAAAAGGCTTTCCTTTTGAATCATGAGCTTCGAAGACCGAATAACCATCTAATTCCGGATCTGTTCCTTTTGATAATATAATTGCTTTATCGGACGCGCCAAAACCAGGATGAAATTCAGCACCTTTTGTATTCTGAATACAATGTGGCGGCCATGGTCCACCAGATTCTTTAAAATGTTTCG
>JABAOH010006994.1_pt1 | contig 19861 bp, 15 predicted proteins | sample 7062181 | NCBI WGS metagenome assembly JABAOH01 (sample SAMN14538630, study PRJNA623070) | marine sediment metagenome | biome: marine biome [ENVO:00000428]; feature: marine pelagic biome [ENVO:01000023]; material: deep marine sediment [ENVO:00002113]; isolation source: pool of 5 deep marine... | reverse complement strand
CCTTAAACTTATCTTTTCACCTTCTTCTCTTCTCATCTTCTTTCTTCGTGTTTCTTCGTGTCCTTCGCTTATGGGGTGCCGCGCCGCGGTCTTCGTGGTTATAAAATTTAGTATCGGCTTGACTTAATGGCTATAATCAATATAATTATAACTCGTTCCATAACGGAAATCTTGTAACAGGAGACAGAATATGAGTAAAAAGAAGCGAGTATTAATATCTATTGGCCTGTGGGTGTTGGCATTTTTTTTAACAATGGTTATTGCCCTGTACCAGAAGATGACCGGTCCCACCTGGTCGATAATGGACAAAGAAACCATTAAAGGAAAAGAAATAAGCTATAGATTCCTTAGAAGTTTCACTGCATTTAAAGAATTGCCGGTGGCAATTAGCGTGTCAGACCCCTCTGTGACCGCCTTCCTTAATTATAAACGCTATAAAGTCAACGAGGAATGGAAAAAAGTTGAAATGAAACAAAGAGATAAAAATCAAGATAAAGATTCGGGTGGGCATGGACACGGGCATGGACACGGAAGCGGCAGCGGTAATGGGCTGTTTGCCAAAATCCCCGGGCAGCCGGCAGCCGGGAAAGTCGAATACAGTGTCCGCGTGGTAATCAACGGGGAAAGTTTTCTACTAAATAAAAGTAAAAGCATTGTCGCCCGGTTTAAAGGCGAAGTCCCTACCGTATTTTTGATCATCCACGTGATATTCATGTTTTTCAGCATCCTGTTCGCCTTACGAACCGGCATGGAAGCACTGCGAAAACAAGGAAATTACGGATGGCTGGTGGGTTGGACACTGGGACTTACCTTTATTGGCGGCATGATCCTGGGACCCATTGTCCAACAATACGCCTTCGGCGATTTATGGACCGGTTTCCCCTTTGGATTTGATTTAACCGACAATAAAGTCCTTATTGCCGTTATATTCTGGGTCCTTGCTTTCTTCTTGAAGAAAAAAAATAAATGGTCTGTAGTCCTGGCTGCTGCGGTCATGATTATTGTCTACCTGATTCCCCATTCGGTACTGGGATCAGAACTGGATTACCAAACCGGCAAAATGAAAAACAAATACAGCATGATGATCCAAAAGACCACTGTCATGTCACGCATCAGGTGACATGCAAAAGTTTAAATCCGAAGCACGAAGCACGAAATTCGAAACAAATTCAAATGACCAAAATTCAAAATTCAAAACAAGAGCTTCCGGTGCATAAGCGCATCTTCTAGAGTTCTTTAAAGATGTTTTGGACATTTGGAAATTTGAATTTCGGATTTGTTTCGGATTTCGATATTGGTCTCTGCGCAATTTCGGATTTAAAACGTTTATATTATTCCTCCCAATTGGCTTATGTTAAATTGCCGGAATTGGGCACAAAATTTTCGAAACAGCGTACTATATAGTGTCATTTAAAAAGGACAAATCATCCGGTTAACGTTGGCAAACAAATTGCTTCATAGGTTTTGAGATGAAAATGTTTTATCTAAGCGAGTATAAGGAGAAACAACAATGAAACAAATATTTAACGTGAATCAAGGATTAAAATTAATATCGATCTTAACGTTGATTATCATATTTTCATCATGCACGCTCCATTTTCCCTATGAGTGGGATTGGGGGTCGCGGGGCATCCGGGTTAGACTGCTGGTGGAACCGGATGATGCCAATGTGTTACTGAACGGTAAATGGATTGGCGAAGCCTATGAATTTTCCTCTTTTGAGTCAGCGATTCGGCTGGCCTCACGAAATAACGAAATCATCGTTAAAAAAGAAGGCTACGTAGAAGAGGTCATCGACCTGTACCAGTACTATACCAGTAATATCACCATACGGTTGAAATTACTCAAAGATAAAGACTATACCGGTCCCGTAAAACCAAAGAAACCAGGGGAAAAACCGAAACCCAAAGACGCGGGCAAAAAACCCAAATATCCCCCAAAAGCCAAACCCCCAGAGAAAATTCCGCAAGATATAGAAGAAAAGGGCCAGGAACTCACCGCGGTCGAGTCGGTGGAGGTGTTCCTGGAAGTCTTACCGGAAGAGGCTTCCATCTATATAAACGGCAAATTTTGGGGTATTTCACCCAAAGGTGGAAAAATCGAAAATTTCCGGTTAAAGCCGGGTAAATACACCCTGGAAGTGCTCAAACCCGGATACCGCACCTATGAGAAAGAATTGATTGTGAAAGATAAAAAGATCAACCTATCTATTCGATTGGAAAAAAAATAACAATAATTCTCTTGAGTATGTTGAGTAAGGATAATTCAATTTTAAGAGAAGGCCTCACTCACCCACTCACCCACTCACCTTACTTACCTAACCTTCTAAATAGGTTTTCTTAATCAGGTTTATTATGGTGGCATTTTCGGAATGACCGGTTTTCTGGGCGGTGATTTTCCCCCGGATGGGACGCCCCAATAAATAGAAATCACCAATAATATCCAGGATTTTATGGCGAGCCAGTTCTTCCGGGAATCGCAATTCGGTATTAATTACCTTGCCGCCGTCAATAAGGATAAAATTGTTCAGCCTGCCGCCTTCGGCCAGGCCCATCCGGGAAAGTTTACTTAACTCCTGCATGAAACCGTACGTACGTGCAGAAGCAATTTCTCTTTCAAAGGCTTCAAAAGAATCCATCACAAATTCATAGGACATGGTACCCAGGGGTTCGGGATAAATAGCGGTATATTTAACAGAAAAACAATCGGCAGGTTCTATTTTAATAAATTTCCCGTTCGCTGTTTCTTCCCCGATAATTAGGGCCTGATCGATAACAATTTCCGGGACAACGGCATCCTGGGCCTCAATACCTGTTTGCCGGATAAATTGGCAAAATTCGCTGGCAGAACCGTCGCCAATGGGCACTTCTTTGTTGATTTTGATGGAAAGATTGGTAATCCCGGCAGCGTGCAAAGTGGCCATAAAATGCTCGATGGTCCTGGCTTCCAGGTTGTTTTTCCGGATCGACGTGGCATAGGCGGTGGTATCCAGGAATTCGATTCGCGCCGGGATATAACCGGGCTCGGAAATATTTTCAAAACGTATGCCTTTCCCAGGTGACAACGGTTTAATCGATAACCCGGTTTTCACACCGGAATGGAGCCCCATCCCATAAAAAATATTACCGGTTTTAATGGTTTGCTGGTTCTTAAAATAAACAAGATCAGTAATTTCATACTCGATCTCACTGGAATCTTCTTTCACTGCCTTCTTCTTTTCCGGCACGACTAACGTTTCGACTTCATTTTCACCCAGGATGGCCCGCAGCCGTTTATTTTCAGCCAGTACCTTCCGGTATTCCAGGCCCCGTTTCAGTACAAAGGTCACTTTATCAAGGCTGAGGGGTTTTTCCAGGAAATCATAGGCCCCCTCTTTAACCGCTTTAACCGCTGTGGAAATATTCACATGGCCTGAAATCATGATAATAATCTGCAGCGGATCAATGGCCAGGATTTTCCGCAAGGTCTCAAGCCCATCAATACCGGGCAGCCAGATATCCAGGAATACTGCCTCAGGTCTTATGTTTCTGAATTTCTCTATCCCCTCCTCACCGGAAGCGGCAAAAAACGTCTTATATCCCTCATCTTCAAGAATTGAGGCTAACGATACCTGGATGTTCTTTTCATCATCGATTATCAAAATCTTTTCCATTCCCTTAACTCGTCAGCAAAACCTCAGTCTTCAGTTTCAACCTTAACCTCAACCTTTTTCTAGATTCATCCCTTCTTCAATAAATTTGCTTCCTTCAACGGGAGCAAAATCCCCGACATCCAACTGCACCTTTACTTCCTCTTCATCTTTATCCATAAAACAAACCACCTGCCGGGCATAATCCCATTCTTTTTCCAACGACAGGTGAGCAATCTTTTCAAGAACATCCCTGCGCAGCGTTCGCGCCAAATGCCGGGCCCCATATTCCCTGGAATAGCCATTCCTGATGACATAATCGATCACATCATCCTTAAGCACCAGTTCTTTATCCTGTTTCTCCAACTGCTCCCGGGTGGCCTTCAATAAGATATCAATGATCTTTTTCACATCGTCTTCATCTAAATGATTGAATATTAGAACTTCATCCACCCGGTTTAAAAATTCAGGGGAAAAATATTTTTTCAGGACTTTTATCAAAGAGGCATGGGATACATGACTGCCTTTCAGGTCACTCTGATATCCCACCTGGACCTTGGAAAAGAGTGAAGTCCCGATATTGGATGTCATGATAATCGTGGTATGGGAAAAATCCACCACATTTCCCCTGGCATCGGTTAATCGTCCGGCATCAAAGACCTGGAGAAATATATTTAACAACTGGGAATCGGCTTTTTCAATTTCATCCAACAGGATAATGGAATAGGGATTCTGTCTGACTTTGTCGGTTAACTGGTTGGAATCCATGTACCCCACATAACCGGGTGCAGCTCCCACAAAACGTGAGTAAGTAAATCTTTCCATGTATTCGGACATATCGATACGAATTAAAAAATCTTCCGAACCATAAAGAGTCCTGGCCAGGGCAAGAGCCGTCTCGGTTTTGCCCACCCCTGTGGGACCGATAAACAAGAAAACCCCATCGGGCCGTCCTTTTTTAATGTCAAAATCCAATTTTGCCGTGGTAACACTGGCGGAAATTCGCTCAATGGCCTCATCCTGTCCCACGATCTCCTGCAGCAAATTCTCGTTCAACTGGATCAACCGATGCTTCAATGAAAGCGGAATGTTGGACTCCGGGAGATTCAACATATCTGTAACTACCTCTGCGATATCTGCGGGTTCCACTTCAAATTTATTCAATTCATCCATCTGGATTTTATATTTGACTTTTGAAATTGTCCGCTCAAAAATCATTACCGCTGAATCCGGGCATTTCTTATCCCGGATATCCCGTTTGGCACTTTCCACGATCCGGTCAATGATCTCTTCGGATACAATAATCTTATCCCTGGCAAAAACCTCTTCTGATAAACTCCGCAGCACTTTCCGCGTCTCTTCCACCGACATCTCGTTGACAGTTACTTTCTGGAAAAAACCCATCAGGGTATTGTCTTTTTCAATGGTATTTTTATACTCTTCATAATTGGTGGTGGCAATCACCTGGATGGATTTATTCCTTAAAAAAGGTTTTAACATATTGATCAGGTCAAGAGACGTGCCCCGGGGAGCCCCGGAAGCAATCATTAAGTGTACATCTTCCAGCACCAGGATTCCTTTTTGTGATTTAAACTCATTCAACAGCTTGACTACTTTTTCTTCAAATTGGCCCCTATATTTTGAACCGGTTAAAAGAGAGACAAAATTGATCTCCTTCAGCCGTTTATCTTTCAACATATCCGGGACTTCCCTATTCAGCATTTTCATGGCCAGGAGGCGCAGCAGGGCTGTTTTTCCCACGCCGCTTTCTCCTACCAACAGGGCATTGCGCCTGGTAGAGGACAGCAATATCTCAAGCAGCTGCCGCAGTTCCTTGTCTCTCATCAGGAGTTTTTCGTCGCTGTGAAACACACTTTCGGTGAGATCAAAGAAATTCTCATTCTTTTCCTTTACCGCCTGCTGTTTATTTTTTTCAATGGCATCCCGAACCCGTTTTAGTTTCTCAGCTACCCGTTTGTTCTGGGTGAATTTGAGCACTTTTTCATAAAAATTAAGAGCCAATTCAAAATCCTCTTCCTTTAAGTAAATATCCCCCATTATTTCATACCCTTCCGCATAATGGGGATAGAGCAGCAAAAACTTTTGCATGAGTTTCTTCACCTCGAAGATGCGGTTGATATTCACCAAATTCTTTATCTGTAATAGATAGATTAAAGGCAGATCAATGGTTTCAAAAGAGAGGTCTTTCAACAAATTACAGCTCTCTTGAAAGAGTCTCTCTTTATGATAATTACAGGAGGTTTCAATGCGCTCGCTGTTGTCCAGCATCACATGGCTTTGCTTTTGGCTTTTTAATTTATGCTTCAGGCCCCTGGCAACTTCGAATTCAAAATTGGAGAACAAAAATTCGAAAACTTTCAAGTCATATTTCGGATTGTCAATGAGAATTTCTTCACCGCTGTCCACATCCGCATAGATCAAGCTGCCGGTTCTCACATCCACCCGGGAAAGGAACAAATTCCGGTTTTCCCTGTTCACCACAAAGGGAGAAATACTAAAACTGACAGATGTATTGGAATAGATCAATTCATTATTAACGGAATCACTGGAACTGAAGAAGTTTTTAAGGTGCAGTTTTTTGCTGGAGTAGATGGAGCCGGAGATTTTCTGGTTGATCATCTTGAAGAAATTTTCAATCCAGAATCGATAATCCAGGAATAAGCTTTTTTGTTCTTTTTTATCCACGAATAAACGGTCCCGTTTGAAATAGTCGATTATATTCTCAATAATGAATATAAATGTCTGACGCTCGGTTCGGGTAAAGCCAAAAACACTGGTATCAAACCTGTACAAATACAGGTTTATGGCAGCCATCAGGTCAACCGGGTCTGCTGTGAAAAAAGACATCCCTTCCGGGAGTATCAGGTTTTTCTTCTTATAGAGGTTTTCCCCTTTTAACAGGGTATCGATGACAATGGCCAGGTAACGAATCAACTGGTCGGAATTTTTCTTATCCAGTTCTTTCCGGTTAAAATCCAGTTGAGGGAAGAAATAGGCCAAAAACGCGTTTAACTTTTTATATTGGTCAATTTGTATATTCATTTTTCTGGTTAAAATCTCCTTCATAAAAGTATATATTCTAATCCACAATTTGTCAATTTTAAATTGATTTTTTCCTCTAGGTTTGATATACTTTTCAATATACAATGGAAAACATATTAAAGTTTTTGAATGATTACCCCGCCCTGCAAATCGTTGTCATTATTGCGGCAGTTTTAATCCTGGCTAAAATTATTTTAGAAGTACTGAAAGTATCCAAGTTGGTCAACCTGGAGGACAAGAACCTGGTTGATGCTCTTTATTCCATCATGTTCAAAAAATCCTACTTGATTCGCAAAGCGAAAAAATTACTTAGACAGGGGAATCACTTCGATGCCGGTAAGATATACGAAGAAATCGGCGATTATAAGTATGCGATGAATGCCTATGAGGAGGGTGAACTGTGGGATACCCTGGGGGAATTATATGAGAAATTAAATAGGGAGACCCAGGCCCTTGAAGTCTACAAAAAAAGTGGGAATTTCGATAAACTCATTCAATTGTACATGAAGCGAAAAAACATTGAAGCGGCGGGTGTGATTCTCGAAGATAATAACCGGTTCCAGGAAGCTGCCGAGCTGTACTACACTCACGGACGGTTCGAAAGAGCCGCGCAGATTTATGCACGAAAGGGGTTCCATAAAAAGGCAGCTCTTATCTATGAAAAAGCCGGAAACCTGAAAATGGCGGCGGAGAGCATGGAAAAATGGTTTTTAAGCAATGTGGATGGAGCCATGGGTTTCCAGGGTTCCCCCCAATTGGACAAGGACCTTTATAAAACCGTGGAATTATATGTCAAGATAGGCGAAATCCAACGGCCGTATCAGTTATTGGTAAAACACAGGAAATTTGACAAAGCAGCGGAATTGGCATTTAAAATGAAGAAGTATGAAGAAGCTGCCAAGTTGTTTGAGCAGGCCCAGATGCCCCTAAAAGCCGCCCAAATTTATGAAAAAATGGGTAAAACCAAAGTCGCCTACCTGTTAAAAGGTGAATCGGCAATTGCCAGGGGACAAACCGTGGAAGCTGCCGATTGGTTTTTAAAAGGGCAGGATTATATCCGGGCAGCAGAATTGTACGAATGGGAGAAAAAATTTGAAAAAGCAGCCCATTGCTATTTTATGTGCCAGAATCATTTGTCAGCCGCAGACAATTATTTAAAAGCAGGCAATGAAGAAGAAGCGGCGAAGATGTTTGAATTGGGCAGGGAATGGAAAACCGCTGCTGATATTTCCTACAAATACAAAAAGTATCAAAAAGCCGGTGAACTGTATGAAAAAGCCAATGATTACTTTAATGCCGGTCAGTGTTTCCTGAAAGTGGATGACGACAAACGGTCACTGACCAATTTCCAGTTGGTGAAAAAAGGGGACCCTAATTTTGAAAAAGCCATTCCGCAAATGGCCTATATCTTCTTAAAAAACAGGAAGCCTCACCTGGTCATTGAAAAGGTGGGAAAATTGCTCCAGGATCAACCCATCAATAAATCCAATATCGAATGGTATTACGTGCTGGGTCAGGCCCATGAAAATTCCGGGAGTTTTAAACAGGCCTTTGATATTTACCAGAAGATTTTAACCGAAGATTATACCTTCAAAGATGTCCACCAAAAAATAAAAGAGGTGGAGAAATTAATCAAAAAATATAAAGAGATGGACCTGGTGTCGGATGATTCATCCAAACGGTACCGGATCATCGAAAAAGCCGGTGAAGGCGGTATGGGTGTGGTATACAAGGCAGAAGACACGGTACTGAAACGAGTCGTGGCGTTGAAAATCTTAAACAGCAATTTAATCAAAGACAAACGCACACTTGAACGGTTCTTAACCGAAGCCCGTTCTACGGCTTCGTTATCCCATGCCAATATTGTAACCGTCTATGATGTGGGCCAGATCAACGAGGACCATTTTATCTCCATGGAATTCGTGGAAGGTGAGAATTTTATGGAAATCATTCGCAGAAAAAAGGTCTTTTCCATACCCCAAATTTTGTTCGTTGCCATAAAATTACTCAAAGCCCTGGATTATTCACATAAAAAAGGAATTATTCACCGGGATATCAAACCCCATAATATCATGATCACCCGCCAAAAGGAAATAAAAATCATGGATTTTGGTTTGGCCGTGATCCGGGGTGAATCCAAAAAAGGTGAAACCGGTGTGATTACAGGTACTCCCTATTATATGTCACCGGAACAGATCCAGGGGCTGTCCGTTGACCATAGGACCGATATCTATTCCACCGGCGCATCCCTGTTTCATTTAATTACCGGTAAAGTGCCTTTCAAAGGTGAAAATATTTTCTACCAGCATCTTTTTGAACCGGTTCCCCCGCTAACTAAGCTAAGAAAGGATGTGCCGGATAAACTGTCGGAAATCATTGTAAAATGCATGGAAAAGAAACGAGAAAATCGCTACCAGAGTGCCCAGGAAATTTTAAACGAGATTAAATTAGTCAGCACATAATAATTTAACTTAAACATCATACAAAAGTAAAGGAGATTGATTATGGATTTTGCCTTAACTGAGGAACAAATAGAATTGAAAGAATTGACTCATCAGTTTGCAAAAAACGAGATGCGTCCGCAGGCTGCTGAATATGATGAGAAAAATGAATTCCCTGTAGAAGTCATGAAAAAAGCCTTTGAGGTTGGATTCTTAACTTCAGGTATCCCGATGGAATACGGTGGTACAGGTTTTTCAAATCTTGACAATGCGGTGGTATGCGAAGAACTGGCCTGGGGATGCTCGGGTATGTATACCTCCATGATGGCCAATACCCTGGCTACCACACCCGTTGTTTTATTTGGCAGCGATGAACAAAAAAAGGAATACCTGACACCGTTGACCCGGGAAATGAGCTTTGCCTGTTTCGGGTTAACCGAACGGGAAGCAGGCTCAGACAATTCAATGATAAAAACCACTGCCATTAAGGACGGTGATTATTATATTATCAATGGTTCCAAGACCTTTATTACCAATGCGGGTGTGGCAAAAACAGCGGTTATTTTTGTCTCTACCGATCCTTCCCGCGGCGCCAGGGGATTGTCGGCATTTATCGTCCCCATGGATACCCCTGGAGTCACAGTGGGCAAGCATGAGAATAAGATGGGACACCGGGCCTCCAATACGGCAGAGATTTACTTTGACGATGTCAAAATACCATCCGGGAACCTACTGAGACGGGAGGGTTTTGGATTCATCATCGCCATGAAAACCCTTGACCTGGCACGTCCTGCTGTGGGAGCCGGCGCTGTAGGGGTGGCCAGGGCTGCCTATGAAGAAGCCCTGAAATACGCCCAAACCCGGGTACAGTTCGGCAAACCCATTGCATCGTTCCAATGCAACGCCTTCAAACTGGTAGACATGATCACGGAAATCGATGCCGCCCGTTTATTGGTTTACCGCTCCGCATGGATGTTGGATAATAAAATGAAAGCCTCCAAAGAATCCGCCATGGCAAAAATCATGGCTACCGATGTGGCAATGAAAGTCACCGTAGAAGCAGTCCAGATACTGGGTGGATACGGGTATATGAAGGAATACCCCGTAGAAAAAATGATGCGGGATGCCAAATTATTCCAGATATACGAAGGAACCAATGAAATCCAGAAACATGTCATTTCACTGGAAATCCTGGGAACACTGAAGAATATCGGGTAGGAGGCCAGGAGGCCAGTTGGCGGTTGGCAGTTGGCAGTTGGCAATAGGAAGTAAGAAGTAAGAAGTAAGAAGTAAGAAGTAGGTCTGAGTGGCATGTATCTTATCATACGTTTCTTGAAGCTAATCCTGCTGGGCGTTCTTGTCTATATCCTCTATAAATTGCTGTGGAAGGGCGAGCGTTTTCTTTTCTTCAAGCCCAAAGGGAAAATCCGTCAAAAACGCCAACATAACCACCATCCCCAGGCAGCGCTGGAAGAAATGAAAAAAGACCCGGTATGCGGTACCTACATCCCGGAAAATCAGGCCGTTAAATATAAACACAGCAGTGAAACCTATTACTTTTGCTCTGAAGAGTGCAAACAAAAGTTCCAGCAGCTTCAGAAAAAATAGCACCTCATTGAACACCGGATATCAAAAGAGGAGTAGTGCACGTTGTTTCATTCATTAACAGGCGAATGCACCGTATCTATTATTATCCCGGCAAAAAATGAAGAAGCCAATATCAGCAAATGCCTGGATGCTGTTTGTCGCCAGGAAACTGCGTATCGCTTTGAGATCATTGTGATCGACTCAGGCTCTGCAGATGCCACCCCGGCAATTGTCCGACAATATTCCCAGGTAAAACTGGTGGAAATTCAACCGGAAGAGTTTGGTCACGGCAAAACCAGGAACCTGGGAGCCAGCATTTCCAGCGGGGATTATACCGTGTTTTTAAATGCCGATGCCATCCCGGTGGATAACCACTGGTTAACCCGATTGCTTGATCCCTTTAGCAAAAACAATGGTAACAAAATCGCAGGGGTATTTAGCCGCCATATCCCCAAACAAGGCTGTTACCTCTATATGGTACGGGATATCCAGGCCACCATGCCGGTATCTCCACAGCCCATCATACGAACCAGTGCCAGAGCTCTTGATTTTATGATTTTTTCCACGGTGAGCTGCGCCATTCCCCGGGATGTATGGTTAAAATATCCCTTTGATAACAACATTATAATTGCAGAAGATCAACACTGGGCCCGGCATGTACTGGAAAAAGGATTCAAAATCGTATACCAACCCGCCTCCATGGTCTATCATTCCCATAACTATTCTCCCCGTCAATTGTATGAGATTAAATTAAAGGCAGCCAGAGCCACCGGGAAATTTAAAAACAAGCTCAGCGCCGCGGTGAAGGGGTTTGTCTTAATAACCGGTGGACTGATCGTTAAAATCATCGGAGACCTGGGATTCATCCTCTGCAAATGCCCCAAAACGATTCCCTTTTCACAGAAATTAAAAGAAATCCTGATCGCTTTTAAAGCCAGGACAGCCAGCTTCCGGGGAAAGTACAGGGGGTGGTTGAGTAGAGAAGCGAGGAAGCGAGGAAGCGAGGAAGCGAAGAAGCGAAGAAAGTAGGAAGATAATGGAGTTAGTCGAATGACTAAAATGGATATATTAAAAAGCCTGGCACCGGGGTTTTTGCCCTTGATCGTATTCATCGTCGCCGATACCTTCTTTGAACCGGGAATCGCCATCGGTATAGCGGTAGGAACAGCAATTATCGAGTTAATCATTTCCTATGTCAAAGAAAAAACATTGGACAAATTCATACTGTTTGATGTGGCATTGATTGTCTTCCTGGGGTCGGTATCCATTTTATTGGAAAATGAAATCTTTTTTAAATTAAAGCCCGCGGTGATTGAACTGATTTTCTGTATAATCCTTGGGGTATCGGTATTCTCACCAGTCAATATCATGTTAATGATGACCAAACGCTATATGAAAAATATCGAGCTTGGCAAAGCGCAGATTGCACAACTGACAACGAGTCTGCGGGCATTATTTTATATATTCCTGGGCCACACGGTTTTGATTGTTTATTCGGCCTTTTTCATGTCCAAACAGGCATGGGCATTCATCAGCGGCGGACTGTTTTATATTCTCTTTGGCGTCTATTTTGTTTTCCAGTTGGTCAAAAATAAACTCAAACAAAAACAGTGGCATGAAAAATACAAAGATGAGGAATGGTTTGATATCGTGGATGAACAAGGGCGCGTCAAAGGCAAAGCACCCAGGAGTATATGTCATTCCGGACCGGGGATGCTCCATCCCGTGGTTCACCTTCATGTGATCGATTCCAAAGACCGGATTTTTCTACAAAAACGGGCCATGACCAAAGAAATCCTACCGGGAAAGTGGGACACCGCAGTCGGCGGCCACCTGAGCAGCGGTGAAACTATTGAAGATGCATTAAAAAGAGAAGCCGCTGAAGAGCTGGGAATTTCCGAATTTAACGCGCAAATGGCAGCAAAATATGTCTGGGAATCCGATATTGAATCGGAACTGGTGTTTATGTTTATTTGCCGCTGTGATAAAACCATTACTATCAATAAAAAGGAAATCGACGAAGGCAAATTCTGGAAAAAGAAGAAGATAAAAGAGGTGATTGGCAAAGGTATACTGACCCCCAATTTTGAATTCGAATTCGATATTCTCCGAAAAGTCCTCTATCACGAAGAGGACGTTCAGTAGGAAGTAGGAAGTAGGAAGTATGCGCCTCGCCGAGGGGCTACTTACTGAAGCGGAAATAAAGGACTTCTCCATCTTTGACGACATAATCTTTGCCTTCCAGCCGCAGGGTGCCTTTTTCTTTGGCCTGGCTGAACCCACCTGCCTCCAGGAGGGCCTGCCAATTAATGGTTTCGCTCCTGATAAATCCCTTCTGGATATCGGTATGAACTTTCCCGGCCGCCGTATAGGCATTATCAGATTCCTTGATGGTCCAGGCCCTGACTTCATTATCTCCTATTGTAAAAAAGGATATCAGATTTAATAATCGATAGCTGACATTGATGAAATTCTCCCTCATGTAGTGATAATCCGCCAAGCCATACTCTTCCTGGAACACCAACCGATCCTCCTCATCCAATTCCAGTAATTCTTGTTCGATTTTTGCGCAAAACACCTGGGTCGTGATATTCTTTTCCGGTTCTTTTTTTAGTTCTAAATATCTTCTATACGTATTTTCATCGGCGTTGATGATATTGAGAAGGGGTTTTTGGGACAAAAATTTAAAACCCCTCGCCTGGAGTTCTTCCGCCGGTGTAAACGAATATTCTCGCAGCGGATTCCCTTGTTCCAGGAAATCCTTTAGTTTTTTCATCAGTTCCAGCTCTTCCTCCAGTTCTTTGGATTTCATTTTTTTGACATCAGCGAATAATCGTTCCATGCGTTTTTCAACGGAGATAAAATCAACGGTCTTTAATTCATCTTCCATTGTGTGGATGTCTCGTGCCGGGTCAATGGCACCCTGGGGGTGGAGGATTTCTTCATCTTCAAAGCCCCGGATCATATGAACCAGGCCGTCCGCGCGCCGCAGCAAATCGATAAAGGTAACGTTTTTACTTTCGCCAAACGCCAGGGCGCCGGTATCCAGGTATTCGATCTTAACGTAAACCGGCGGAAGGTTAAAGTGCTGTGCCAATTGGGTCAACCGGTGGTCCGGCACATCAACAATCGCCTTGTGGTACTCATGGGTGGACGTGGAAAATTTCGAAACCTCCTCTTGTTTGTCGGTTAACATGTTAAATAATGATGTTTTACCCGATTTGGGATAGCCAAAAATTGTTAGTATCATACTCGCATTATACAGAATTTTTTAAATCCGTCAAGGCTATTATTTTTTTACCACGAAGACACGAAGGGCACGAAGGCATTTACATGGGGTTAAACGTACAAATGGAAAAAGTCCAGGGAATGTTTTAATTGTTGTTCAAGAAAGCTTTGACCGCATAAAATAGAAAATAAGCACTAAAGGCAAGCAGTAAATATCCCAGGATTTTGGTTATCTTGCCGGTTCGTTTGTGATTGAATATTTTTTTCATTTTATTGGTGATAAATACCACCAGGAAGAAGTAGGATGCCGCACCCGCGGACACCACCACAAAAAACAGTATCTCAAATCTCAGCTCCAGGGGAATAAAAAGCTTATTTTTCCTGAGAAATTGCAGGCAGATCATCCAGGAAATAATCCCCAGTGGATTGACCAGTACCATTGTCAATCCTTTCAAAAGTGACCAGCGTTTACGCTTGATTTTGGTAACCAGTTTTTCTTCTTTTTTTTCGATAAACCGGGAATTTTTTAATGCCACCAATCCCAGGCCAAAGGTAATCGTTGCGGTAAATAGGAAGAAGAAAGGTTCCAGTTTGGGGTATTTGGCAAAGGGAGATATGCCGAAAAACGCACACGTTGCCCATACCGCATCGCCAAGGGCGGCCCCGATCGCTATCATCATGGCATGGATAAAGTGTTTTTGCACGGCATTATGGAAAATCTCCAGGTTTACCGGTCCAATGGGGATACCCAGCAAAAAAGAAATCCAGAAGCAGGAAATGTAAAAAAGGATAATTTCAGTCATGAGGCATTATTGTAACAAAAAAAAGAGAAATGTCAAATAGGAAAATTGTTGGAATGATGGAATGATGGAATGGTGGAATATTGGAATGATGGAGAATCTTCTAGTGTCATATCAATGCTGAAATGATGGATAAGAATAATAAATTCGAAATTCGAATTTCGAAATTCGAAACAAATCCGAAATTCAAATGTTCAAATGTCCAAAACATCTTTAAAGACCTCTAATAAAGGAACTGATGCTCCTTAAGCTCTTGTTTTGAATTTTGAATTTTGGTCATTTGCATTTGTTTCGTATTTCGTGCTTCGTGCTTCGGATTTATACTTTTGCACGTCATTTGATGCGTGACATGACATTAGTATCGGGGAGTGATTTTTATAATAATTGTTTTTTTGGTCATCTTACCGTTTTTGCTTTTTCGCATGAAAATCAATGGATATTCCCCGATAAACCCCGGTCCCGGCTGCCAGTAAAAAACGCCCCGTTCCCTGTCCAGGGTGGAACCGATAGGAAGAGAAGAAAGGTTCAACGTTGGTGCTCCTGGATCAGAGAAGTGGATTTCCAGCCGTTCCAATTCTTTGATTTCAATATATATGGTACCGTTTTCATCCGGGTAAACCATTTGCGGTTTGCTATTTTTATTATAACCCTTTCTTATCCTGATGGGGCTCCTACCCGCTTTGCGCGCTGCGCTGTGCGCTGTGCCCTCCGTTCTGCTCTTTCCTGTATTTTGAATGGTAAAATACCGGCTGCCAATGCCATCGGTATTCCCAGCGCTGTCTGAGGCAGTCCATTGAATGGTATGTACACCATCCTTATAGGCCGTGGTATCCAGGTAAAAATAACCCACCGCCCCATTGCTGTTGGCATAACCGGGGAAAAGAGAAGCAATATCCGGCCGGTAAATGTTATAAATGGGATGGCCGATGGTGACACCATCCAGGATTACATTTATGGTTGAGCCATTGGTGGGGATACTGTTGGGTGGCGGTGTTAACACCCATCCCCAATTGATAAAACTGCTGCCCCAGGCCGTACCGCCTTGCGTGGGCGTATCAATGGCCCCAAAAGGCTTCACCGCATGGGCATTGTCACAGGTAATGGTTTTAGTGCCCAGGGTGACTTGATTACCGGAACCGTCTTTGGCAATGGCATAAATTGTAAATGTGCCGTTACCGCCGTTGGGCAGGAAATTGGTCAGCATCATGTATCCCCATCCTGCCCTGGAATTATTGGGGTAATCGGGATAGGCCGCTTCGATATCCGGACGTGCCCCTTCTACAAAAACGGCGTCCCCGATGTAAATCATCCCGGTTTCATGGCCCGAAACCGGGTCCCTGTAGATTTTTACACTTTCCACTTCCACGTCGTCCAGGGCCCAACCCGTGACCGGTATGCTGCTGTAGACAGTGGCGCCATCCTTAGGCGTATCAAACGACCCAAAGGGGGATTCCTGGCCGCCCCCACCGCCACCACCGCTGCTGCCGTATTCATAAGCACCCCGGTCCACACCCGAACCGGCCGGCCGGTTGTTTCCATCGATATCATCGGCCGGCACCAGGCCGTTGAGACTGCCCACGACCAGACCCGAATCAATGGCCGGGCTGCCCGGCTGCAGATGACCGTTAAACGTATCCAGGCTGTCGTTTACCAACAGCGGGTCCTGCTGGATATCATGGGCTGATAAATGAACTTCATCGGCGATTTTAGCGTCGTAAACAATATTGTAATCCATCTGGGTGTTATAGAAATTAAATTGGTCCAACCAGAAATAACAGGACCTGTCCCAGGAATTCTCGAACTCCGGGTAGCCCTGGAAAATATTATTCTGCACGACAATGGTTTCCGAGCCGTTGCAGGAGGCATCATCGCATTCGCCGCCCAGGAGACAATCTCCATGGCCGGCGATGGTAGAATTGACCACCGAAAAGGTGTTTCCTTTTCGCAGCGAAAACACCAGTGTGCTTCCCAGAGCACGGCAGTTATCCACGTGATAGGTAAAGGATTTACCGTTAAAAAAACCGCAGTTGCCGACCAACAGGCAATTTTCAATGGCGGAATCGCCATTTACTTTTACCGCATTCCCTGCGTTGCCGTAAGCTTGTGTGCGTTTAATGTCGATCTTGCTGCCGCTTTCGCGCGCATAGAGGAGATCAAGACCGTCCGAGGTATTATAGCGGAAAATACAGTCCTGGAAAATCCAGTGACCGCCGGTGGTTCCGGTGCCCAGACCGTCGCCGTACCCCCCTGCCGTTTGCGCCCAGCAATTATGGGGTTGTTTGCCCGGGTAGGTTTCACCGCACCCGTTCCATTCGATGGTGACGCGGTTAAACATAATCGTGCCGCTGTTGGAACTGTTTCCATCCCCCAGGTCTCCTTCCCAGCCTACCCAGCCGTTGCCGGCAATACGAACGTCTTCAATGGTCCAGTTGGAAATCCGTCCGGCCCGGATACCCGCGGAAGCCAGGCCGTGAACATCCAGGTGTTTCAGCGTCACATTGGAGGCATCCGAGGCAAGGATTCCATCGGAAGCCCAGTTTCCATAGGGATAGTTATCCCGTTCGCATTCTACCGACGAACTGGCATGGTCTTCCACGCAGTTTGAATGGTCGGTAATCTCCAGGCAGCCGATATACACGTTGGAAGAACCGGTAAGATCGAGAATTTGCCACGGCCGCTGGGTGCCCCACAGTTCCGGTGGGTTCGGGCATCCTGAATTCCAGCCTTTGCCCAGGATACGGGTGGGGTGGTTCGCATCCGGCCCGGCAGGCAACGGCGGTAGATCGCATTCATATGTATAGTCTACATCGCACCATCCGGAGGTGTTGGGTGCACCGTAGCCCATCATGTAGCTGCCTGCAGCAATAATAAGGGTATCGCCCCCCTGGATTTTCCAGTTACCGCTGCTGTTCAGTGCCCAGAAGGGATGGGACCAGGCACAGGGTTGATTGGTTCCGCTGCCCGGGTACGGTGCATCTACCAGGCCTGTACATTGGGTGGCTGTCCCTCCGTCTGTCCTGACATAATACGTGGTCCCGTTCGAAGATGGTTGAGCCACTTCGCTGTCCATCATTGGCAATGAGGCATTGGCACACCGCTCTGCATCCAGGCAGATGTTCAATTCGGCATCTTTATTGTAGTTCTTTATCTTAAATCCATACTGATTTTTCCCTTTTTTTATGATTCTCACGTCAACAGCCATTCTCTTTCCCTCAATCACCTGGAATGCTTCCGGTGTATGATAGACCCAGCGGTCCAAATCCGTATTCTTTTTTTCAAACCGGATACTATCGATATCAACCCCCGGTGCCAGGCGCCAGGCATATTCGATATAGTTTTCTCCTTCATGGATTTTAGAATCGATATTTCCTCTAGCTGCTGTTATTGAGGCATTTAAAAAAACCAACAAGATAATAAGGATTAATTTTTTCATGGTTCCTCCGATGACAGTAGTAATATAGCAGACTGGGAAATTTTATTCAAGAAAAATTAAGCTGTCTATTTTTATTGTCTCTCAAGTTGACTTTTAATTGCTTTTGGATTATTATTGATATGGAGGCTGACTTGGCCGATATGACTTCAAACAATGTAAATGTAACGCGAGCTGAGATGGAGCAGTTCGTTGTCAAATTCCTGGAAACTCATTTGCCAAAGGCAATGGAAGATTATGTCGAAAGGAATGAATTAAGAGCAAAAGAGCTGGCATTGATGGAGCGAATGATAAGAGTGGAGGAAGAACTGAAAAGCCTGCGGGAAATGTCCGAAAAACGGTTTGAGGCTTTACAGAGGGAGTTAAATACCAGGTTTGAGGCGATCAATGATCGATTTAAGGCTGTTAATGATCGATTTGAAGCCATGGACACACGATTTGAAGCGTTGCAGAGGGAGTTAAATACCCGGTTTGAAGCGATCAATGATCGATTTGAAGCTGTCAATGATCGATTTGAAGCCATAGACAAACGATTTGAGGCCATGGACAAACGATTCACCATGATTCAATGGATGATCGGGCTGCTGGTTGGCATCCCTGCTATTACTATCACCATTATCCAATTATTGAAGGCCATTTAATAGTTATAACCGTTGAGTTTTTCTCTCTAATAAGATAAGATAAATACTGGTCATCAAAACCATGAGGAGGTATTGACTATGGCAATGGCAAGTGTCCAATTTGAGATACCGGAAGAGATATTGTATGCTTTAAATGAAAGCATAACAGAATTTACTTTGCAGATGCGTCTTTTCACAGCCCTGCATTTGTTTAAGAAGCATAAATTATCCCTGGGAAAGGCGGCAAATTTAGCAGGGATGGACAAAGATCAATTTATGATAGAGTTGGACAGAAGTGAGATTCCACTCATCGATTATGACCCACTTGAGTTAGAAGAAGAATTAGCACGATTTGAAAAATGATTGTCGTTTCAGATTCTTCACCGTTAGGCAAAAAAAAAGGCAATATTAAGCAAGTAAAACCATTGTTGGACAAATTAATCAAAAATAGGATAAGAATCGGAATTTCTCTTTACCAAAAGGCATTAGATCTGGCTGGAGAAAGTTAAAACATAACTTCCAGTGGACCATAGGAAGTCATCCGCATTATCAAATTCACTGATGTAAATTTTGATTTTTTCAATAGCTTCCAATATTGTTAGTACATGAATAATGTTAGGTAATGTTAGGTGACAGGCAAGATTTGAACGAAGGTACACGAATGGACACGAAGAGTTAAGAGTCCATGCCCGCAGGAGGCAAGGATTGAGCGGTAGGGACGTATTGTTCAGCGGTGGAAATGGGGTCAGGAAGCGGTGGAAATATACTGCTCTAGCGGTGGAAATGGGGTCAGATAGCGGTGGAAAAAGGCTTAATTCCATATCCATCCTGGAACTACCGGCCTCCGCCGGCCAGGGGGATGTGCTTTTTAATTATAAATTATAAATTGTTAATTGTTAATTATTAATGGAATTTGTGTCCTTCGGACATTATTGGTTAACGCCTTCGGCGAAAAGAAAAAGAAATTCCCCAAGGCGTTATTCTCCCGCCGCAGGCGTTTATTTGCCCGAAGGGCGCAAATTCCATTTTTAATTTTTAATTTATCATTTTTCGTTTTTAATTTG
>JABAOH010024675.1_pt2 | contig 19866 bp, 20 predicted proteins | sample 7062181 | NCBI WGS metagenome assembly JABAOH01 (sample SAMN14538630, study PRJNA623070) | marine sediment metagenome | biome: marine biome [ENVO:00000428]; feature: marine pelagic biome [ENVO:01000023]; material: deep marine sediment [ENVO:00002113]; isolation source: pool of 5 deep marine... | reverse complement strand
TGTGCCGTTTGCCTCCAAAGTGCGCGCCACATACGATGGGCACGATGTCGGAGTGATGCACGCCTGCGGTCATGATGCGCACATTGCCATTCTGATGGGTGTCGCGGAGATTCTCTCTTCGATGAAAGAAGACCTAGCTGGAAGTGTGAAGTTTATTTTCCAGCCAGCCGAAGAAGGAGCACCCCGAGGAGAAGAAGGCGGTGCCGAGCTCATGGTAGTCGAAGGGGTCCTGGATAATCCTGAAGTTGATGTTATCTTCGGATTGCATGTTTGGTCATTGGCGGAGGTCGGGACCCTCAACTATCGTCCCGGGGCCATCATGGCCGGGGCCGACGGCCTGCGTATTTCGGTCAAGGGCAAGCAAACGCACGGGTCCACACCCTGGACAGGCGTCGACCCGATTACTGTCGCTGCGCAGATTATCATTGGCCTGCAGACAATCATCAGCAGACAGACAGAGCTGACGGAAGAAGCAGCGGTGATAACCATTGGGAGCATTCATGGCGGAGTCAGAAGCAATATTATTCCCGAGGAGGTCGAGATGGTCGGCACGATCCGGACGCTCGACACGGACATGCGGGAGAAGATTCACGAAAAGATACGGCTGACCGCAACCAAGATTGCCGAAAGTGCCGGGGCGACAGCCGACGTTCGTATTAGCACAGGCTATCCTGTGACGTTAAACGATCCTGAACTTACTGCCAGTATGCTACCTTCGCTGGAAGCAGCGGCAGGCGCCGAAAATGTCAAGGTGATAAAGGCAATAACCGGTGCCGAGGACTTCTCATTCTTCCAGCGGCTGGTTCCGGGTATGTATTTCTTCCTGGGCGCAATGCCGAAAGGCAAAAAAGTAGAGGCCGCCGCGCCGCACCATAGTCCGGATTTCTATATCGATGAAAGCAGTCTGAAACTCGGTGTCAGAGCGCTGTCCTATCTGGCCCTGGATTACATGGACAAGCATGGAAGATAAGCTACGGCCCACTTACGGTCGCGGCTCTGTTTTTTGGCAATCGCATATATTTTCTTTGACTCTCGACAGTATATTTGGTTTGACTACAGATATGAATGGCACCCAGTCGATATAAAAATCGATTGGGTGTCTTTTTGCAGGTTGCGCAAATGGCGGAAATCTTCAAAAAACGAATAATCAAATTGCTAAAGCACGCCGATTACGAACCAATAAAACTCGCACAATTGGCCAAGGCATTAGGCGTAAGCTCGGAAGATTATCAACAGTTCAAAGAGGCCTTCGACCAGCTGCGTCAGGCCGGACACGTCGTGATAGGCGGAAAGAATTTGGTCAGCCTGCCCTCTTTAGCCGGTCAAATCGTAGGAACATTCAGAGCAAACCCCAAAGGGTTCGGCTTCATAACACCTCTTGAACCCAATTCGCACGGTGATTTGTTCATACCGCCGGACGCGACGGCCGATGCAATGACCGGTGACATCGTTATCGCAAAAGTCAAAAGGAAAGGTAAACGCGGGGGGCAGATGCAGTACACCGGCGAAATAATCGAGGTCCTTGAACGTGCACAAAATAGATTCGTCGGACTTTTACTGAAACACCCTGAAGGATGGATTGTTCAGCCGGACGGGAGAAGTTTTTTCGAGCCGATTTCTGTTGACGACGTCGGCGCTAAAGGAGCCAAAGAAAAGGACAAAGTTGTAGTCGAAATACTTTCCTGGCCGACAGAAAAATATCTGGCGCGCGGCGTAATCATTGAGGTGCTCGGCAAAGCAGGACGTTATGAAACCGAAATAAAATCGATAATCCGCCGGTATCACCTGCCGGGCGAATTCGATGCCGACTGTCTCGAGCAGGCGCGCCAGGCCGCCGCTGAATTTAATCACGAGCAACTCGGCACGCGAGACGACATCACGGATAAAGTGGTCATAACCATTGACCCGCCGGATGCAAAAGATTTTGACGATGCGATAAGCCTCGAAAAGAATCCTGACGACAACTGGGTACTGGGTGTTCACATCGCCGATGTCAGTTTCTTTGTCGCGCAGGGTTCACCGCTGGATACCGAAGCAAGAACTCGCGGAAATAGCGTCTATCTGCCCGGCAAGACAGTTCCGATGCTGCCGGAGATTTTGAGTAACGGCATCTGCAGTCTCCAGCCGGACCAAAAGCGCCTTTGCAAAAGCGTGTATCTGACTTATGACCAGCAGGGCAATGTGCTGTCCCGCAGCTTCGCCAACTCGGTTATCCGCTCAACACAGCGTTTGACTTACCAACAGGCAGACAGGATTTTGAAAGGCCACACCAAGGACACCGGGCCCGAAGTCATTGAGCTGTTAAAAAATATGGAGACGCTCAGCCGCCTTATTGAAAAACGACGAACGAAAAATGGAATGATACATCTGGATTTGCCGGAGACGGAATTGGTAATGGATGAATCAGGGTGGGTCGTGGACGCTCATCCGGCGGACGACAGCTATCCGCATACGATAATCGAGATGTTTATGGTCGAGGCCAACGAGGCCGTGGCCTCACTTATCGACCGGCTCAACGTCGGCTTTATCCGGCGGATTCATCCGGAGCCGGACCCCTTAAGTATGAAGAATCTCGCCAAGCTCGTCAGAGCATTCGGCTTTAGTCTTCCGCGGACCCCGGACCGCACGGCCATACAGGATTTATTGGCTGCCGTCGAAGGGCGTGATTGTTCGTTTGCTGTGAACCTCGCCGTGCTGCGAAGTTTCGAAAAGGCTCAGTATGCACCGCTGCATATTGGGCATTTCGCGCTGGCTTCGACCCATTACTGCCACTTTACCAGCCCCATCCGCCGATATGCCGATTTGCTTGTCCATCGCCTTCTGGAATGCTACCTGCAGAAGCGTGCGGATTCGGCAAGGGACATCTCAGCTGAGCTGGACCTGGCCGAGATTGGCAAACACATTACCTTCACCGAGCAGCGGGCCGAGGACGCTGAAAAAGAACTAACGACGGTGCTGACATTGCAAATGCTGAGCAAAAGAATCGGCGAGGAGCTCGACTGCGTCGTTACGGGTCTGGCAGGCTTCGGTGTATTTGTGCAGTCGCGGAAGTTCGGCATTGAAGGTCTTATCCAGATGACCGATTTAGGGCCGGACCAGTGGAAATACAACTCGAGGGCCCACTGCATCACCGGGCAACGCTCCGGACGCAGTATTCGTCTGGGCCAATCGATAAAAGTGCGCATAGACTCAGTAAACGTCCCCGCCCGACAGTTAAATGTTGCCCCTGTCGAACAACTTGTTAACGCCGCCAAACAAGCAAAGAAAAGGAAAACAACAAAAAAATCTAAAAGAGGGAAGCGAAAAACTAATCGCTAAACCTGATACTCGATGCTCGATACTCGATGTGAATTCATGTTTCTTGACATTTTGCGGCAATTTTGCTAAATACTTATTTCGTAGATCGTGGTTCGTGGTTTGTGATTCGAAGACCAGGAGTCCTCCTGAGTACTGAATGAAAGTCAAAAGCTATAAAGAGTTAAAGGTCTGGAGGAAGGGGGTAGAAATCGTCGACCGCATATACGAAATTACGGAAGACTTTCCACAAAAGGAATTATACGTACTTACCTCCCAAATGCAAAGGTCAGCGATTAGTATACCGTCAAACATTGCTGAAGGCTTTGCCAGAGGCCATACTGCTGAATACAGACAATTCCTGCGTACGGCCTTAGGCTCGTGTGCAGAGCTCGATACTCAATTGATAATTGCTCATAAAAGAAATTACACTACTAAGACGGAGATAATAAATCTTCAGGAAGATTTAGACCACGAAAGCAGAATGATAATGAACTTAATAAAGAGCTTAGGTAAAAACCCAAAACCTTAGACTGCGAACCACGAATCACGAACCACTATACACGATTTACGGAGTAAAAAATGAGAGCATCTGATATGAGAAAAGGCCAGACCGTTAAGATCGATGGCAAGCTTTATTCGATTGTCGATTATCAGCACGTCAAATTAGGCAAAGGCGGCGCGGTCTATCAGACAAAGCTAAAAAGCCTGACCGATGGCTCGATTCAAAATGTTCGCCTGCGCGCAGAAGAAACCGTCGAAGAAGCCTACCTGGATAAGCGAACATACGAATACCTGTATTCAGCCGGACGCGAACATGTCCTGATGGATACTACAACCTATGAGCAAATGAGTCTCGATGATGATGCATTCGGCGATGGCCCGAAATACCTAAGACCAAATACACAAGTGCAGGTCAGTATGTACCAGGGCAGGCTCATTGGGATTACTCTGCCTAACACGGTCGACCTGGAGGTTACCAACACACCACCGGAGATTAGAGGCGCCACAGCCACGAGTCAAAACAAGCCCGCAACGCTCGAAACGGGCCTGGTCGTGCAAGTACCACCGTTCATTAAAGCCGGTGATGTTATCCGCGTCGATACCCGAAGGGGGGAGTATGTAACACGAGTGAAAGAATAACGAAAAGTAAAATTCGAAATCCGAAGCACGAAATCCTAAACAAATTCATATGACCAAAATATAAAATCCAAAATAGAGCGTTTTGGACATTTGAAATTCGACATTGTTTCGGATTTCGATATTCGTATTTTTGATTGCGATGGTTAGTAAAGTAAGCAGAATTCTCTTGAAGGTTTTCGGTTCCCGCAACGAGCGGTTGGTAAAGGCCTATTCAGCAATCGCTCAGGAAGCAGGCGAATTCGAAGAGCAAATAAAGAAGCTCGACGGCCAGGCCCTTAAGGCAAAAACCGATCAATTCAAAGCCGCCTTAAAAGCCGGGACCAGACCGGAGAATATCCTGCCGGAGGCGTTCGCTGTCGTTCGCGAGGCGGCAAGACGAAATGTCGGTATGCGGCATTTCGACGTGCAGCTTATCGGGGGCAAAGTACTCTACGAGGGCAAGGTCACCGAAATGGCTACCGGCGAAGGCAAAACCTTAGCAGCAACACTGGCAGCATACCTCGTCTATTTAACCGGAAGAAAAGTCCATATAGTTACGGTCAACGACTACCTGGCCAAGCGAGACGCAGAATGGATGGGGCCGATCTACCGGGCTCTGGGGCTGACCGTAGGTGCAATCCAGGCGGATATGGATACCAGCGGTCCCGAGCGGAAAAGTCAGTATGACTGTGATATAACCTACGGCACAAACAACGAATTCGGCTTCGATTATCTTCGCGACAATATGAAAACGTCACTCGATCAAATGGTCCAGAGCGAGCGGCAATATGCCATAATCGACGAAGTTGATTCAATTCTAATTGATGAAGCCAGGACGCCTTTGATTATATCCGGCCCGGCTTTCGATGATGTCAGCAGATATAAAAAAGCAGACCAGGTAACAAGGAAGCTGATTAGCCTGCACAGCAGCTACGACCGTACGAAAAGACAAATTGATTCGGCCGAGCGAGCGATAGCCAGCGCCCAGGGCGAGCTGGCCGAGGCAAAAAAGGATAAGGACAACAAGCGAATCGAAAACGCCCAANNAACGCCCAGAAGGCACTCGAGACAAGCCAGGCAGAATTGCAGAGCGCCCAAGTCAGGCTAAGTGGGGCCACCCAATATTACGAAGTTGAATACGACAGAAAAGCAGTGCATCTTACGCATGAAGGAGTTGGAGCCGCCCAGGAGATAGCCGGAGTAGGCTCATTCTTCACCGGGTCAAATATGGATTGGCCCCATCTTCTGGAGCAGAGCCTGCGTGCCCACGTGACCTTCGAAAAAGAAAAAGACTACGTCGTTATGGACGGCAAGGTCATTATTGTTGACGAATTTACCGGCCGATTGATGCACGGCCGACAGTGGTCCGACGGACTCCATCAGGCGGTCGAGGCAAAAGAAGCAGTTACCGTAAAAGAGGAAACTCAAACACTGGCCACTATCACGCTGCAGAATTTTTTCAAACTCTACGACCAGATAGCAGGTATGACCGGCACGGCCGCCACCGAAGCCGAAGAATTTATGAATATCTACAAGCTCGACGTTGTTGTAATACCGACCAACGAGCCGTGCATCCGAGACGACCGTGAGGACGTAATATACAAGTCGATGGGCGAAAAGTTTGACGCGATAGTAGAAGAGATAAACGACATTAGTTTATCCGGCCGGCCGCTGCTTGTGGGCACAACCAGCGTAGAAAAGAACGAGGCACTTTCGGCTGCTCTTACGAAAAAATTCGGGCTCGAACATGAGCTCCTCAATGCCAAGCACCACGAACGCGAAGCTGCTATTGTTGCCAAAGCCGGCCAGCAGCACAAAGGCCGGGACGGCCGAATGCGAGGCAACATAACAATCGCAACAAATATGGCAGGCAGGGGCACGGACATTGTACTCGGCCCGGGCGTAGCTGAAATCGGCGGATTGCATGTACTCGGCACCGAACGACACGAGGCCAGAAGAATCGATAATCAGCTCCGAGGCCGAGCAGGCAGACAAGGTGACGCCGGCTCCAGTATGTTCTTCCTGAGCTTCGACGACGACCTGATGCGAATCTTTGCGCCGGAGTGGACCGTCAAGGCACTTTCGTGGATCGGCTGGGAAGAAGGACAACCAATCTATCACAGGCGCATAAGCAAAGGCATCGAAAAGGCACAAAAGAAAGTTGAAGAACGAAACTTCGAGATACGAAAGAGCCTGCTCGAATATGATGAGGTAATGGACTACCAGCGAAAAATCTTTTATTCACGCAGGCGAGAAATCTTAGCTGGAAAAGGGCTCAAAAACATCATTCAGGAGANNTCAGGAGATGATTGACGCCGCTATCACGAAGAACTGTGATACGATTCTTAACAAAGACTATCCTCTCAACTGCATTATCGAATGGGCCAGAACGAATTTCGGTGCTGATTTAAGGGCCTCCGATATTGCCGGTATTAAGACAGACGAAATTGAGAGACTAATAAAACAGCAGGCAAAAGACAACGCCGCCAATAATATATCGCTTTCTATGGGGGAATATTTAGAAGACTACAGCGACCCGCGAAGCTGGGATATCGCCGGGCTGTGCAAATGGGCTATGAGCGCTTTTCGAGTTAGTCTCAGTCCCGGCAAAATCAAACATCAATCGCCGGAAGAGATCGAAGAGCAGTTGATTTCGGCTGCCGCAGAGCAAATTGATAAAAAGGATTGCTCACAACTAATCGAATTCCTGAAGGATGATTTCGCCGTCCGGACGTTTGCCGAATGGGCACGAGCCAAATTCGATATAAAACTGGACGTTGGCGAACTGGCGAACCTCAATGCCTCACAAATCCGTCAGCAGCTTGTCAAAAAAACCGCAGCCAAATACAAACAAAAAGAAATTGAGTATCCTGTCGAATTTGCAATGAATATGGTTTATGGGCCGCAGGGTCCTAACGTATATGCGTTCGAGGCGCTCGCCGACTGGGCGAAGAAAAAATATAACGCCCGCTTTTCGGTCGAACAAATGCAAAATACCAAACCTCGGATATTGCATAAACAACTGCTCGAATTAAGTAAAAGCTTTAACAATGGCGAATTAGACCGAGAGCTCTCTGAAAAACAAGCCAGCTTAAACACCGCTGAATTAGTGAGTTGGGCCAACGAAAGATTCGGGGCCTCCTTGACCGAAGAGGACCTGACCGGCGACGGCCCGGAACTCAAAGACAAACTATTAGAGTCGGCAAGAGAGTTTTTGCGGGCCGAACTCAGCGACCTCGAAAAATACGTCCTGCTCAATGTTTACGACAGCGCCTGGAAGGACCACCTCTACTCGATGGACCACCTGAAAAGCAATGTATGGATGCGCTCTTTCGCAGAGAAAGACCCAAAGACCGAATACAAGCGCGAAGGCTTCAGAATGTTCGACGAGATGCTCGAAACAATCGAGGACCGGGTTACAGATATTATCTTCAAGGTGCACCTCGAAGCCGGCGCAAGGGCACGAAGTGTCTGGCGTGTAAGCCAGACAACACACGACGAGGTCGGCCAGTTCGCAATGGCCGAGCGACAGCGAGCCGCCGCCCAGGCACCACAGGGCGAGCCGAGAATAAAACAAATTCGCCTGGAACATCCCAAGGTCGGCCGCAACGACCCCTGCCCCTGCGGCAGCGGAAAAAAATACAAAAAATGCTGCGGTAAAAGTATATAAAGTCCCGCCCGAAAAAATTTAAAAAAAGCACTTGACAAACGTGGCGGCTGAGCTTAAAATATAGATAATGATAATCGTTATCAATAAGTTTTGTGAACATTAGAATAACTGCTTAAAACGATAGGACTTATGAATATTAATGTCTTCAGACTGAGCGATTCGTATTGCCATTTCTGCGAGGGAACACGCCTTGCGGGAACCCAAAGCAAGGATCCAGAGCTATACCAGAATAATGGATTACGGCTGCAGTTTACCCCGCACCTTGATACGGGGATGGGGGTAGGGAATGACAAATTGCATTATGTTATTGTCAGAGCAATAGGCACAGTCATACACAATTCAAAAACGGTCAGTTTTAGTAAGGCCAAGTACACAGGTTCGAAATATGGGCGCCAGAGCGAAATTTAACCGGTTCCTAAGACAAAAAGGGCTGCGGCAAACCAAACAGCGGGACGAACTGGTAAATGTCTTTCTGCGAACAGAACGGCATGTCAGTACGCAGGAGCTGTTTGATATTGTCAGGAAAAAGCACAAGGATGTCGGCTATGCAACGGTTGCAAGAACTCTCAAACTGCTGACTGAGTGCGGCCTTTGCAGGGTGGTGGATTTCGGTGACGGCGTTCAGCGGTTTGAGCACAAATATGGTCATGAACACCACGATCATCTAATCTGTACCAAATGTGGTACATTCGTGGAGATATATAGTAAGAAGCTAGAAATAGTACAGGCCGAATTAGTAAAAAAACATAATTACGTTCAGGAATATCACAAACTGGATATATTTGGTATATGTCCACGATGCGGGAAGAAAAGTAAGAGAGGAAAATAAGTTATACGAAGGTTAATTGTGAATATTTTTAAAAAGACAAATGATAATGAATATCAAAATCAGTAGAGCTGAAGCGAAGTTTTCCGTATAAGTCAAAGCAACGTAATTTCGATGTAAGTTAATTTGTTTTGGACAAAAGGAGACAATTCTATGCCTGTAAGTACAACATCTCTCAATCGTGTTCGCTATGAACCATTAAAGAAGTCCCAGCACAAACAAAACGTTTCCATACGGAAAGTACTGCTTGTCGGCAGTCCGAATGTGGGCAAGAGCGTACTATTTAACAAACTGACCGGCCGATATGTTACTGTTTCGAATTATCCAGGTACAACTATTGAACTGTCGAAAGGTTACTCGGAGATTTCCGGCAGTAAGTTCGAAATCATTGATACGCCGGGTATGTACTCTTTGTCGGCGATAACCGAAGAAGAAAAAGTCGCCTCAGATTTGTTACTGAACCAGCAGGTTGATGCGGTTGTACATGTGGTCGATGCCAAGAATATTGAACGGATGCTCGGTTTAACACTGCAACTGATTGAAGCAGGACTGCCGGTAATTTTGGTGTTAAATATGGCTGACGAAGCACACCAGCTCGACATAAAAATTGATGTCGGCAGGCTCGAACAGATTTTAGGAATTCCGGTCGTTGAAACTATAGCGACAACAGGCGAAGGTGTAAAAAAGCTTATTGACAAGATATCCGCCCCCCTGCCGAGGAAATCATATCGAATTGACTATGGCGCTACAATTGAAAATTCTATTTCGGTTATTGCAGAGCTATTGGAGGTTAGGGGAGGCGTTTCCACTCGGACAAGAGCTTTGTTGTTGCTCCAGGGGAATTCTGAATCTGTGAACAGTCTGGTCGGTAACACTGAGACCATCGACAAGGATTTTGTCGAAAGGACCATTCGCAATTGTTTATCACAGCTTGAGCATTCAGTTCATTATCACGTTACTGTAACAATTCAAGAAGAAGTGAAAAAAATAGTCAGCCAAGCTGTCAGTTTTCCAGACAGGCATTTAAAAGATTTCCGTGAGAGATTGAGCCGCTTTCTCATGCATCCATTGACAGGCCTGCCGGTACTGTTTTTGGTTCTGTATTTTGGCATTTACAAATTTGTCGGGGGCTTCGGTGCCGGCACAGTGGTTGATTTTCTGGAAGGAACTATCTTTGCGACATATGTTAACCCGTTTGTAATGAAAATATTTTCGGCAGTGATACCCTGGCAAGCCGTATACACTCTTTTCGCGGGTGAATATGGTGTTATCACGTTAGGAGTTAGATATGCGATTGCGATTGTTCTGCCCATTGTAGGAACGTTTTTTATAGCGTTCTCAATATTGGAAGATAGCGGCTATTTGCCCCGCCTTGCTATGTTAATCGACCGCGTATTCAAAAAAATAGGGCTGAACGGTCGTGCAGTGATACCAATCGTGTTGGGCTTTGGCTGTGATACTATGGCGACGATGGTAACTCGCACCTTAGAGACGAAACGAGAAAAGATTATAGCGTCTATCCTGCTGGCCCTTGCGATTCCATGCTCGGCCCAGCTTGGTGTGATTCTTGGACTATTAGCCGGCCGTCCATATGCTCTCCTGGCCTGGGCAGGATTTGTTGGAGTCGTTTTTATTCTGGCAGGAACACTTATGGCACGTCTATTTCCAGGAGAAAAGCCGAGTTTCTATATGGAATTACCTCCATTGAGGCTCCCTCGGCCCGGCAATGTTATTGTAAAAACCTATTCAAGGATGGTCTGGTATTTCAAAGAGATACTTCCATTGTTTATCCTGGCAAGTGTACTGATCTGGGTCGGCCAGGTTACTGGTGTTTTCCAGTTTTTAGTTAAAAGCCTCGAATCGGTTGTTAATGCAATCGGCTTGCCGGATGGAGCATCAGTTGCTTTTCTTTTCGGTTTTTTCCGCAGAGATTATGGAGCTGCCGGCCTTTACGATCTTCAAAAGGATGGCCTGATGACGGGCAACCAGCCGGCTGTCGCTGCAATCACTCTCACGCTCTTTCTGCCGTGTATTGCACAATTTTTGATTTTTAAAAAGGAATGTGGTTTAAGAATTGTCCTTATTACTTCAGTATGCATTTGCATAGTAGCTTTTACCGTAGGTTTCATAGCAAATTCTTTCTTCAATGTATTTGGGATCGTGTTATGAACTGTCCATTCTGTGGAAAAGCGTTTGACGAAGATGCAGCAGAGAAACAATGCATGCGATGTTCTTTCTTTTCAGCATGCAGAAAAGTTGTGTGTCCGTACTGTGGCTATCAAAGTCCGCGAAAACCCGCCTCATTAAAATGGCTAAGTAAAATAAGGAAGATAAAAAAATGATTAATCCTGAAGTTGAAGAATTGCTGGAAGGTCTGTACGTTTGTGAAATTGAGGGTGGTGAATATCCGCCGGAACAAATAATAGAAAAAGGTTCTGGTGGCGCCGTCTCGCTTAAGTTAGCTGAGCTTTGTGATGAAAAATACAAACTCACAGAGGCAGGAAAGCGAGCGGGAAAAAATGTTGTCCGGCGACATCGATTAGCTGAAAGGCTTTTACAGGATGTTTTAGCAGTAGCTCCCAGCCATATTGAAGAGGATGCCTGCCGATTTGAGCATGTTCTGCAAGATGGAGTAGATGACAAGGTTTGCATTCTACTGGGCCATCCCAAGAATTGTCCGCACGGAAAACCTATTCCACAGGGAAAATGCTGTCGGATGGCACAGACCGACCAAATAAAGGAAGTCAGACCTCTCTGTGATGCCAAACCCGAATCCGAAGGTGCTGTCGTTTATTTAGCTACGAAGGATAACCGTCAGGTTCAGAAGCTGGTTGCCATGGGAATTTTGCCGGGAGTTAATATTAAGGTGATTCGACAGTTCCCTTCTTACGTCTTTCAGGTTGGTTACAGCCAGTTCGCCGTTGACCGGCCCCTGGCAGAAGTGATTTATGTCCGCTGGAACGAATAAACAGAACAATTAATTTTGGAAGTCTCTATGGAAAGCACCAACAAGAAAAAAATGCGGTACCCTGATAACCAAAATGGCGCTTGCCAAACCAAGCAAGTGCCCACTTTTGATGCTCGACAGCTTTTTGGTGACGCTCGTGAGATAAGGCTAAAACATTGCAGCGAAGAATATAGACTTATATTAACTAAAAACAACAAGCTGATTCTTGTGAAATAAATTTTGTATTGAAACAGGCATAGGAGTAATAGCCAGCCAGCTTAAGGCGGGGGTGCCAGCCAGCCAAACTCCTTTCAGAACCATTAACGTTTTTTGTATGACCATTGTATGGTCAGAAAGGCGCAAGAGCATGACATTATTAGCGTTTTCTATGCGGTTATTGTAATCCCAGAAAGGAGAAAAAGAATGACAGAAAAGAAAGGAGTACGAAGTATGGCTGGTAAGGAAAGAGATAGTTCTATGCTGTTAACTGTTACGAAGAGATTGGGTTGTTATGTAATGCTGTTTTTGGTTTTATCGGGTATCAATGTCGTGAATGCCGACCGCAGAGGCTATGTCTGGACATATGAATACATGACGATGCCGAAAGGACATTCTGAGGTGGAATACTACCTGACACATAAGGTACGGGACTTTCACAACTATGAAAACAAGAATACCTGGCAGCATCAGGTTGAGTACGAATATGGTCTGACTGACAGATGGGATATAGCCGTTTATCAGAGGTGGCAGCAGACTAACACCGCTGCGGATGATAACTTTGAGTATACGGGCACTAAAGTGAGAACGCGCTACCGTTTTGGTGAGAAAGGGATGTATCTATTGGACCCGCTTTTGTACCTGGAATATATAAAGCCTGATAGCTCCGCCGCCCCGGAAATCCTGGAAGGCAAACTCATTCTGGCAAAGGATATTGGCAAGTTCAATGTTGCATACAACCAGATACTTAAAGTTGGAATTAATAACGAGGGTGGTAATGAGGACGAATACGCTTTAGGTTTGAACCACGAGTTTAGCCCGAGTTGGAAAGTTGGACTCGAATCGACCGGTAATTACACCGAGGATAAGTTTTACTTTGGTCCGACAGTTTCCTGGGCAAGCGAAAAGTTTTGGGTCGGGTTTGGTGCTCTGAGGGGACTTAACGACAGAAGCGATGATCTCAGGTTCAGGCTGATAGTCGGCTTTCCGTTTTAGTTACTTAGTGTGCGTTCGGGGCTGGGCAGCCGCTCAGCCCCAGCGCTTCTCGGTTGAAACTTCAAGGAGATTGCAATTATGGACAAGAAGTTATTGCTTTGGCTGGTCGGAGCAGTCGGACTTTTTGCGTTAGTCTATGGGTGTCAAAATATGCTGGCTGAAATGAGTGAAGGCCAGGCGTTGTACCGCGCAAAATGTTCGTCTTGCCACAATATAATTGAACCCAGCCGCCACGACAAAGAAACATGGGACATATACGTTAGCAAATACGGCCAGAAAATGACACGCGAAGAGAAAAGAGCGGTTTTGCAGTACTTGGCGGACTCTGACTAATCTACTTCTGGTGTTCTTTGTGAAGTGAACGCTTGGAAGGCCGAGACGCTAATTTATCGGAGGTGGGTACAAAAAAGAAAACATCGAGCAACGTGTCGCCACCCGATGTTTTCCGGAGGGGAGAAAAAATCGTTTTTTTAGACTTCCCTTTATTATCGGCAGCACTGCAATCGCACTTTAACCGAAAATCAGCTGAAAACACCCCCAAACAAGTTTAAGGGTGCCACCCCAGCTCAATAACAGGCGAAATCACAATTCGACCTGTTCTTATAAATCTTTACACTATCCGCAGATAAAGGTTCGGTTTTCTGCCCATCGCAGTCTTTCGGCCATCTGTTCAATGCACTTTTGGTGATTTGGGCGAGTCAGTTACCGCTCCCTTACGGTCGCGGCTCTGCTTTGTCACGATCCTGCTTTGAGGAAGTGCATATATTTTCTACGCTCCGTATTGGCTCGCGACAGGCTGAGTGAATGTGAATTAGAGAACGAACAGTCTCTATGTCGAAAACAAATAGAGTAACAAAAACCAAAAAGACGTGAAATAATCAGCAGACTTTTTTGCTTATTTAAAATCGAACAACGATTGAGTCTTAATCATCGTTACCTGGTCCGGATAAGCCGCGAACGTATGGATGTGCAATTCGCTGCACCGAGCCTCGAAGTCAATATAGCAGAACGGCTGGAGTCTGCCGATTTCTAATTTCGGGAATTTTACAAACACGCCCCGATTCCGCGCGAAGCGCTCAAGGTCAGTATGGCTCTGCCGATACAAATTGGGACTCATCTTCTCGACCTGAAAATCGGTCATGTAACTTATCCCCCGGCGCAAAGTGCACTTATGAGTCCGTGGGCCGGAGAACTGAAAACGCTCTATCAAGCCTCGAGAGGGCAGCATCTGGCCAGGCGGGCTTACAACCTCAGTGAGGCACGCATCAGCGGCAAAAACACTGACAACGTGAGTGCAGCCCGTAACCCAGATAATGGCCTCGTACTTTTCGGTATTCAAGTGCCGGTTGGCATAAATTTGGAAAAGCTCCGGATGCAAAGGTCTCTGAAAAAGACTGAACGTTAGCTCTTTGACAGCCACATTGATTTGTGGTGATTCCATCAAGAAAAATCCTAATACAAAATATTAACTCCCAATTTTCCACTATTATACCAAAATCAAGACACATATTCAAGGCTGATATCAGTATTGATAAGGCCGATACGTGCACTTATAGGACGATTATTTCGCAAGCTGTGCAACGTAAAAGAGTAACAGCAGCAAAGTTTTTTTTGAAAAAAATCAAAAAAAATCGGAAGTGTCGCTGATTATCACTGCTGGAAGAAAACCGCATTAATAATAGTGGCAATAATATCGTAAAAGGCATGAGTTCCGGCTGTAATTCCGAAACCACGAATTGCAAAAAGAACGGCAAAATAAATACCCGCGATTGTTCTAAAGCCAAACTCCGTCCAGTTAAAAACAGCAGTTCGTCCGAATTGGCCGTCCAGAAAAACCACATGATGATGTGCGCTAAACAACGCTGCCGAGATTAGCACAGAAAGTATAATCGAGTTCTTATGAGTAAGCCTCAGCACATCTTGAAACAGCAGCATCAAAAGGCATATCAAAATCAAACGAAAAACGAGCTCTTCATAAATCCCGGCCCCTATTCCGGTAACGATATTGGCCAGTAGCGACTGGGTTTTCGGCTCAACTCCGCCGGCCTCGGCGTTCGACGACGATAAACTTCTGCCTGCCGCCAACGAGCAGCTCAGCGGCGAGGCGGTCTGTACCCGTATCGCACTATTGGCGAACTCGTCAATCTCGCCCTGAGGCTTAACCGGACTACTCAAAAACAAACTGAACACAATCAGCGGCACCGCAAGCAGAGCGCACTCAACGGCCATCGGCCAGATATCGCCAAGACAAAAACGCCACTGTTTGCCTGAGACCAATTGCAACGCTATCAAAATAACCACAACCACCAAAGGAGGCGCCANNCTATCAAAATAACCACAACCACCAAAGGAGGCGCCACCCATGCCAACCTGCTGCCGGAACCCAGATATTCAAGCAGGTTCTGCAGCCACACAAATGCCACCACACGAACCTGCGACTGGTTCAGAACATCGGTATTGATCAAAATCGTTCCGACTTCATAGAAAATAATAAACGGCAGCAGAAAAACGATAGCGTAAATCGGCCGAGACGTCCTCTCAAGATAGGAATCTCTTGCAAAGTTAAACAATTGGCTCGTGCTGTACTTGTATTTGTCTTCCATTCCATATCCAGGTTATCAGGATAACCGGCCTGGTTTCCTGATATCCTGTCAATCCTTATTTTTAATTTTTGCAGAGTTTACTTCAAATAGGCCGAAAATACAATAGTCAAAAACCCACTTACCTTTGGAATGACAATAACACAATGATAAGTGAACTGTTAACCAAGTTTTACGAGCTTGCCTTCGAGCGTTTTGGCCCTCAGCAATGGTGGCCCGGCGAAACTCAATTCGAGATAATCACAGGCGCAATACTGACCCAGAATACAAGCTGGGCCAACGTCGAAAAAGCAATAGCAAATCTAAAATCCGGTGACCTTTTAGCCCCGGAAAAACTGCATCGTTTCGACCTTTCGCAGCTTGCTGAGCTTATCCGGCCGGCCGGCTATTACAATATAAAAGCAAAAAGGCTCAAAAACTTCGTGAACTGGCTTTTTGACAATTACAACGGCAAACTGACAAATCTCGAAAGCATCGATACCGACCAGTTAAGAACCGAGCTTTTAACCATAAAAGGCATCGGCCCCGAGACCGCCGACTCGATTCTACTTTACGCTTTCGACAGACCTGTTTTTGTGGTGGACGCCTACACCGCCCGGATCGCTTTCCGTCACGGACTAATCGAGCAAGACGCCGATTACGAACAGCTACGAGAATTATTCCAGTCGAATCTGTCGCAGGATACGCAGCTTTTCAACGAGTACCACGCATTACTGGTAAGGGTCGGTAAAGAATTCTGCAAGCCGAAAGCAAATTGCTCCGCCTGTCCGCTGGTAGAATTACCACATTCAGTCATCGCCGAATTCCTCTAAACCACCGCATCCAATCACCGCGGAATTATGCTCTGCCAACTTAAGAAGCTCTTGACTAAAGGTGGTTTATCACTGAAAATTTTAAATAGCTAAATAGACCCCAGGATAAATCCTTCGCCTGCGCTCAGGACAGGCCTGGGGGCTAAACAATATCCCTCTAATAAATTGCGAGGTATTGAAAGGTATTATGCCATGTTGAAAAAGATGCTTTGCTTAGCGGTTTTGCTAACCGGCCAGAATCTCTGCGCTCAAACAAGCGATTATTTCGACGCCCCTTACGGTGAGCTGCTCGGCGGTTCCACTGAGCAGGTGGGTTTGTGGTGGGCCTCATCCGGCTGGAAAATAAGCCGGGACAAGCCGCTGCCTGAGACAGCAGGCCTAGCGGTTATGATACGTGCCGCCCGCAACGAGGCCGAGGCTGCGCAATTGGTAGTTCGGCCAACAGCCTCCCTAAATGGTCTTACCGTACGTTCCGGAGTATTGACCGGACGCGGCGGAACGACTATCAGCGCCGAAAACATCGAAGTGCTCAAAGTGCGATACGTTAATGTCACAAAGCCAACCGACAAAAGTTCTGTGCCGGGCCTCTGGCCGGACCCACTGCCGCCATTAAAGGGCCCTATCGACCTGGAGCCGGGTAAGAATCAGCCGTTCTGGGTCCGCGTGAAAGTCCCACGGCGGGCTCGGGCAGGAATCTATACCGGCAAAATCGGTCTTGCAGCGCAAGACTACAACGCCGACGTCACCCTGCGCGTGGAGGTATACGATTTCGCGCTACCCGACCGGATGACCTGCACCACCGCTTTCGGCTTTTCGGCGGGCAACGTATTTCGCTATCAAAGGCTCACCGAGGACAAGCACAAGCGCCATGTCCTGGAGAAATACTGGGCCAGCTTCAGCGACCATCACATCTCACCCTATGACCCTGCCCCGCTGGATAGATTCAAGGTTAGCTGGCCGAAAGTCACCGACTCAATCAAACCGCATCAGCTCAAGCCGGTGTTCGACTGGGCGGCTTGGGATAATGCGATGCAGCGAGCAATCGACCACTACGGCTTTAACTCGTTTCGGCTGCGGATACCGGGCCTCGGCGGTGGAAGTTTTCATGCCCGATACGAGCCTGAGCTTCTGGGCTTCAGTGAGGATACGGACCAATACAAAGCCGCCTTTAACGCCTACTGCCGTGGGCTCCAGGAGCACCTGCGCAGCAAAGGCTGGCTCGACGAGGCCTTTATCTACTGGTTCGATGAGCCTGCCCCCAAAGACTACGAGTTCGTCATGAACGGTTTCCGCAAGCTCAAAGACGCAGCGCCGGATATCAATCGTATGCTCACCGAACAGGTCGAGCCGAACCTGGTCGGCGGGCCTAACATCTGGTGCCCTGTCTCGCGTAACTACAAACATGAACCGGCCGAGCAGCGGCGTAAGCACGGCGAAAAATTCTGGTGGTATGTCTGCACCGGTCCCAAGGCGCCCTACTGCACGTTATTTATCGACCATCCCGGTACCGAGCTGCGAGTCTGGCTCTGGCAAACCTGGCAGCGCAAGATTGACGGTATCCTGGTCTGGCAGACTAACTACTGGACGAGCTCGGCCGCTTATCCCGACCGTGATAGTCCTCAGAATCCCTACGAAGACCCCATGGGCTGGCGGTCAGGTTACAGCACACCAAAAGGCGTCAAGAAACCGTGGGGCAACGGTGACGGCCGATTCATTTATCCACCCGAAGCCGCTGCCGACGCTCATCCGGCCGAGCCGGTTCTCGACGGGCCGGTTGAAAGTATCCGCTGGGAAATGCTGCGCGACGGCATCGAGGACTACGAATACTTAGCCATCCTGCAGAAACTGCTCCAAGCCAAAAAAGACAAACTCACTACCCGGCAACAACAAAAATACGCTGGGCTGCTTGAGGTGCCCGGGGACATTACAAGCGATATGACCACTTTCACCAAGGACCCAGCGCCCATAGAGGCCCGCCGTGACCGGATAGCTCAAGCTATAGTCAGGCTCAACAAATTGTGAGCATATGGCTTCGGTGTTGCTGTGAAAGTTCCGCAGCAAACTCAACTACCGACACCTACACTAAATTTGCCTTGTAAAAAAGAGGCTGTTGGTTATACTACGAATTTGTCATTAGCAGCAACACTACTGGTTAAGTTAATTTCTTAAACGAATTGAAAGGGAAAAATATGGAATGTTTAGTTGGTACTCCCTGCTGCCCGGACATGCCTGTGGTATTCATAATACTTTTCATCCTGTTCATGCTTTTCGTGGGCCTGATAGTGACCACCATAACGGTATTGATATTTTGCATGATATTCTCTAAGGCGGGCTATAGCTGGGCGCTCGGCCTGTTAATGCTCGTACCTATAGCGAATATAATTATGGCCTTTTTCCTCGCCTTCGCCGATTGGCCGATTCGAAAGCAACTGCGATTACTTAAACAGCAGCATCAAAAGTCGGAAGCGTAAATCAGGGCCCGCCTGAGACCGGCTATGGATATATCATAACCGTTCTTTTGCTGCCATTGTCGGTTTTCAAACGAGCTTATTCTCTATTGTACTTTCGGCAATTCGGCCCACAGTTCGATGTCTTCAGCCCCNNTACTTTCGGCAATTCGGCCCACAGTTCGACGTCTTCATCCCCGAAACCGTGACTACCTGACGCGGCTGGAAAGCTCTTGATTTGCCGATTTTCAACACCCCCAAACAAGCCTTCGACGAACTCAGGCCAGGGTTTGAGGGTGCCACCCGGCGTTGGTTTAATAACGGAAAGTTCAATGATAGCTAATCGGCGGTTCCACCGGCGGTTTCTTACATCAGCACCGCGCCAAAACTATACTATGGGCCTGGCCCACAAATCATCCTTAAAACTTTAGCGCGAGGATTTCGTCCAATCCTCTTGTCTGGTGCCGTGATACGTCCTGACTACGTACTCAAATTTCTTCTCCGACCTCGGCCGTAAGCTAAGCGTGAACTTGACCGTATCGAGGTCGACCTTCTCATATTCACCGAAGTCGCCGCTCTTGGCCAGCGTCCAATACGAAGTGCCGAAGTTGCGCTTAATCTCGACCTTGACGGGAATCTCGCGAGTGTTTTTGACTTCTATCTCGAACGTGCGGACCTCATCCCAGCCGGCAACATTACCGCGTCTGTCGAACCTGTAGTTCTCCGTCTTAAAATCCATAAGCGTCGGCTCAACAACAACGTCGGCGACCGATCCTAAGTTAAGCTCCACATCCTCATCCACGGGAATATACTTAAACGAAGACTGGCCCGTATAAGATAAGTGCCCCCTACTGTCAACGCTCCTATAAACCTTCAGCATCCCGCCCGGAATAGGCGTCTCGCCGAGCTCGTGTTCTTCGTCGTTTTTGAAGCTAA
>JABAOH010000267.1_pt1 | contig 19867 bp, 22 predicted proteins | sample 7062181 | NCBI WGS metagenome assembly JABAOH01 (sample SAMN14538630, study PRJNA623070) | marine sediment metagenome | biome: marine biome [ENVO:00000428]; feature: marine pelagic biome [ENVO:01000023]; material: deep marine sediment [ENVO:00002113]; isolation source: pool of 5 deep marine... | reverse complement strand
AATACACCCAAGATAATGATGACCTAAACTACAAAACACCACATACCCTCAATGCCAACAAAACAGAATACTATGAAAAGAACAAGACAGTCGAAATTGATGGGAACAAAAACGTATACATAACCCTAACCAATACCAGCCTCCCATACGTTGAAATAATTTCACCAGAAAACGGAAGAATCTACAACAACTTTACAGTCCTAGTAAATATAACCAACAGCAGCAACACAGACTCCGTCTGGTACGTGTGGAACTACACAAATTATACATACACACAACCAGTCTACCACAACTTCACAACAGAGGGATGGCACAACATCACTGCTTACGCCAACAACTCAAACGGAACCACCAATGATTACATTGAATTCATGATATCTTTAGAATCGGTGAATGTAAGCGATTGCCAAGACCTCGATTCCCCCAACATAATCTACCAACTAAACCAGAGCATAACCAGCGATTACGGAACGTGTTTTGAGGTAAAGGCAGATAACGTGACGTTGGAAGGGAATGGTTATACACTGACATATGCTTCTGCCGGATCAGGGACGGCGATATATATGGAAGACTACGATAACCTCACGGTTAGAAACTTGAAGATGGAACAGACCAGCTCAGTCAGAGCCAACAGCCTGGGTATACACATACAAAACAGCAAGGACAACAACATAACCAACAACACGTTTTATATAGACGGAGAAGACGATCCAGACGCCCACAGTTATGGGATACGTTTTGTAAACACCACCAACTCCATTATAATAGGAAATGACATAACAACACAAACAACATGCGATTATTGTCACGGGATATACCTAACCTCAAACAGCCATAACAACACAATAGAAAACAACAGCATATACACGGCCGGGAACTACGCCAGGGGAATCTACAGTCACACCAGCAATAATCAGACAATATACAATAACACTATAGATGTCAATGATCTGAGTGGCAACCCTGTATATTTGTACCAATCGAATAATTGTGTAATCAACTACACCACCATAGATTCAAGCGGGGATGCAAGAGGAATAAGATTAGACCTTTCAGACAACAATGTTATAGATAATGTAGATATTACCACAACGTCTCTAAACGCAATATACTTCTATGACGGCTCAGAAAATAACAACATAACCAACACCAACATAACGAGCACAAGTTACCAAACTATACACATGTCAACCGGATGTCATGGCTCCTATATAGACAATGTGACAGCCCAGTGTTCGTATAGATGTCTTTACACTGCCGCCAATGTCAATAACTGGGAAGTACATAACTCAAACTTTACCCACACATCCAGTTCAAATGAGTTGGCATACTTAGATGGGGACAACTGGTTAATAAACAACACGATAATGACATCAACAGGGAGCACCAACGGAGAGGGAGTCGAAATTAGAACAAACTGCGACAACGCCCAGATAATAGATTCCAAGATAAAGACTTACGGAAGCGGAACCTCCTCAGATGCGCTGAATTGTTTCTGCTTCAGTCCTGACTCTATGAGCGTTAAAGACACTACAATAGAATCCGTTAACGATAACGACGTATATTTCAATCAGGGATCAGCAACCTTCAATTTCACCAACGTAACCTTTGCAGATAAGGCCTGGGGAGGCTCTGCCACAGCAGTACTCAATGTGCACTGGTACCTAGACGTTTACGTTAACGAGACTGATGGCAGCATTATAGAGGGTGCAGACGTTGAAGGAAACGATACCAACGGAGACCAATGGTTCTCTCAACAAACCCAGGCATCGGGAAAGATTCCACAACAGACCCTACTTGAGTACTGGGAGGATAATGATGAAACGCATTACTTCACCAACTACACAATCAACGCAAGCAAAACCGGCTACAATCAAAACTCCACAGAAGTCAATCTGACGACTAACAAAGTGGTTTACCTGACGCTAGGACAGCCCCCAAACATATCAGGAGAAACAAGGGAACCCGACCCGACCTATCACAGCGACAATGCAACGCTTAATGCGACCATAACGGATGCTGACGGAGATCTTGAAACTGTTTGGATTTCTGGAAACTGGTCCGGGTCATGGGTCAATTACACGAGTGGCATAACCAATGTTGGCGATGTATACTCTTACAAGCTATTGTCATGGAACCTCTCCTACCAGGAGGTTGTTGGGTGGAGATATTACGCTAATGATACATCAGGAAGTGTGGGTCAGGGAAGCCTGCAGGTGTTCACAGTCCAGAACCATGTCCCAACCAATGTCACCTTGGAGGAACCCCCAAACGGAACCATCACAGCGGACAACACAACCTTCTTTGACTGGTCGAATGCAACGGATGATGATGGAGATTCAATTACCTATACTCTGCAAGTAGACAATGACACTGACTTCCTTTCACTGGAGGTTGAGAAGACCGGGCTAACGAACTCAGATTATACCTTAACCGATCCTGAGGCATTGGAAGAGGATATATACTACTGGAGGGTCTATTCGAATGATAGCTATGAGACTAACCTTTCAGATACTTGGCAATTTGAGATAAACCCCACCCAGGCGGTTGGCGTTTCTCTGTCAAATAAGCTCTCTGAGGGGGTAAACTGGACTATATCCATTGTACCTATTACTAATGAATCTGCAGAAGGGAACAACGACTCTGGTATCACAGAATATGATGTAGAAGTCTCAGCTGAAGGAACGAATGTAGATTTGTATATCAAGGCCGACGATGACCTGAAAACATCTGGTGGTGATGTCCTGGGACTGGGGAACGAAACCTACAGTTACAACCAGACTAACAACACTGTTCCGAGTGATTTGAAGTTCCAACTTACACTTCAGTATGCAGACAACCAGATAGGTGACAATCTACCGAACGGGACAAAGGTTTACCTTAAGTTCTTCTTGTCTGCCCCGGCAAGTCAGCCAGCTGGTACGTATAATAATACGGTCATGGTGAAGGCAGTCCCGTATGGATACAGTCCGTAAAACATAACTTTTTAAGCGTCCGAATCTAATTAATATTATGGAAAGGCTAAATCTAGCTTTATCTGTTTTGGTATTGATTTTGGCCATCGCTGCAATTGGTCTCTACTCGAGTTTATACACGTTACAAACTTCTATAATAGGCCTTGCAACAGAACAGTCAACCGTTTCCCAGGCAATCATTGCAAAATACCTTGCAATATCAAAATCAGGCAACCTGTCTGACGGGATAGATTTTGGTAACATAACAACCCTGCCAGCCACTGATACCAATGCAACAATGAACTTCAACTCTACCGAGAAGCCGATGAATTGGGCGAACGAAACCCTTTACTGGATAGAGTTGAGCTACGATTCCAACACCAATGTGGATTTCTGCGTATTATCAACTGAATTCAACACATCTGGTGGTGATGTTATAGGACTGGGAAACTACACATGGAATGACAGCCTGACCAACAACTACATTAAACCAAACCTAACATATTCTGGCCCAATGTACGTCAATGAGAGCTACAAGAAGGGAGTGAGCAATGCGAATCCGGGGGATAACAACACCTACAGGTTCTGGCTGGATGTTCCGGCATATGTGAATCCAGGAACCTACAACAGCACCGTATGGTTCAAGGGAGTACCAACAGGAGATCCGTGCTAAGGGATTGAAATGAGATCTAAAATCGCAATAGCATTTGTAACGCTGGTATTGTGTGCATTACTACTGTCAGTCTCTGGTAGTGCAAAAAAGGGTGTTGGAATTAAATGGTTGACAGAGAAAGAGATGGTCACTGAAAACGCTGAGCACTGTATAGAGTATGGTACCTACAACCCCTGGGATGAGGATGTATATGTTTATCTGAGTGTATCTGGTGATCTTAAAGAGGTTATCACAAGCGAGCACAGTGAACCGGTGTTCGTTCCTGCAGAAACATCAAGCAGCGATGCACTGCCAGTCAAGATATGCTTCACTGTATCAAAGGTTTACCAGGATGACTGCTGGTTGGGACCTTTCCTATGTGAGCAGACCTGCCAGCAGGATGAGGTGAGTTATGAAGGACAGGTTGTGGCTATGGAGGCCCCTGGAGGAAACGTTGGAACCGGCTCTGCGACTGCTCTGGGCGTTTCCGTTCCCCTGACGTTAAGGGTAAGGTGCAACCCATTCGATAGGGACTGGACACTGCTTTACGTAATTGTAATAATAGTAGTGCTTATCCTGATAGGGCTTTTCTACAGGAAAAAGAAAAGGAAATAAACAATATATAATCCGTTATTCTTATTTCTATTATGAGGAAAAGGAATAAAACAACACTCCTGATAGTTCTAATATCCATTGTGTTTCTTGTTCTGGCACTGGAATCTGAGACAGGTCTGATAGGTAAGGCGTCATCAATATTCACCGGCACCAATGTAATGGTGAGCCCGAATATAATCGTGATATACACCAGGTTCTCAGGCAACACAACAGATTTCTCGTCAATGAATTTCACTGATATGTTTGATATATACAACATGAATTTACAAATCCCCACATACGGAGAGATGGTGTTCTCAGAAATTGTTAACCTTACAAAATGCAGAGATGAAGAGTTGGTTGTGAATCTCAACGAGCATGTAGACATAACCACTAATTCTGTGACTATCAACGCCACAGGACTCCCATGTATGAACAAATCAGCAACCATTTCCCTCTACCAGATAAATTTCAGTAACCCCAGAATACTCAGGAATGGGGAACCCTGCCCTTCTGATGTATGCACAATAGTCAGCTACGAGAGGGAAGTTCTCTTTGTATTCAATGTAACAGGATTCACAGTGTACACTGTAACCACCTACTCTGTCGAAGAGACCGGACCCCCATCCCCGGGTGGTGGGATAGGGCCCGTTGTACCAGGACCTGTATACAATTTCACAGTGGACAAGAAGTTTTTCAAGATATTATTGAAGCAGGGAGATACCCTTCTCGATTCCTTCACAATAAACAACACAGGAACAGGGAGATTAAAGGTTTCGATAGATGTCAACAACCTAGAAGGATATGCTGTACTAAGCGAGGATTTGTTTTATCTGGAACAGGGAGAGAGCAAGACCATATCTGTCGCTTTCACAGCATCAGAGTACGAGGAACCCGATGTATATCCAGGAAGGTTTATAATAGATGCGGATTCCATAAGGAAGATTATCCTTGTTGTGATAGAGGTAAGGGAAAGGAGACCGTTGTTTGACATATTGGTTTCTACAGAGGAAACTCCCCAGAGGATTTACTTGGGAGAGGAAGTAGAGGCAGACATCCTAATGTATAACTTTGGTGACTTGAAACCAGTGGATGTTTCACTCTACTACTCGCTCAGGGATTTTGATGGGAACGATATTCTGTATGCAGAAGAATCCTTCGCGGTTCAGGAGCAGAAGGAGGTTAAAAAGAAAATAAGAATACCAGAAGATCTAGAACCAGGCTACTATCTTTTCTATGCGAGGCTGACCTATGCTAATGAATCGGTATCAAGCAGCGCCATTGTTCTCGTTCAGAGGATGGAAGAGCGTTTCTATTTAGAGCCCTGGATGATAATTGGCGTTTTGATTATCGTGATCATAGCAATACTCGCATCATTCTTTATACAAATGAGAAAGTACAGGAGGATTTGGTCAGCCAAGGCCCCAGGTAAGAAGCACGAACTGAAGGGTATAGAAAAAGAAGTAGAAAAGGAGACTATCAAAATAAAGGTGAAACAAAAACCGGAATGGAAGGAGTTTGAAAGGAAATTGTTCAGAGATATTGAGAAAGAAACCAAAAAGAAGAAAAAATCTGTTTAAAAAGAAGAATTAAAATTATTTTAACCTCCTTTAACAATTTTAATATATGGTAAAGAAAAGGAAGGCAAAAACAAAAAAGAAGGCAAGGGCAAAACGGTATCCTGATTCTAGAATGCTTAGAAGAATGGAAAGAATAGATAAGATGATAGATGATATTAGAGAATCCGAGAAGATTTCAGAAGTGATTGGTAAGAAGATAGAAAAGGCAGAAAAGAGGATAGAAAAAACCAGCAAAAAAATATTCGAAGAAGAAACAGAGATTGAGAAAATAGGGAAAAAAGTGCTGGAGAAAGAGAAAGACATTGAAAAAACAGAAAAGAGTATCCTTGAGGAGGAGGGGGAAATAAAAGAAGCTCTTGTAAAAATCGCTATGTTCACATTCAGGAGAGACCGCCTCCTTGAGCTCACAAGAGGCGTTGCTGGAGCATTTATTGGAGTGGCAATTGGATTCGGTCTGATAAACACACCACAACTCGCATCTGGGCTTGTCTGGGAAAATGCAATAGTAATCCTTGCTTTTATTCTTGGAATATCCGCGGTTCTTATATATAAGAATGAGAAGGAATGGATGGAAAGGAGAGGTGTGGTTTTTGTTGTCAAAAGACTGATAACCCTTTACATTATATGCATTTGCATAGAGGCTGTTGTTCTGTTGCTTTTTGGTGTTATTACAACAGACGCAGAGATATTGGCAAAAACTCTTATTATAGGTTCCTACCCAGCCATGGCAGGAGCAGTAGCGTTCACGATTGTGAAATAAGGTTGAAAACCCACGGAAAACATATTTAAATTATAGCTTGGAAATAATTAGGATATGAGCATGAAAGCGATAATACTCAACTTCAGGAGGGGTAGACACACCCAGACAATGAACCAACTTCTTTTAGAGATACCTGGAGTGGACTCGAGAGCGATGGCTTCGGGTTTCATAGGAAAGAGAGTGAAGTGGATAAGCCCTGGAAGACTGAAAAAGGAGATATTCGGAAAGATAACCAACACACATGGGAGCAACGGTGTTGTGAGGGCAAGGTTTTCTAGGGGACTCCCCGGCGATGTTATTGGCAAAAAGGTTGAGATACTGGAATAATTACTTACTTCCCCCTACCTTTGTACTTCTCAAAAATACATAGGAAAACCAAATCCCTCTTGCCTGTGTTGAATACCTTGTGGAATTTTCCTGCCTTTATAAGAACTATGTCCCCTCTCTCTACCCTGAACCTTTCTTCTCCAAGCTGCATTCTCCCTGACCCCTCGAAGAAGACGTAAACCTCCTCCTCTTTTTTATGCTCATGTCCAGAGGTCGCCTTCCTTGGATGCAAAACAGTCATACTAACGTTCAGGTTCTTCAGAAAAACCAGGTCATGGATAGAATAGATTTCGGTCTCGCGTATCGGTTTGACCTTCTTAGAAAACTTTTTGTGGGGGATCTTCATTTTGCTCTGCTCCTTATGTATTCCATAACATCTTTCTTAGCCTTGAATCCCAACACTTTCTCGGCTTTTGAAGTGTCGGCTTGGGTCTCTTCAACGTAGTTCTTTATTGGGGTCTCCACATACCTGTAGTTTTTCAGTCCTATAGCCTTTATAATTTCGTTTATCGTGTATGCCTTTCCTGTCCCGATGTTTATTATGTCGTAGTCTATATCAGAGTTCATTGCAGTTATGAACGCGTCTACAACATCTGAGATGTGGGTTAAGTCTCTTGTGGTCTTTCCTTCGTTGTACACATCGAAGGTTTCTCCTTTGTCTCTTGCCCACTCTATCTGGGAAACTAGGTTCGCAAATGTCCCCTTACTATCTTCATTCTCTCCGTAAACGCTGAACAATCTCAGAGCTATGCTCTTCACCCCATAGAATTCATAGTAGACCCTGCAAAGCCTCTCTATGAAGAGCCTGGTCTCTGTATAGAAGTCCGTTGGTATGACAGGTAGATCCTCCCTGAACGGGGGTTTTTGCTTGTTGTAGACAGAAGAAGACGAAGCAAAAACAATCTTGAGTTTCTTCTCCCTTGCATACTCCAGAAGGGTCACGGTTTCAGCTACGGTTTTACCTATAATTGTTCTGTCATCCCTATATATCGGGGTTGAGCTAGGGATCCCCAAATGGAATATCCCCTCAAAGTCATCATCCAGTTGCTTTACCTCATCAATACTCTTAAGAATCCTGAACTTCCCCCCATCCACATTCTCTTCCTTCCCAGTGGATAGATTGTCGATTATCACAACCTCGTTCCCATCACTCACGAGTCTCTTCACAAGGTTGCTTCCTATAAAACCGCAACCACCGGTCACAATATACTTCCCAGACATATGAATAATATTGGAAAATAGCGTATTTAAGCTTTACAGAAACACGCTTCTGACAGGCTTTTCTTCAAATTCCTTTCTGGAAAAGAAGTCGTTCATGACGTCTTCATACAGACTCAAGTAGTTTCTCGCCATTATCTCTGATGTGAAGTTCTTTTCAACATGTTCCCTACAATCCTCCGGGCTTATATTTCTCACATCTCTTACGGCACGCACCATCCCACCGATATCATCTACAATGAATCCGGTTTTTCCGTCTTCTATGAGTTCTGGGCTTCCTCCTTTCCTGGAAGATATCACGGGCGTACCACATGCCAGTGATTCAAGAACAACCCCGTTACATGGATAATTCTCTGTTATTGGCATAAGAAACACACTGGCTCCTGAAAAAAATGGAATCTTTTCAATATCGTTTAACTCTCCCACATATGATACATGTGAACCATCAATATGCGGTTTTATTTCTTTATCAAAATATTTCTGATCCAACACATTACCTGCTATTATAATATCAGTTCCCAGTTCCTTTGCAACCTTGATTGCAATGTGGTGACCCTTTCCTGGTTTAATAGCCCCTATCGATAACAAGTAGCCATCTTTATTTTTCCTGAAAGTGAATTTTTCCATATCAATACCATTATACACAACCCCTGCAATAGGAACACCGTGTTCTGAAAACTCTTTTGCGTTCTGGTAACTTTGTGCATTAAAGTATATGCCTTTCTTGTTTTTGAAATTATCCAGAACCAATCTACTTTTGGGATGACTAGAGGACAGTCTGAGTCTTATAAGCACAGGAATATCTATACCAGTGTCTGGTAAAACATCAGTTCCTAATATGAATTGTGAATAATCATGAATTATGTCGAATCCTTCCTGTTTTGTTGCGATACTGAAATGATCATTTAGCGACCCGGTGTCCGTATCATTTTCAGTCCCGGTATAAAATATAGTAGGTACGTATTCAGAACTATCCAATACCGAACCATGTGGGCATGCTATCACAGAGCTGTAGCCCACCTTTCTCATTGCTTTGTGAGCGTTATACAGCATCCTTTCTGTTCCACCATAGCCCAAATCCTCCCTACCTATAGGAAATGCTATAGGAGCTACCTGAAGTATCGATAAATCTTTATACTTATTCACAATCTTCTAGAAAAACTAGGCTATGCCTGCTGCTTATATTTGACTACAAAATTATTTAAGCTTAATTAACTTCCCATCAACCTTTACGTTCTTCAGCCAGAAAAGATGACTCCTGTGTCCGCGACACCGGTTTCTGCCACCCTTACCCCAGCTGTTACCGTTGGATACCTTGCAGACATTTGCCAAACTCTTGTCCAAAAGGTTCAGTCCTATAGGCTTTCCCGGAAGCAAGCCAAAACCGATTTCACATATTCTGAAAATTGCACGGGAATCGAAACCTCGTCTTGCATTTATAAGGGAGAAGTTGTTCAGGTCGTTATAAATCCTCTCAACCAGTGCTTTGTCTCCGTGTATACCTACAATCTCCCCCTTATCCAGTTCGAACTCTACGGGCTCTTTCACAGGCACAGTGTCCGCTTCAATCTTTATGTCTATATCTATAACCACCCTTCCCTCAACAGAGCCCTCTACGGGATACATGACAAGGTATCCTGAAGGAACATTTCCTCCTTGCCCAGGCTTGAAAAACTCCCCTAAGTTTAGCCAGGTCTTCCTTCCCTCTATCGAGCATTTTATATTTGTGCCTGATTTCCCAGAAACCTCAAGTGTTTTGCCACCATCAAGTACCTGTTTCATCACCCTCCCCCTCTCCCTTATTCCATCAGTATCCAATGAGAGGGCATTGAGAAAGGCATTCTCGTTCCTGAGGCTCCTAAGACCGACCATTGTTGCGAACCTCACCCCCCTTGATCTTAGGAATGTTCTAAAACTCCTGCCAATATCATCGTACAGGTTTCCAAGATGACAGTCCAGGCAAAGGAAAAGGCAATCGTTTCTCCTCATACCTTTGAAGAGATTCACGATCTTCCTGTCAGCAGGACCGTATGAAATCCTACGCTGTTTCATTATTTTTGATACAGCCCCATGATCTTTTGAAAATTTATAACAGGCCTTTGAGAGTTGGAATGGAAAACCAGAGGATCTGTCAGTCACTATGAAGAACCTCTCCTTTGGCGAGACCCTGAGGTAATACTTGACAATTCTTTCAGCAGCCAACTCAAAATCTTTCATAATTTTATCTATTTATAAAATTTTAAATAAACAAATAAAGCGGGTGTTTCTAATGAAGATATCTGTTGTTTCGGACTTCCATCTCGGTTTCGGTATAGGAACCGAGAGGGAGGAAGATGCATTTGAGGCAGCAAAGGAAGCGATAGAGAAGAGCCTGGATTCTGATGCTATCCTTATAGCAGGGGATATGTTCGATACAAGGGTTCCTAGCACAGAGGTCTTTGTAAGGGCAATGCAGCTCCTGACAAAACCCATGCACTCTGAGAACGGTGTAAGAATTTCAAAAGGAATAAACAAGAAAGTGGAGGACATACCACTCATAAAATCCGAAGGGATTCCTGTGGTTGCGATACATGGAACCCATGAGAGGAGGGTTAAGGGTCTAATGAACCCCGTGGAAGCGCTTGAAAGGGCTGGTTTTCTGATATATTTGCACTGCAACGGTGTGATCTTGGAGAAAAATGGCGAAAGGGTTTGCATCCAGGGGATGTCAGGAGTCCCGGACCAGTTCTCTGCAGGGGTTCTGGAGCAGTGGAATCCCAAACCCGTGGAGAACTGCTTCAATATCTTCATGTTCCACCAGTCACTCTCTCCCTTCATGTATGCCCCCCACCTTCTCCCGGTGGAGAAGGTACCGGGGGGTTTTGACCTTTACATATGCGGACACATGCACGAGCCAAAGAAATCTGTTTACAGGGAGTCTCCATTTATAATACCAGGCTCTCTAGTAACGACCCAGATAACCAAGGAGTCTATGAAACCCATGGGGTTCTGGTCATTCGAAACAGAATCCAGAAAATCTGAGTTCAGGGTGATTGAAAACCAGAGAAAGATTTACTATATCGTTATGGATACAGGAAACTTGGAGAGGAATGATATAGAGAATGAGATAGGAAAAATCCTGGAAACCAGACATAAAAAGAAGCCAATAGTAAGGATAAAACTGAAGGGTAAAGAGAAAAACCTTCCGCTGGATGAAATAAAGTCCAGGTTCGTGGACAAGGCTATTGTATCGTTCAGAAAGGAAACAGAGGAGGAGAATATCCAAGCAAAGACATTGGAAGAACACAGGCTTTCTGTCCAGGAGCTCGGGAAAAAACTCCTCTACGAGAACCTGAGGGAACTTAAGCTTAACCCAAAAACCTTCGAACACGTATTCGAACTCCTTCTGGAAAATAAGATAGACGAGGTTATGGATTTGCTAAAAAATGAGTAGCTTATGAAAAAATGTAAATATGATCTAGGACACGCTGAATTTTACACTGTTAACGTTTTTCTGTTAACTCTTGCAGTAGATGGTGATATGACAATTGATGAGTACGAGAGTGAACTTAAAAAGATAAGAGGAGTAGGCAAAGAGGAGTTTTTAGGTTTAGAATCAATCAGAAAAATTGGAAAAACCATGTTTGAGGCTCAGAAGAACATGAAATTACATATTAAGATCTGCGAGGAATGTAGAAAAAACTATAAAGATTTCTTGGAATTGCAGAAGAATGAGGATAGAAAAACAGTTGAAATACTTAAGTCCGCTGGAGTTAAAAATTTGGATGAAGATAATGTTGACCCCGATTACCTAGGATTGTACAGCCAGTAATTACTCAATCTCCACCCCAGGCATTACCCATTTCTTTCCAAGTCTTTTTCTGTTCTCTCTTAGAATAGTATCGGACATCGCTTGGTTTACCTGGTTCTCCTGGAATCCCAAGAGCTTGCCGAATGCTAGGAGGTCTGAGGGTGAGCGAAGGTCCCACACAGAAAGAGAACCAGAAGAGATTATAAATGGGGATCTGTATTTTTTCAAAACCTTGGCATTGTTTATCATGTCTGAAAACAGGGATATCCTGGTCCTTTTGTAGGATAGCAGAATGTTGCTGAATACGAATCCCATCGCCACGTTGTTCTTGCTAGCGAGCTTAGCAAGGACATGGTTTATCTTCATATCGCTTTGGTGTGTCAGGATATCGGCCTCTGGGGTTTCGAGGGCGGTTCTGTTCACTTCGGGAGTTCCTCCCCTCACCACGACCAACTCAACATCCCTTCTTACGGCCTTTGCGATTTTCTTGACATCGCGGGAATCCCTGGTGTTTATCTCGATCCCGAGACCTACGTCAATCCCACTCTTTAACGATTTCACACTGTCTTTCAGGGCTCCCAGCTCCTTCATGTAGTTCACAGAATACGGAATAATCAGCCCCAACCCGTTCCAGCCAAGCTTTCTGGCTATGTTTATCGTTTCCTTCGGATTATCTGTCCTCACACACAGGTCGTAGAGTCTCATTAAATCATTATTGTCCTCTGGATTTTAAAAAGAGGTTAAGAGTATCAGATAGTTCCAACTATAACCTTAAGAATTTCAGGGATTTCTTCTTCTTCATATTTTCTCAGCCTTCCTTTATGATAGTCTAATGTGTCCAACACTCCTTTGTAGGTGAAAAGATTCCTTTTACCCTTTCTTTTAGACATCACTTGTCTGAACCTTTCTAAATCGCTACGCATTTCCATACCATCTATCGCAAGATTCAAATCGTATCTTGTAAAATGTCTAGAATCTTCTTTCTTCAGATGGTTCAATAAGCTTTGCATAATATCCATAGTATATTCTTGCTTAGAAGCCAGTTCTTTCTTCCATTCTTTGTTTAATATAGATGCCTGTTTGAATACGCCGTAATGATGTTCCTTCATTATATCTACATTTAATTGATTAGTTATTTTTTATTCTTGAGGTTAACTATTCTATGTCTATGAGAGATAAAAAAGAGCTCGTACAGAACCTTAAGAATTCTGGTTATCTGAAAACACAGAGGGTGGTGAAGGCCTTTATGGATACCCCAAGGGAGGAGTTCATCCCGAAGAAATCCAGGGATTATGCATACGCTGACCAGCCACTTCCCATAGGCAAGGGACAGACCATCTCAGCTCCCCACATGGTTGCGATGATGACAGAACTGCTAGAACCAGAAGCAAAAGACAAGGTCTTGGAGGTTGGTGGGGGATCTGGCTACCAGGCTGCGATACTCTCCAGACTCGTGAAGAAGGTCTACTCCATAGAGGTTGACCCCGAACTCGTTTCCTTCGCAAAGGCTAACCTCAGAAGAGTGGGAATAAAGAATGTTGAGATGATTCTTGGGGACGGGAGCAAGGGATACCCGAAAGAGAAACCGTATGATAAGATAATCGTTACGTGCGCGACCCCGGAGATATTTGATTCCTGGATCAATCAGTTGAAAATGAGAGGGGTTCTGCTCGCACCTGTTGGGGGCGGATTCTACCAGGAACTGATAAAGGTAAGGAAAACGAAAAAGGGACTCGAGCAGAGAAACCATGGAGGATGCGTATTCGTTCCTCTCAGACATTGATTTAATAAAATAAAAAAGAAGAGAATAGGGATTTTATCCCTACTCAATGAGTTCGCTCTCAAGCTCTTCCAGGTTCACATCTTCAAGGACATCCCCCATCTCCTCCTCTACTGCCTGGGATGCAATATCATCCATTTGCTTTTCTGTCAACTCCCCTGTAGGACCTTCCTGAACGCAGCCGCTTATGAAAGCCACTGCCATCAGAGCTACCAACACCAACACAACTGCCCACTTCATGTATATCACCTTATGCTGCTGCCTGAAGACCCAATCTGTTTCTCACTGTTATAAGCCACCGTGGTGCCTTTCTCAGAACCTGTGGATTATTCTCTATATTTTTGTTGTAGACTGTGCCCAGGACATTGCATGCATTTTCTGTGGCATTGTTCTCACAAACTCCCCTTATTTCTGCCCTGCATGTTGAGTCTTCAAGGTGAGTTCTGCAGTATGCCAGACGCAACGCCTTGCATCTATTGTCATCTGGATGTTCCTCGCAGAAGGTCTTTATCTTGTCCCTGCAGGTGACATTATCTTCTTCAGGATCACATATTATGTTTCCAACAGCCTTAATTACTGCTCTGCACCTGACCGGGTTGTTCTTGCAGTATTCGTGGATTCTTCTCGCCTTTTCTATGGGTCTCAAAAATCTTGGAGCATGTATTACGTAGGCATTGTAGTTTTCACCGTTCAGTGTGAGTGTTCCTGCCCATATCTCTCTGTCTCCCTTGACATAGGCGTCAAGCGCAAGGGAACCTACCTGGCTCGCGTTGTAGTAGATATCCGCTGTCACTGAACCATTCCCTATGACCACATTCCTGAGCCTGTACTTGTCTTCTCCGAAACGGAGTATTCCTATCTTTCTTATAGTCTCGTTCTCATCCATGATAATCTTCACTCCTGCCACACCGATTCGGATGAGCTCAAAATCCATGGGATCCGCCTGTGATATTGCAAGGCCGTTACCGAACGCTCCTCTAGTCCAGATCCTTGTATTAACCTGCTGAGCCCCTGATTGTTGAATCACTAGGGTTGCTACAAAAATCAGAGCAATTGCCAAAATGAGTAACTTTTTCATAGCTTAACCTCCTCTTATATTATTCGATTTACTTCAATTTATAATTTTCTGAAAATCGGCTTTGAAAAAAACATTATTTACTTTCTTCGCAAACAGTCTGGCAAGTGCACATTACTTGGACCCATGGTTATTCTAGATTTATGCTCATTGTATTCCCTCTCAGTACTTACACACTCTGATTGTATCATGAAGAAAACGTCATAAACCTTGCTAAGTATTCCATACGGACAAGCATAAGTGCCAATACTCTGTGGAAGACCAGGAGTAAATTCATCAATCATATTCTTTCCCATAAAATCACTTAAAAATATTATTAACAGTTAATTTTAAAAACTCAAGCGCCCTTCACTATGGCTTCCATGGTCTTGTTTGCATTCTTCAGGACGGGTTCCCCGTGCCCTGGTAGAATCTTCTCAACATCGAACTTCAGAAGCCTTTGCAGGGAGCTCTCCAGTTCCTTGGAATCCCCACCGGCTATATCGGTTCTCCCAACACCATCTGAAAAGACCGTGTCTCCTGTGAAGAGGATTTTTCTTTTCTTGTCATAAAGGCATATAGAGCCTGGGGAATGTCCGGGTGTATGGATAACCTCCAGATCGAGCTTGTCAGGATCGAGTTTATCCCCCTCCTTCAGGATTCTGTCAGGCTTTCTGGGATGGAGTTTCCCGTCGAAGAAATTAGCGTTGCTTAGCTCCCCATCTCCCTTCTCCAGAACCTTTGCGTCAGCCTCATGTATCGCAACCTTCGCGTTCAGGAAATAACCGTTTCCTCCAACATGGTCAAAGTGACAGTGTGTGTTTATGATCTGCTTCACATCATTCATATTCTTTTTCAGAGCATTGAATATGTCCCTAAGCCTTGTGAAGTTGAACCCTGTCCCACAGTCAATAACCGTGTCACCAGCCAGGTAAATATTAGAATCAATATCGGAAAGCTGTATGAGAACTATATCTCCGATCCGTTTTATCATATTTATTATATATGGTCACGAAATTTTAAATAATTAAATTAAAGCTCGCTGATACTGAGTATTACAATATAATCAAAGTTGTATCCCCTGACCTGGACTTTTTTTCTCTCAGGTAAGATTCAGCTTCTCTTTGAGATTTTTCACTCTTTTTCTCTTCCAGATAAGACTTGGCTATTTTTTTTAATTCCTTAACCAGTTCCGCTTCTTTTTCTCCCTCTTCAATACATGAGGTATTCAGAGGACAAATTTGACAAAAATCATCAAGTCCGGATTTGAGAATACCATAATCTATGTTATCATCCTGACTTCTTATCTCACCACCAGGTGCGATACCAATAGTATCCAATCCAAGAGCTTCTATGACATGTGGGTTTTTACAGTATGATTCAACCCTTTCTCCTCTCAGGTGTAAGTAATCATCACAACCATCCCTGTATTTTTTATCCATACTATCACTTACCACTATATAGTTACAAACATATTGAATATACTATTTATAAAGTTTTCCATTGGTCGCTTGATATCGATTTCAAAAGAACAAATACCTACTTTATCAGCTTCTTGAACCAGTCCGTGAGTCTGGTCTGGAGCTTGTCCTTCAGCATGCCGTCAGCAGTGATCCATGTTGTTCTCACAAAGTCAGGGAACTTCCTGTTATTCTCAAGCCAGTTCTCCAACCACTGTATTGTTACGGGGTCGCTCGTGTAACCAGAACCTATCTCCCCATGTTTCTCCGCCAGCTCCTCTATGTCCTTGTCCCTCGTGACCTTTGCTATTATCGAAGCAGCAGCAACGCTCATATACTTGGTGTCAGCGTAATGCTCAAGAACCATCTCATGCTCGTGGTTTATCATTCTCTTCAGAAAGCGCTGGAACTTGTTTATGTTGGTGTCAGGGGAATCTATGTAAACCTTTCCGGGTTTCAGGTAGTTGACTATATCAGCCATTTTCATGGCCTCTATCTGGTTCAGATTGACGCCTGTTTTCCTGTAGTTGTCTATCTTGCAGGGGCCTATCTTTATCACTATAATGTCTCTCACGAGTTTCTCTATCGCCTCTGCGAGCCTCTCCCTCCTCTTCGGCGTTAAAAGCTTGGAATCCTTAACCCCAAGCTTCCTTAGTTTGCTCTCGTGTCTGGGATCCATAGAGACGCCAGCTATGACCATGGGACCCATCACTGCCCCACGACCCGCTTCATCAATTCCCGCTATCAGTTCAGCTTCAGGCATGTTAATTATCTTGGTCAGAAACAGTTAAATAATGTTAACAAATTTCCACTCGGGACATCTCAATATTTAAAAACACATGGCCATTAATTTAACACAGCGGGGTGGAGCAGTCTGGAGTGCTCGTTGGGCTCATAACCCAAAGGTCGTAGGTTCAAATCCTACCCCCGCTATCTCATTTCTTTCCCAAACCAGACGTAACCAAGAACAGCCAGGATTATCAGAACAAGAATTGCCCATTCACTCAGACCTGGGAAGGATGCAGGCCAGCTGATTTTTATAAGCGCCTGATCAGTATCCGTAAGGTTTATATTTAATTCAGAGTAGGCATCCAGAAACATGTGATAGATATCAGGCTCGGTTGACCATACCTGAATAATGAAACTCCTCTGCGATTCCGGATTCAAGTTTTTAACAACAATTGTTCTGTTGTTGCCTTTCAGTTCAAGGTCCTCTCCTACCCAGGTATTGTTAATCCATGCTAGACTTTCCATCACAACGAAGTAGGGATCCACAGGTAAGCCACTGGAAATGTTAACAGTCACATTATCAACCTCGTCTTGCATGTTTCTTATATAAACCTTTAATGTGATAGAGTCTCCTACGATTAAATGCAGGTTGTGTTTTACGAAGTTTGCAAGAGGATGGGTTGTTATATGGGAAACATTGCTCACATTTACGTTACCTGCCCTGTCTATAACCTTTACCCAGAAGTCTATCATTACCACTCCTGAAAAATCTATATTCGCATCACATTCACTTACCCCACCATACGGGGAAGCAGAACCACAGTCATCGAAGTCAAATCTCTCGCCTTCCACCAATAACACCGTTAAATACTCTATATAATTATGCTCAACTCCGGATATGGAATCAGTTGTAGTGGACCTTAGGATAATACTACTAACGGTTCCTGGTGGTACAAAACCACCAATTTCCCTCCCGTCATCATCATACGCATGCAGGTCATACTGTGGTGGGGTCAAATCAATCGTTGTGTAGGTATCTGGCTGGGGAGGCCAGCCCTCTATGTTACCTGCCATGTCTATTGCACGGGACCTGAAGTAATAGGTTGAATTCTCTGTTACATTTGTAGGATAATCAGGACCAAACACACCCGATGTGTCTGCTGTGCAAGTGAACCAGTCACTCCACGTGACGTTGTCATCACTCCACTGAACATAATAACAATCTATTCCACTCGCCTGGTCAAACCCCAACCAGCTAACCGTAAAGTTTGTCACATTCAACCAAGGAGGCAATGGATCCACAGAAGATACTGGTGGTGTTGCATCCACTGTTGTGTTAACAACAGGAGACCACGGTCCCTCATTGCCAGCAACATCAGTCGCGTTGCACCTGAAGAAGTATGTGTTACCATCAGCACCATTCACGTTGTCCGAGGTTGCGGTTGTGTGGTATCCGTCAGGGTCATTAAGATACCCCCAAGAGCCAGCTCCCACCCTGACCTGGACGTTATAGTATTGTATCCCAGACTCTTCGTCATAACCAGACCAGGAAACGTTAAAACTCGAGGATGTTGTGTAAAATGGTAGATTATCTATCTGACAGGTTGGTGGATTAGTGTCAACAGTTATGCTCTCAACAGAAGACCAGCTTCCTGTATTCCCGGTGTTATCAATTGCCCTGACCCTGAAGTGATAGGTTCTGTTGTTCTGCATTCCTGAGAAGGGAAGGGTGCCTGGATTAGAAGAAGATGTTGTCCAATCTGTCCATCCCTGAATTTCAGAACCATCAGTCGTTGTTACCCTGTATTGCAATTCGAAGTAATCTATTCCGGATTCTGTATCCGAACCATTCCAACCTACGATTACAGTGTCTTGGGTTGTTCCTGCAGGCAGGGGATCTAGGAATGCAACAGGGTTTGTCTTGTCAATCAGGAACTCAACAGGACTTGAGAATCCTTCATTTCCCATATTATCTTTTGCGGCCCCACAAACCCAGCTATGGGAGGATATGGTCTGCGTTCCCGGGGATGAATAATCATTATCGTAGTCAGTGGGACAAGTTGAAATGCTGGTTGATGAGATGTGTAGTCTGTAGGAATTCGCATCGCAACCACTATCCGCATCAGAACAGGAGACGCTTGCTGTAGCATTTGTGTTTTGCCAGTTTGCCGGGGCTCCTCCCACCGATACGGTTGGCGGCGCTTTGTCCACTGTGAATGAATAGTCATTATCATCAAATTTAAGAGACCATCCACTATTAGCCAAGAAATCTGACCAAAGTCCGCAGTAATCTATGGTCCATGTTCCTCCAGGATCTCCTGACTGTATGGTGTAGGAGAAGGTCAAGTCTCCTGAGCCCCAGTTGTTGAAATAAATGATGCTACCATCTGATTTTACAATACTACATTCTGCCAGAATAGTGAAACCGCCTGGACTACTCGAAATACCATTTAACGTTATCTGGAATGTATCCCCAACCCCAAAGTAACCGGAGGGGGTTGTGTAGGAAGTCCAGTCACCAGTGACCTGGGTGGGACTCCCATCTGTTATACAGGAGGTGTAGCTGTTGGAACATACCTGTTGGGCTCCGCATTTATAGGAACCAGTTCTTCCGCAATCAGAATTCTCCCACACTCTCTGGTTCCCAGAACCAGGGCCAGGAACAGTGCAGTCAAGAAGGCATCCGCCATCAGTGTAACAATTGTTCGGGTCTGTTCCGTTGCAGATTCCGGGTTCTCCTATACACGATTCTCCACACACCCTGTTTATACATGGCCCTGTTTCAAGGTGGAATACACTGCTCTGTTGCGTGGTTTCGGTATTGCCTGCCCCATCCACGCTGTAGAAGCAGACCACCTTGTCGCAGGCCTGACCAAATGGACATGTCACGCTCCCTGATGTTCCGCTAGTGAATCCTGTGGTCCCACATGATTGGCCATTATCTATGATTTTGTAATAGCTTGTGCCAC
>JABAOH010020255.1_pt1 | contig 19871 bp, 16 predicted proteins | sample 7062181 | NCBI WGS metagenome assembly JABAOH01 (sample SAMN14538630, study PRJNA623070) | marine sediment metagenome | biome: marine biome [ENVO:00000428]; feature: marine pelagic biome [ENVO:01000023]; material: deep marine sediment [ENVO:00002113]; isolation source: pool of 5 deep marine... | reverse complement strand
ACCTGCATTTCTCCTGCTTCGCCTCTGAGCTGAAGGACAATTGTCCTGATCTGGGATCCGCCAGTGGCACCAATAGGATGACCTTTCGAAAGTAAGCCTCCATCCACGTTTGTGGGTATACTCCCCTCTTTGTAAGTCTCTTTACTCTTTATGAGCTCCCTTCCTTCTCCTGGCTTGGCAAATCCCAGGTCTTCATAAGCCATTATCTCTGAAATAGTGAAACAATCGTGAACCTCTGCTACATCAATATTTTTGGGAGTGATACCTGCCATTTTATATGCCTGTTCAGATGCCTGACGGGCTACGGCCAATCCTGTAAACAGATCTCTGCCTGCCATATTAACGCTGGCTGATGCAGCGCCTAATCCCCGAATCCAAACTGGTTTCTTCGAAATAGCCTTAGCCTTTTCTTCGCTGGCCACTATAAGGCAGGAGCTCCCATCTGCGTTGGCACAGCAGTCTCCCACGCGAAGAGGGCTGGCTACTGGACCAGACATGAAATGGTTTGGGTCATTGAACATCTCAAGCGTCACCGGTTTGCGAAATAGGGCTTTTTCATTGATCGGACCATAAGTAGCAGCCTTCACCCTTACAAGGGCCATATCGTCAAGAGTGGTTCCGTACTTTTCCATGTGCGCCATAGCAAACATAGCGTAATATGCAGGCATCATCGTACCGAATGGACTTTCCCACTGAATATCAGCTCCCCTGCCCATTCGTTCCTGAGATTCTGCCGAGGAAATCTCTGACATCTTCTGAAAACCCAGAACTGCCACTACATCATGAAGGCCTGATTTCACTAAAGAATAAGCCATTCTCAAGCCCGTGCTGGTTGAGGAGCATAAACTCTCTAAATAGCAGGTTGGCTGAGGGATAAGACCAAGATATTCAGCAAACACTCCTGACGGCGAGCGCTGCTTGTCGTACTCGGGTGCCGAACAAATAATAGAAGCATCGATATCGCTGACAGATACTTTTGCATCCTCCATGGCTTCTTTAAATCCCTCAAAGGCAAGTTCTCTGATCGAACCGGGATACCCGCGGACAAAGGCACTCTGCCCAACGCCAATAATGGCAATCTTTCTCATTGATATCCTCCTAGGGGTCGACTCTCGGCATTTGATATTCCTGATGAGCCTAATTTATGGCAAATTCTGTGCGGGCTTGATGAATCAAGCCCCTACAGATTTAATTTATATGTATTGGCCTCCATCTACCTTTATGACTTCACCCGTGATATGCTTAGCTTTATCACTGGAAAGAAAAGAGACAAGATAGGCAATATCCTCTGGTTGGCCAAGGCGATTAAAGACAGTTTCTGCAGCAGCCTTTTCTTTGAAATCATCAGGAAGGTCTTTAATCATAGCAGTTTCAATCATTCCCGGAGCTATAGCATTAACATTCACGCTGTATTTTCCCATTTCTCTAGCAACAGCTTTGGTCAAGCCTACTGCTCCAGCTTTAGCAGCAGAATAGTTGGCCTGGCCGAACTTTCCTCTGAGAGCGTTTATAGAAGTGATGTTTATGATTTTCCCTGATTTCTGTTCTCTAAAAACCGGGGCTGCGGCCCTGATAAAATTAAAGGTTCCTTTAAGGTCAACATTAATAACAGCATCCCATTGTTCTTCAGTCATCTTCCAAACAACTCCATCCCAGTTCATGCCAGCATTGTTAACTAAAATATCTAAGTGGCCAAATTTATCTATAACATCTTTAACCAGCTTCTGGACTGCTCCAAAATCAGAGACATCAACTTTGTACTCCTGGGCTTTGCGGCCCATCGCCTTTATTTTATTAGCGACTGCTTTAGCTTCTTTTTCATGCTTCCGATAAGTTAAGGCCACGTCTGCCCCATTTTTGGCTAAATCCAAGGAAATACTGGTGCCGATGCCCAGGCTGCCTCCAGTGACAAGGGCTACCTTCCCCTTTAAATCCATTTTATTCCTCCTGTGATGGTGTTCTTTCCATTATAACTGCGGGCTTGATAAATCAAGCCCCTACACATATTATCCAAACCCATACAAATCATTGATCGGACATATCTTTTTCTGCATTGGACTTACTCCAGCATTGAGACTGCCACACTCCCTTCGGTCGCACGCAATGACTCTCTGTCACATAGACCTGCAATAAAACTTTTCGCATTATTCCTTAGGTTTGGGTAAGACTGCTTCCATGAAAGCCTCATCCACCGTCTTTCCTTCAGCAATGAGCTGTCTGTACTTAACAAAGTCAATAACGTCTTGCCCGGTTATATTCTTTGTATTAAAGGCATGGAAGCCCATATAGGCCTCTGTAGCCATGTTTACAGCGAGCCAATGACGGTTGTAATTTTTAGCCATATCCCAGAAATATTTCTTTTTTGCCCTCACGCTGTCCAGAGATTTTATCAGGCAACCTGGAAAGAGGTTGGTGAATTTCCATATGATCCCGTTCACAGCTTTATCCAGGAGCTCAAAATCAATTGAAGCTGTCTTGAGAAACTCCCTTGCTTTTTTCCCTTCTTCTCCTTTAAGGAATTCTCCATAGACAATCTCTCCATCTTCAATGTATTTATCCGTAATTACTGCAGGATTACGGATGAACTTCCCATCCTTTTTTATGGCCGGCACTGCTTGACTGATCAGGCCAAGCCTTTTCATCTTATAGGCACTCCACAGTTCACAGGAAACGCAATTCCAGATGGCATCTTCAATGCTCAAGAACCAGGGGAGAAAATCTGAAGAGCCTCCGTCCGGAGCTGATCCGTGCCGCGGGCCAGCCTGGCCAAAAATAGCAGTGTCCGCCGAGATAGCGATATCACAGGCCATACCTATTTCTTGACCGCCGGCGATTCTCATCCCGTTGACACGGCATATTGTCGGCTTCTTGCAGAGGAGGATAGAATCAACCATGCCGTTGAAAATGTCCATGTATTCTCCGTACTCATTGGGCTTTCCAGCATAGTATTCTGCATATTCCTTGGTATTGCCACCAGTACAGAAGGCCCTGTCTCCAACAGCAGTAAATACAACCGCTACTACACTTCTGTCCAGAGATGCGTTCTGAAATCCAGCGATAACTCCCTTCACCATCTTAGTCGTGTATGAATTGTATTGAGCAGGGTTGTTAAGAATAATCCAGGCAGAATAAAGACCTTTTATCTCTTTACCTGAATCATCGAGGATAGGCCTTTTCTCGTACGTAGTACAAGGAGGTTCAGTACCCCAATGTTCCTTGCCCCAGAGAGAGTGATCTTTGAGCTCTTTATCTTTTTTTAGCCAATCTAAACCCATCTTTCCCTCCTTTCAGGATAGAAATTTTTGTCTCATTAAATCCAAAAAACATAGATATTATGAACTTCAAAAACATGTAAAATGAATACTACTTTTTCAAAAAAGCAATGTCAAGATTGGGTCGGCTTTCGGACGAAAAGCGGGGTAAATGTAATAGAACTGATAAATCCAATACCTTCAATAAGAGATCCAGGGAAGATTTTATCCTTTAAACAATGCTCTCAAGTTTTTTCCGCAAAGCTTCTGTAAATTCTTTTTCCACTTTTTTAGCCTTGGCCCTCAGTATCCTGTCTCCAAACATAGCCAGTTTCCCGACAATGTTCGCATGACACGTGTAAGAAACTTCCACTTCACTCCCTTCGGTTTCTTTTAAATCTATGCTGGTTCTCTGAACGAAACGACCAGCCTTACCAATATCCTCGCCTTCACCCTCCATCTCCAGGTGCGTCGGGGATTCTACTTTCATCAGGATGTTTTTAAACTTGAACCGTACTGAAATCGGGCCGACTTTTTGCTTGACCAGGCAGTCGTAAGTTTTTTCATCAAGGCGATCTATCTTCTCTGCCCCTGGCACACAGTCACGCAACGTTTCTGGCTCCAACAGTTTGTCCCAAATCTTTTGAATGGGTGCCTTTAGCCTAAAATTTCCTTCCAAAATCACGTCCCGCCCCTCAATTCCGTATTAAATTAGTGTCTTTCATCCACTTTCTCTGCTTCTTTTTCGAGTAGCTCTGCCAAGGTTTTATAACCCTTATTGCCGGCTTCCATGGTCTGGATGAGCAATAGCTCAATAAAGTTAAGCCCTTTTGAATTTACCCAATCTTTGTGGGCCTGGTCGCCAATCCCAAATATGTGCCGGGCCAGGTCCATGGTTCCTGGCCAAATCTTTCCACACGATGGACATCTGTAACCCACGGCATACCCTCCTTACTCTCGTTTTTTATCTTTTTTTTCTCTGAGTGCTTCGAGAACCTTTTCTGGAGTGATGGGAAGATCTTTAATGCTGATTCCTGTGGCGTGGTATACAGCGTTGCCTAAAGCACCTGCCGTAGGATTCGTGAGACCTTCCCCTGCTTCCTTGGCCCCATAAGGCCCTTCAGGTTCATAAGTCTCGACTTCAACAACCTCTGTTTCCGGCATCTCTGTAGTCCTCAGAACCTTGTAGTCGACTAAATTCGGGTTCAAAATCTTCCCCTCGTCCATAGGCAAGTTCTCTGCAAAACCGTACCCTGCTGCCATAGCAATGGCTCCTTCAAGCTGCCCCTCAACTCCCAATGGATTAATCACCTGTCCGCAATCATGAGCCGTCACGCAATTTTTGAGGCTTATTTTACCCGTATCTGGGTCAATTTCAGCTTCAACTGCTTGTACCCCAAAGCTGTATGCCGGCGATATCATACCCTTACGATGCGGTGTATAGTGTCCTCTGCCAATAATGGGCTGACCATGCTTTCCTCTAATAGTCTCTTTGACTACATCAAAGTACGAAAGCCCTCGTTCAGGACGCGCTATGAGGTGAATCCATCTATCCTTGATGTCTAAATCATAAACGATATTCGGTGACAACTTTGCCACCGCAAACTCGATGATTTGCTTCTTAGCCTCGGCCGCAGCCATCTTGACAGCGTTTCCTTGCATTAACGTCTCTCGGCTTCCCCATGCACCGAGGTCAACTGGACAATCGTCTGTATCACCCATATGAAGCCGGATGTCCTCAACGCGTACTCCCAACTCCTCTGCACAGATCATGGACATTGTGGTATTAGAACCCTGGCCCATATCCTGAGATCCAACATAGAGGTCAACCTTGCCGTCAATGTTTACCTGTACCAGAGCTGAGGAAAAAGCATAAGGGGTATCAAACCAGTTGAAGATTCCCCCTGACATGAAACCATAGGCAGCTAAGCCTATTCCTCGATTGGGAGGTAGTTTCCCCCGCGATTTTATCCACTCTTCGATCTTGTCAAGACATTGGCTAAGGCCGCAACTTTGAATCCATGCCTGTCCAGGAACTTCGTACCCAGGGTACATTGCGTTCTTACGCCTGATTTCTATCGGATCTATCCCCAAATCATTCGCGATTAACTCAACCTGTGTCTCTGCACAGAAGGTGGCTTGGGGTGCTCCAAAACCACGCATCGCTGAAGTCGGAGCTGTATTTGTATATACTCTGTATCCATCATATCGGTAACTCGGCCACACATACGGGAAAGCCTGGAAAAATCCCGTAAGATATAAGGCCGTTGCCCCCATGGATGTGTAAGCGCCGCCTTCGGTGAACACGCGGGCCTCTTTTGTCACAAAGGTGCCATCTTTCTTTACGCCACTCCTCACGTAATAAAACATAGGCGTGCGGCGCTTGGTAGCCATGAACTCTTCCTCACGTGTGAGTATTATTTTTACTGGCTTGCAAAGCTTCATAGACAGAAGCGCGCTGCAAAATTGAGCGGAATCAAGCTCGAACTTGCTCCCAAAACCTCCACCTGTATACCTCGAAATCACTCTGATGTCATTCTCTCTTAGACCAAGCATCCAGGATAACAAAACCTGGATGTAGTAATGGGATTGGGTTGACGTCCATACAGTCAGCTTGCCCTCTGGTGTGTAACTGGCCACTGCACCATGCGTCTCCATACACATATGAGCCTGCGATGAGCACCTGAACCAATCCTCACGGATATAATCAGCTTTCTTAAATCCTTCATCCACATCGCCCCACTCAATATGGCGTGTCACATTTATATTTCGTTCAGCATGCTCGTGCAGTTGTGGTGCCCCTTCTTTTATAGCCTCAAGAGGTTCAAATACCCCTGGCAAATTTTCATATTCAACCTCAATCAAATCCAGTGCTTCCTCTGCGGTATCTTCATCAACTGCAGCTACGGCTGCTACAGGCTCACCGATATAGCGGACTTTGCTCATCGCAAGGATTTCCTCATCACAGAGCTCCTTAAAGCGTCTCCAAATTCCTTGTTTTATCCCGAGCGTATCCTTTCCTGTAACGACAGCTTTTACTCCACTCAGGCTTTCTGCTTTGCTGGTATCGATATTGAGAATCTTTGCATGCGGATACGGACTTCTCAAGATCTTACCTTGCAGTAGGTACGGCAGCGTGATATCGAACGTATACTTTGCCCTCCCGGTAACCTTTGCAATTCCATCAATGTTGTGAATAGGCGTATTTATGACTGTGAACTTTTTCATCGCCCCTCCTCTTTGTACTTACCTTCAGCTACTGCTGATACTGCTCTGATAATACTGTTATAACCAGTGCAACGACAAATGTTACCGTGAATACTTTCTCTTATTTCTTCCTTTGTCGGATTCGGATTTTCGTTCAATAACGCTGTGGCCGACATAAGCATCCCTGGCGTACAGAAACCGCATTGATAAGCACCATGATCCAGGAATGACTTTTGGAGGGGACTAAGTTTCGCTCCATCTGCCAGTCCCTCAACAGTGGTTACCTTAGTTCCATCAGCCTGCATTGCTAAGACCGAACATGACTTAACCACAACACCATTTAGCAGGACTGTGCAGGCACAACATGCACCCGTGTTACAGCCTCTTTTCGTACCTGTAAGAGCTAGCTCATTTCTCAGGACTTCGACTAGGAGTCTTTTAGGCTTAATATAAAGCTCGTAGTCTTCGTCGTTAACAGTTATGCGCAATAATTTCTTTTCCATAACCAGAAATCTCCTTGTCAAGCTAAAGTTTTGGCTTGTTCCCAGGACTTCTTCACCATCTTTTTGGTAAGGGCCTTTATCAGATTTCTTCTATACTCCTCACTGGCGTGAATGTCAGGGACCGGGTCAGCCTCCTCTGAAGCCTTTATACTGACTTTGTCGAGCAACTTATCACCGAGCTTCTGTCCGATTAACATCTGTTCTGCCTTCTTTGCTCTTATCGGAGTAGACGCAGCGGCTCCGAGGACAATTCGTGCATCTTTGCAACCGAGACCGTTGGCCTCTGTAGTTATAGAGGCAGCAACTGAAACGATTCCCTGGTCATTCTTTATGATATTGAACTTCTCGTAGCTTACCGCTGTTTTCGGAGGAATGACTGGAATTTGAACCTCAAGCAGAAGCTCGCCTTCCTCGAGCGCTGTTTCGAAGTAATCAATAAAGAATTCCTCGATCGGCATAGTTCGTTCTCTTTCCCTAGTGGCCATTTTTACCGTGGAATTCAGGGCAATGAACACTGGTCCTGGGTCGCCTGTGGGATCTCCATGGGCGAGGTTTCCGCCGATTGTACCCCAGTTGCGGGTCTGAACAGAAGCCAGGTTCTTTTCCATATCAACCAATACACGGTAATTCTCGTTTATCAGCGATGATTTCTCTATTGTCCTGTGGGTAGTTGTGGCACCAAGCTTCAGGCCATCTTTGGGGTCAAAGTTAATATAATTAAGCTCTTCAACGTTCTTGATGTCGATGAGATACTCTGGAGCAACCAATCCCTGACGCATCAGGATGAGCAACGATTGCCCACCACAAATAATCTTACAGTCATCCTTGTGCTGATCAAGGAAATCGAGTGCTTCTTTTACAGTATTGGCTCTTAAATAAACAAAATTCCGTATCATTTCTTTGCCCTTTCTGCAAAATCATTAAGGATTAGCCACGTTGGACTCTGCGGCAGCTGCTGAGGCATATCATACTTCTTGTTGATCCTGCTAATCTGTAATTTCTGCTCAGCTTGCTCCCTTGGATTCCCTAAATATCCCCGATACTTAGTGCAAAAACAGAGATAATAGTGCCTCCCTCTATACTGAGGGCACTCCCGGCACAGTTCCTTTGAAAAGGGACATAGCATTCTTATTTTTGCCATGCTTCGCTTCTCCTAACGGCCAAAACTTCTGATATAGAAATGCAAAAATGGGACGTTCGCCAGATTACCATACTCTACATGTTCAAGAATTGCCATATCCATTAGATTGGTTTTTTGATATTGATGAAGAAGATGATTTAAAGGATGGCGCTCTAGGAAACGCCCTTCTTTTATCTATAATGGCGACCAGAAAAAAAGTCATAAGGCTTACGATCCAGCAAAAATAGATTGGATGGATAAGGCCGATTTTTTGAAAAAAAGATGAAACTTGAGGAAATATGAGCCAAAGAGCAAGGGCAGCCATGGATGTAAGCAAAGTCCAAGTGGCATGAGCATGTCTGCATACTTTTGGCCAAAAAATGGTCATTAAAGTCACTAAAGTATAACCAGTGGTCAAGGAAAGACCGAGAAGCAGCGTTTTTAATATGTTGCCAGAAACAAAGTAAGCAAGAAGGTAGGTAAAAACGCTCAATACAAGAACCGAAATTCTAGAGATTTTTCTTTCTCCTTTTTCCTCAAGATCAGGGGCCACAAACCTCTTTATTAAATCTCCCACAACCAACGTAGCACTCCCGACAAGAAGAGCGGATGCAGTTGAAACATCAGCAGCCCAGAGTCCAGCCAGAACAAGCCCCGCCACTACGGGACTAAGGCTCAAAACTGTTCTGGGCAGAGCCTCGGTGGCTATAATCTCTGGGTGAAGGATAGTAGCCGCCAGACCTATAATCGCACTTATGAAGCCTATGGGCAGGATTATCATTCCCCCTAAGATAAATCCTTTGCTGGCAGAAGAGGAATCTTTGGCGGCAAAAGTTATCTGGACCACGGATTGCACTGAAAAGGCCATAGTGATCATAACCATAAACCAGGCAAAAATAAGTGGCAAGCCGATAGCACCAAGATCAAAACCAGAATGCTGAGCTGGAAGCTTAGCCGCGAGCTCTCCAAATCCCCCTATCTTTCCAATCGCTATAACTGCTCCTAAAATAACTCCTACATAGATGAGAATAACATTGATAATATTGGTCAGGCCTGCTGCCCAAAATCCTCCGATCAGGGTTATCCCCACAAAGACAACTGCTGTAACAAACATGCCTTGCTTGAAGCTAAACACATCGGGAAGGAGCGAAGAGAGAATAGCACCGCCGGCCACGTACTGAACAGAAATAATGACTATCTGCAAGACAAGCTGTCCGATGACACCTATGACCCGGCCTGAAGTGTTATAATGTCTCTCGAAAAGCTCTGGGAGGGTGGCTACCTCCATGCGGCGGTAGTGGCGGGCTGCGATAAGACCGACTAAAATGGCGCCTGCAGCCCAGGCAGCATTATACCAACCTGCTGATATTCCAGCATCATAAGCTCTCTCTGCTACCCCAACTGTAGAAGCACCTCCCACAGCCAAGCCAGTGAGAAGGGGGGCAACTACCCAGAAAGGAAGATTCCGACCAGCCAAAAGATAAGCAATCATGCCTCCCCAACTAAGCCGGCGGGTTAACCAGGTAATTACATACAGAAGGACAATGTAAAAACAGACAATGCTCAAGGGAATCCAGTTCATGCTAAATGTTTATTTTTCACTTGCCCGAGATATCATATTCTGACAAACCTTTTTATATTCAACTGGTGGGCTTGATAAATCAAGCCCCTACAACAAAAAAGGTGGGTTTGATGAATCAAACCCCTACAATATTAAAACAAACCTCGTTCAAAAGTGTGGGTTTGATGAATCAAACCCCGCACAAGATGAATCAAGCCCCTACACAAGATGAATCAAGCCCCTACGATTTTCAGCCGGGCATCGACCACCTTCGCTCCCTTACCTTTCTCAAAAGCAAAGACAGGATTTAGATCCATCTCGTCTATTTCAGGAAAATCAGAGGCAAGTTGAGAAAGGCGAGCCAGAATTTCAGATAAGGCATTGATATCCACTGCCTTCTCTCCTCTAACGCCTTCCAGAATAGAGTGTCCCTTTATGGAGTGAATCATCTCTAAAGTATCTTCCCGGGAAAGAGGTGCTAGCCTGAATTGCACATCCTTTATGGTTTCGACAAAGATTCCGCCCAAACCAAAAATAAGCGTTGGCTGGACGCCTTCGTTCCTTTTAGCTCCCATGATCACTTCTTTTGCGCTCTCAAGATATTCTTGGAGGATGAAGCCGGGTTTTTCTTTTTCAAACTTCACAGCCATCCTACTAAAAGCTGCGTGAAGGGACGTTTTATCTTTTAGATTGAGTGAGACGCCTCCGACTTCTGTCTTATGAATAATCTCCTCAGCATCAACTTTTAAAACCAACGGGTACTTAATTTTCGAGGCTGCATTATCAAGTTCGGCTTTTTTCCTGATTCTCATAGATTTTACAGTCGGAATTCCGTAACATCTTAGGATCTTAAAGATATCATCCTGCCCGAGAAATTTTTCTACGCCTCTATGAGGGCTCAGAATCTTTTCTGCGCCAGTCTTATTTACGTCATATTCTTTATATAAAGGAGCCTTTCTCTGGACAATCTTTCCATACTCGGTCATTGAAGAGAGCGCTCTGGCTGCTGTTTCTGCAAAATCGTAAACAGGTATACCGCTTTCTCTGATGATTCGGATAACTTCTGCCCATTTCTCTATAGTAATCACCTGGCAGACAATCGGCTTCTCGGAAGTCTTCCCAATCTCACCAAGCTTTCGGGCTATGCCTTCACAATCGACAAAAGGAGCTGTAACAAAAACAAGCAGGAGCGAGTTAATATTCGGGTCTTTGAGAAGAGCCTCGACTGTTCCTCCGTACTGCTCGGGGCCCGCTGTAGCCACGACATCAACAGGATTAGAGACAATGGCCTCCTTAAAAACAAGCTTGCCTAAAGTGTCTTTGGTCTTTGAACTCAACTCAGCCAATTTAAGCCCGGCTGAGATACATTCGTCTACTCCAATTATTGCCGGTCCTCCGGTGTTGGTGACAATAACGACCCTATCTCCTTTTGGAACAGGCTGGTTGGAAAAAGCAATGGCTGCATCGATCATGTCTTCCTGGGTATCAAAGCGGAGAACTCCACTCTTCTTAAATATCGCGTCTGCTATTGTTTCTTGCTCGACCAAGGCACCCGTATGAGAAGCAACTGCTCTTGTTCCTTCAGATGTTTTTCCTGTTTTCAAGGCAAGGATAGGTTTTTTAGGAGTTACGCGGCTGGCCACTTCGAGAAAACCACCAGGATCTTTTAGGGTCTCAATGTGGACCATGATTACTTTAGTCTCTTCATCGTGCCCATAATAATCTATTATTTCATTCATGCTCACGTCTGCCTCGTTGCCAAAACTTGAATACATCCTTATTCCCTTCCCGATACGATAAAGGTGCAATTTCAATGTCTCTCCAACTCCCCCACTCTGAGCGACTATAGAGATGTTGCCAGGACTCATGGGCACAAAAGTGAAATTGGCATAAACAGAGATCTCAGGATCAGAATTTTGAATCCCCTGGGAGTTTGGTCCATAAATGCGCATCCCGTGCTTGTGGGCAATCTCGACTATCTGTTTTTCAAGCGCAAGCCCTTCTGCTCCAACTTCTTTAAAGCCAGCAGTATGGACGATGGCAAATTTGACTCCCTTCTTGCCGCATTCTTCAAGAACATAAGGAACCAAAGTGTTTTTAATGGAAATATTCACTAAATCAATCTCATCCGGGATATCAGTAACAGAGGGATAAGCTTTGAAGCTCTTGATGAACTTTGATTTCGGGTTTATGGGGTAAATCGGACCCTTATAATTGTGGTCAAGAAGGTTTTGCATGACAATATGGCCAATGCTCAAAGGATTATTTGAAGCTCCTATTATTGCCACCGATTTTGGTTTAAATAAAGCATCAAGCATTTTGACCTCCTTTTGCTTCTAAGGCATATAAGGCCGCTCCTAAGGCGCCTGTTAATTGGGGGAGAGGAGGGACAAAAATATTTTTGTCCAATTTTTCTTCAAACATATTGACCAAAAAGGGATTATAAGCCACCACTCCTCCAGTCATGACAATATTTCCCTCTAAGGGATCCATCTCAAGAGCCCTTTTTACAACTGAGCCAAAGATGCCTTTTATAAGCTCCTTCACTTCTATACCTTCTCTAATCTTAGTCAGGATTTCTGTGGCTGTGAACACAGTGCAGTAGCTTCCAATCTGGATGTTTTTCTCTGCCTTTTCGGCAAGCTCATTAAGCTTTCCAATCTTGACTCTAAGGCGATTTGCTATCTCTTCAAGAAACGCACCTGTGCCGGCAGCACACTTGCGATTCATTTTGAAGCCAGTTCTTTTTCCGGAATCATTCACTTTTATAATCTTACTGTCCTGACCGCCGATATCAATTAAAGTGTGGGCATGAGGAAAATAAAAAAAACTTCCGTTGGCATGACAGCTAATTTCGGTTTTTGTCTGGTGGGCAAAAGAAACATTTCTTCTTCCGTATCCTGTTGCTAATACAGAGTATTTTTTCGAGGCTTTTGCCTTAGCGCCTTCTCGCGATTTCTTGAAGGCTTTCTCAGCCGCAGCTTTAAAATCAGCGCCTGAATTGACTACCGAATGGCCAAGAATTTCTTTTTTTTCATCAATGATGATAGCTTTGGTGGTGGAAGCTCCGACATCAATGCCCACAAAATGATTCATTGGATTCCAATTATACTCTACATAAATCAGGGGAAGTTTCTGTTTATTTTGCCCCTAATTGCTCGATGAAAGCTTCTATGTTGGTCTTAGCCTGCTCTTCTGAATAACAGCGCAGATCATTCAAATCACCATTTATGGTAAGCGTGGGGATATTCAATTTTTTCTCAAGCCTTTCTGGCATTCCGTAGCGGTTGTTGGAGTTGTTCGGGCAAGTTTTAGCGTCATGAAATAAAATACCATCTAATTCATATTTACGGACCATCTCTTCGATGTATTTCTCTTTGTAGTTCTCATCTCTGACGATGAATATTTCAGTATAAGCCCGAGCAATACTCATGAAGGGATCCTCAGGATCGAAGGCCTCAAAAATCCAGCTATTACAGTAGGTTGAGGCAATAACCGCAGTCTTAAAACCGATAAAAAACTCAGCCAAGTCTCTCAGTTTACCCCAGATCGGCATTCCTTCCCAGTAGAGGCGGAATTTTTCCCCTTCCACAGCTCCTTCTTTATTAGCAACTCTCTCTTCTAACTCCTTGAGAAGAACTTTATAATATTCCACAGCCTGAGGATTACCCCTTAAGACAACAGCAGGACCCATGTGAATTGTTGCATCGAAAAAGCTCATGGGAGCTGGCCTGGCTGCGTTTGTTTCGAGAATTTTCTTCCACAATTGGGTGCAATCATAGGAGAGAGAAAGGAAGTGACGGAGCTTATCAATATCAAATTTCTGGCCTGAAATTTCCTCTAAGGGAGGGATCATATCTTTCATCTGCTTAACAATACTTTCAAGATGGTAGTTCTCAATTTTTCCTATGTTGCGATATGTAGATATACCCAGAGCAGGAACTTTCAACTCTCTGGAATACCAAGAAAACCACTCCTGGACATCACGGCATTGATTGGTGTTATATGCCAATACATTAGGCTTTGGGACCCCCTCGATCCCCTCATAGGCTCGAGAAAGAGGTGTTTCTTTCTTAATAAAGGCACCGACATCGCTTGTAAGGTAAGAGCAGATATCTGGAGAATAGCCGATGGCATTAGCAACAGGTATATAATTGTTGGCAGCTCGACTCGACCCTAACATAGCTCCGTGATTTTCAGGATAATAGACAAGAAATCCTAAGCTTAATAGAAGCTCGGCCGGCCCAACACTCGTGCACCAGGCAATTTTTGGCGATCCTTCCTTCGAAGCCTTGTCCAGTTCGTAGAAATAATCAGCCATTATCTTCCTCATCATGCCAGTCGCTTGAATTTTCTTGATGGCAACCTTCTTTTCTTCACTCATTTCTCCTCCTTGAAAAGCACAAAAAGAGCTCTTCTATTTTACTCTGATTTTCTGGTGGGGAACTAACAAAACTCTTTCCTTTTAGAGACTAATAAAAATATCAGCATTAACTATCCAAGTCAAGGAACATTGAAAAGCAAGGCCTTTCCCCATGAGATTTCTGAGGCAGGCAAAAAGCAAGACCTGACCCCATGATCCCAGCAATAAAAGACAAAGGGGTTGGAAAAGATAAAAAGTATGGAAAAGCTAGATTTGAATTATAGGATTCTAACTCTGTTTCTACCTTCTTCTTTGGCCAGATAAAGGGCCTTATCTGCTCTCGTTATCAAATTCTTGCAACTATCTCCACCCTTATAACTAGTAATCCCAGCGCTTATAGTTAAATTGCCCACTCCATCAAAAGAGGCTTTTTCTATTTTCTTTCTCACTCTCTCTATCTGTCTGCTGGCTCCTTTAACATCTGTTTCAGGTAGTATGACAACAAACTCCTCTCCGCCGTATCTGGCAAGAATATCCGTTATCCTTATATTCTCTCTGATAAGGTCAGTAATCCTCCTGAGCACATAGTCTCCCGTATCATGCCCATAGGTGTCGTTTACCCTTTTAAAGTGATCTATATCCAAGAGCACAACGGACAAAGTCCTATCGTACATTTCTACTCTTTGTATCTCCTGGTCCAATAATCTGGAAAACTTCCTTCTGTTATAGATGTTGGTTAGGGGATCTGTTTCTGCCAGCTTCTCTGCTTGCCTTTGGTCAGTAAAATCACGGACAATTGCCAGAACTTCTTCTCCCCAAGTAGCTACAATCCTCGCCTCGTAGTGATGGGTCTTACCTCCAACTGAGAGCTGATACTGCAAGATTTGCGTATCGCCGGTTTTAGCTGCTTGCTTCAAACACCTCATGAACCGCTTACCAATTTTTTTATCCAAAACATCTCGCACATTTTTTCCTACAAACTCGCTGGCGCTCATCCAAAGAGGGAAATTTTTTGCAGTAATGAATTCCAGAAAAACTCCTTCTTTGTTGAGTCGAAACATTATATCAGGTATGGCGATCAGGAGAGACCTATTTTTCTCTTCGCTCCTCCTCAGCTCTTCCTCCGCGCTCCGGCGCTCAATAGCATAACGCACAGCGCGAATAAGCAAGTCACCATCCACCTGCCCTTTAACCAAGAAATCCTGTGCCCCTTTTTGCACTGCTTCTAATCCAATTTTTTCATCATCTAGTCCAGTTAGGACAATAATCGGGATATTTGCCTCTTGAGTATGAACCTTAATGAATGTACCCAATCCCTTGCTATCAGGCAGATCGAGATCCAAAAGAACAATGTCGGCACTTCCATTAGCAAGGTGCTTCAGTCCTGCCTGAAGCTTATCGACGCAAGTTAAATCGAATCTTGCCCAACTTTTCTCTTCCACCATTTCCTGTATCATGCACGCGTCTGCGGGATTGTCTTCTATCAGAAGTACTTTGATTTGCTTATTGATCATTTTTTTTTAGTTAATAGGCATCGTAAGTATAAATAGAAAGGGTTATATAGATAAAGTTACTTATATTATGTATTTAAGTAAATAGCCTTAAGAGATGATTTTAAGGGTGACCGATTTAACCCCTAATCTAAACAGAAGGGTTATACTCCTCAAGCCGCCGCTAGAAATAAAAAGATAACCCAAGAGAAAACTCAGTCCCTCCAAGGTTAACATTTTCATCAAGCTCAGAGCCCTTTTTAGTAGGAATTGAACTAAATTGAGTTCTTCCCAGAAGAGAAAATCTTTTGCTTATAAAATATTCTAGCCCAGCAATAAGAAAAAATCCTAAATTTTTATCCTCAAAAGAAATATCGAATTGATCCCATTTTTCCCTATAAATATTGTAGCTGATCCCTCCCCCTAGAAATGGATGTATGTTTTTGAAAGAATGAGAATATATGAGGGCAAGGGGGACAGAATACATTTTGAATTTTAATTTGTATTTTTCTTCTTGAAATTCTGGCCCGGCAATTATTGTTTCGCCGTTACATGATAAATATTTCAATCCAGAATATATGGATACATTTTTCATCAAAATATAACGTACACTAAAAATCAGTTGAAAGTTGCTATTTCCGTAAAGATCTTTAAAAGCTCTTTCCTTGGGTTGAAAGTATCCAAAAGAAAATGAGATTGAAACGGGAAGTCTGAATGGATCTGAAAATAAATAAGAAGGCTTCCCAAAAAAAAGTAACATCAAGAAAAGACATATAGTAATTCTTAAAGATATATTACGTATCCGAACCTTCACTTTATTCATATCGACTCCTTACTCATATGTTTTTTACATTCATAGTTTTATATCCATGAATTGATTTTTCTTATTGCTAAGATAGTACGAACCAAATTTCTTGAAAGTGTCCGCCCCTCAACGGAATTAGTATTTTCATTTCCTTCATCATCTACAACTTCCTTTGAATAGTTGCTTTCGTTGCCTAGACTGTCAACGGCTGTGAGAACATAATAATAGGAATTATCTGGATTAAGATTCTGATCTATATAATATGTCTGAGAAAGAGGACTGCTATTTAGTTTCTGGTAGTCAGAATGTGAGGTAGTGGTCCTGTAAATATTGTAGCCTATAACTGGATCTTGGTTACTATCCCAGTTTAAAAAGGCAGTTTTTATACTCGAAAAAAGAGAGGAGATTATCTGGCTTCGAGAAGTAAAGCCCGTAGGCGTTTGAGGTGTGCTTACAGGTTGAGCCAAATCAGCAGCTGTTGCTAAAGAAGCTTTTGCCGCCTCAGTTATGAAATCTAAATTTAAAGTGTCAATAGTATCAGTGATCGTATGATAGTAGGGATTTGAAATATAGATGTCCTCTATTCCTAAAATAGCACTATATCCTCTGTCCCAAAAAGAGGAGTGATCACTCCAGATAAACGCAGGATTTACAATTTTAGATACATCCAAGGTTGTGTATGCTATCGAGGAGGAAATAATTCTGTCAGCTAACCATTCAGAAGCCTGATTACTGATGATGTCCAAATCTTCAGGAATAGAATCTGTATAAGCGATCATGTCTAAATTTATTACGGCAATAATATCTTCTCCTCTCTGTCTTGCTTCTCGAGCATAATCGGCGCTTCCGTAAAGTCCCCATTCTTCAGCCGAGAAACATATAAATCTCACGGTAAAGTCAAAGGACTGATTTGCAAATATTCTCGCAGCTTCCATGACGGCTGCAGTCCCACTGGCATTGTCATCAGCTCCAGGAGCTAAAGTTTGAGGTTGATCACTGTAAGAGTCATAATGAGCGCAGATTACCACAACTTGAGACGGACAAACTTGGCCTTCAAGAGTGCCAACAATATTATTCGAGGAATAATTGTACGCAAAGGAGAAAGAATCATACTCAGCATCTATGCCTGCTTGGATGAAAAAATCATATATATAATCTCCAGCTAACTCACAATTAGAGGTAGAGGCAAATCTGGTCTGAAAGTCTTGCAGACTTTGAATATAGTCTGTCAAGTTTTGCTTTGAGACCTGATTAACTATATCTAAAATATCAGGATTGACTTTAAATCTTGAGGGAAGCGTTATCGTTGGATAAAGATCTTCTGCTGGAACTAAGGATCTTTCCTTAAAAGAATGGATAGCCTCAACGGGCAAACGTTTTATCTGAAAGTGAGCCGGCAGAATCTTTCTTGCTTCTTTATTATCGGACCAGAAAAGAGCTAAATTTCCCTCAACAAGTTTTACTTCTCCATAATATCCTAAACTCTCTAGTTCTTTTGAAGAAGGACAATAGACCAGATAATAATTTTTTCCTTTTATATCATCATCAAGGTGCTCCAACTCGAATCCGGCCCTGGATAGATTCGAAGAGAATTCTGATTTTACATGAGCAATAAAACAAGTCTTTAGTTCCTGAACTATTTTAATCTGGGGAGAATAGAGAATTTCGATACCTGCATCTTTCCGCTTGTAAATTTTTATCAATTCTGTTCTAGCTGATCGAGAGAAAGGATTATTAATGTCAAATTTTGAAGTGCTTTCTACTTTGGGATGAAGAGTCTTAGTCGAAGCTGAGTATCTTTTCTTAAAAGAACGGAGAGGCTCATCAGTTTTATCAGATTGTGGAAAGAGGTTGTGAATACAGAATAAAAAGACAAGAATTGATAGTAACTTAAATAGTTTAGAACTTTTATGTCTCATTTTTCTCTCCAGAAAAACATTCATTCTGGGGCAATACTTTGAAAACTTGAATAAATATTTTGCTCTATCTTTCTGGATTAACTTTTTAATTTATTATACATGAAAATTCAAATTTTCTAAATCAAGCCCCTGCTTGACAGAGATAGAATCAGGTGATATGTATTACACTTCAGTTTACCCATCCAAAGTTGATTAATTTCTTTTATTAAAGAGGGATATAATGACTCAAAAAAATTTTAAAAACATCATCTTTGAAACCAAAGAAGATATGGCTTTTTTAACCGTCAACCGCCCTCCCTTGAACATCCTGAATATTTCTGCCATGGAAGAAATAAACGACGCCTTGAGCTCTTTGGTCGGAAATAAAGATGTGAAAGCTCTGGTCATATCTGGCAGCGGGGAAAAGGCCTTCTCAGCAGGAGTGGACGTGGTTGATCATACCGAAGATAAAGTAGAGAAAATGCTTCAAGTCTTCCATCATGTCTTCCGCAGTCTATCCAAATTGGATCAAGTGACCGTAGCTGCCTTGAAAGGATTAACCCTCGGCGGAGGGTGCGAGATCGCTATTTTCTGCGATTTAATTTTTGCTGCTGATAATTTGAAAATCGGACAGCCTGAAATAAAACTCTCTGTTTTTCCCCCTGTTGCGCTTCTGATGCTGCCTCGTCTTGTGGGATTAAAAAAAGCTTCAGAGCTCCTTTTAACCGGAAAAATTATTGAAGCTCAAGAAGCCGAGCAAATCGGTTTAATCAACAAAGTCGTTCCGCTTGCTTCTTTTGATTCAGAGCTCGAGAGTTTTATCCAGCCCTTCAAAGAATTGAGCCTAGTTGGGCTGAGGTATTCAAAAAAAGGAATCAACCTGGGTTTAGAGACAAACTTCTTAGAGGGGTTAGAGAGAATCGAGAAGATCTACCTTGAAGAGTTAATGACCTCTGAAGACGCTCATGAAGGATTGAAAGCCTTTATGGAAAAAAGAAAACCTCTCTGGAAAAACAGATAAAGGAGGAAAAAATGAAAGCAGCGGTATTTCATGAGCCTAACCAGCCTCTCAAAATCGAAGAGGTTGAAACTCCAAAAATAGAACCGAACGAAATCCTGGTAAAAATCGCAGCCTGCGGGGTTTGCAACACTGACCTGCATTATATAGACCACGGTGTTCCCACATTTAAAAAGCCGCCGATGATCCTGGGCCACGAACCTTCTGGCATAGTGGAGGAAGTTGGCGAAAGTGTAAAAAACTTTAAGACTGGTGACAGAGTCCTCATTCCCCCTGTCTTTTCTTGTGGTTACTGTGTCAACTGCCGCCTGGGTCGAGAGAATATATGTCTTAACCTGGTCATGTTGGGTAACCATATTGATGGCGCTTATGCTGAATACACCAAAGCACCAGCTAAAGATTGCCAGCACCTCCCCGAAGATCTCCCCCTTGAAGAATCAAGCATCATTGCCGACGCTATCTCCACCCCTTATCACGCTGTTAAAAACAGGGCCAAGGTCCAACCAGGAGATACAGTCGTCGTCTTTGGCTGTGGCGGAGTGGGGATTAATGTTGTCCAAGTAGCAGCAGCTTCAGGAGCTTCTGTGATCGCAGTAGATATCGTGGATAAAAAATTAGAAATGGCCAAGAAGTTAGGCGCGCAGTCTACAATCAA
>JABAOH010000737.1_pt3 | contig 19875 bp, 21 predicted proteins | sample 7062181 | NCBI WGS metagenome assembly JABAOH01 (sample SAMN14538630, study PRJNA623070) | marine sediment metagenome | biome: marine biome [ENVO:00000428]; feature: marine pelagic biome [ENVO:01000023]; material: deep marine sediment [ENVO:00002113]; isolation source: pool of 5 deep marine... | reverse complement strand
GAAGGTCAAGCGTTCGTTGTAAACCCTGAAGAAGTAAAGATGCCGGAGGATTTCTGCTCTGGTGCTTGGCACTCTATCTATTGCAATGTAAGAACCCTAGCTTTCGGTGGAAATCTTCCTTGGTATAAGGAGAAAGGTGTTGCCATAAACTGTTGCCCTGATGGCTTAAGACCAGTTATCTTCAAACTTGAACGCATCTAACTATTCGGGAATATTCATGTTTTCCTACTCATGCAAACATGCACACTTCATAACAAGTTTACACGCGAAAGTTTTTTCTTTCTTTCAGAACGATATCCGATGATTTGGGTGTTCCTAGATGCCTTTGACCGTTAAATGGGATGAAGGGGTCGCTATTCAATATCGTGGCACGAGAATTGTTTTTGATCCTCGACGGAAAAACAACTTGCGTTCCAAGATTTTCATTACTCACGCTCATTATGATCATTCAAAGGGCTTCAGTTTTTCGGATTCTGAGAAGGTTTCGACAGTGGAAACCAAGGAAATTGTTGAAGCATACGGAAAAGAGATTAACAATTGGAAGCCTCTGCCAATCGGAGGCAAAATCAGAAACGAAGATTTGGAAGTTGTCTCCCACAATGCCGGACATGTCCTGGGTTCATCGATCTTCGAGGTTATCACACCCGAAAGCAACATTGTCTACACAGGTGATCTTCAGTTCAAAGACAGCTTCACCTTGAAAGGTGCTGAACCAGTTCCCTGCGACATCCTCGTCATAGAATCCACTTTCGGTTCCAAAAGCTTCAGCTTCCCAGAGAGAGAAAAAGTAGCACACGAAATGGTTCAATGGGCCTCAGAAACAGTAAAAACTGGAAAGGTTCCAACCTTCAAAACCGATACACTTGGAAACGCCCAAGAAGTCAATAAAGCCTTCAATTTGTATTCCAAACTGCCAGTCACAGTTCACTGCAAAATAGCTCAGATAAACAAAATTTACAAAGCCAATGGACAACCTTTGGAATTCTTGGATGCCACAACGGAAGAGGCCTCGGAGGTGACTTCTTCAGGAGAATGCGTTTTCATCACACCAAAGAATATTGATCTGGTGCATCATCCAGAATTCGAGCCGGCTCTAGTATCTGGTTGGGCCCTGTGGACGAATAGAAACAAAAATGCCTTTGCTCTAAGCGATCACGCCGATTTCAAACAACTAATTGAATTTGTTGAAGCTTGTGAACCCAGGGCCGTCCTTACATGCTTCGGAGGTAAATTTAATCATATGTTTGCCAAACACGTTGAAAAGAGACTGAAAATTGAAGCGCGACCGTTAAATCTGATCCCAACAATGTTTGCCCCTAACGCACATGCATCCCAAAACACGTGACACACCGCACTCGTAAATATCCATTGTATGCACGCGTACAGAGCCTCTCGCTACTTCCGCACGCACGAAGAAGGGAGCGAGGTGTGAGGTTCAGTCTTGATTTACGATTCATAAAGGCTAAGTCTCCATGAAGGTGAAAGATATGAGTTGCAGAACGTGTTCAAATCCACATTTGCTCGAAACAATCATTGTTGTTGCTGGTGTTAGAGAAATGGCAAGCGCATTGGCATTGCAGATAGTTGCGGTTTTTGCAGTCATGTTCGTGGGAATCACAATTGCAGCACTTTGGTTCGCACACTCTTCCTCGAAAGTGGAAAGCAAAAAAGAGCTTCAAAAAAGGAAAATGGAGATAATAGACAAGCATTTCAGTGAAATGGTGAGAATTGAATGTCCATATTGCAGGACAATCTACACGCCCAACAAGCCAGAATGCCCAAATTGTAGAGCCAATACCAAAAAGATACTTTTCCCAGAAATTCCAGAATAGATTTGCTGGAACAAGAATACCTCTTCTTAAATTCCATGATTGCGCGATATTCATGTATGTATGCGCGCAATATCTGGGCATACAAACCTGGTTTTCAAATCTTTTTCTTGCCAAATAAATAAGCTATTGTCATCAGACCGGGAAATACAAACATAGAGGCAAACTCGTTCAAATCGAGCATCACGAAAATAACTGGGATCTGTCCACCTATTATCGTAGCCAGATCATAGCTCCATCCAAAGGTTCCGTAAAACAAACCTTTGTTGTATTCTTTAACAGACTCGCTGATTTTGGAGAACAGCCAAACATCTATGAACCCTCCAGCTGCCCCAAACAAAATACTCACTATGAAATAATGATGCAATGCAGATGCATTTAGCATGGTTACGATGCCGATGAAATGACTGGTTATGCAGGCGGGAACCCAGTATTTCCTTTTCGACTTGTTGGAGACCCTTCCAACCAGATACTGAGTTAAAGAGAAGAACAGTGTTTCAACAACGACGATTATCGATACGATGCTCGGGCTTAGTCCAAGAGATTGCAGGGCAAACCTAGTGAAGAAGAACAAGAATGCAGTGAATACTGCCAAATCCATAGTTTTCAGGACAATCAATAGCGGAATTTTTTGAATGAAGCCAAAGGATGCTTTGACTTTGATCTTTGAGACATACCGGTATTTTTTTGTCAACGCATATATGAAATAAAGCCAGACACTCCCTGCCACGAATATAAGATAGAAAGCGGTTGTTATCCCCAAACGATCTATTACCAATCCGGGTATCAATAACCCGAGTATCCAGCCGCTCTCTTTTATTGCTCCGAACGTCCCGACCTTTCTATCTGGATTGTCACTTACGTTTCTAAGACCATAAATTATGATTAGCACATAAAGAAGCGCGCTGGCTACAGCGGATACGATTTTCAGAAACACGATCACAAGGATAAGGTCAGTAAAACCGATCAGGAAAAGTGCGATGACGAACAGAAAGGTACAGCTCAGTAAGAATTTTCTTTCTCCATATTTGTCTGTCAGGTAGCCAAGGAAAGGTTTCAGCAAGAAGGAGAAGAAATCGCCTACCGTCAAGAGAATACTGTACGTGATGATTGTTATGTCGAGCGAAGAAAAATAGAGTGCTGGAACAATGATGGAGAACGCCATCAACATCGTGTGGAAAAAACCGAATCCAGCTCCTGAAAATAGTCTGCCTTTGTTTTCGTCCATAGGTCTGTTTAAGAGTCCTGAAGAAATAAAAGTCTATTTTTTGTTCCTAGGCAAACCTCAGGAAAAAACGTAGGGAACTGGCTCTAGCCCCTATTTTGTTCCTCTAGTGGACATACGAAAAGTCTTCATGTATACACACTCGTCGGGAGATATTTTCATTTCGTCTATGCTGGTGCTTCCAACAAAAGTAACAGGTGCCCCTCTGATAAGAACGGCTGGCGTACTTTCGCCAGCCTGCCCTATCACAAGGTGAGCCGCAGATGCAAGATCGTCAGCGACAGCATGCCGAGTAATTAACAAAGGCTTTCGAAAGAGGTCTCTTTCTCCTCTGCAGTCATGCATCGGTTTGAAGCCTGCTACTCCTAATGCTACACCTCTCGTACCCATTCTGAGAGGAGCTACGCTACTATCCACAATGAGAACTGCCACATCTCTCCCTACGCGTCTTTTGATTTCCTCCTGAAGACTCTCCGCTCGACGCTGAGGGTCCAAAGGCCATAGGGCAGCACAATCAGCGGGGACATTCTTGTGGTCAACACCAGCATTTATCGCCAAGGCATTATCCTTCAATGTAAGAATGGCTTTGTCTACCCCCCCATAAATCTCGTCGGCCTCCCGTAAGACCAACTCAACAAACTCGGGCTCAAGCAAATGTTTCTTAGCCAATTCCTTAGCCCTTCTTGACGCCGACACCGTCTTCATTTTGACGATACGCCCGTCTACTGATGCTACGACCTTCGATGATATTGCCAAAATATCTCCATCGCTCAGTTTCAGTCTCTGTCGTTCAACGGCTTGGATGAGAGCGGCCACTAAATCGTCGTTAGGCTTAATCAACGAGGTCTTTAAGGCCAAAACTCGCATATTCAACCCGCATTTAGCTTCACATAATCTACATTTTAGTGTTTGCAACATTTTTTATGCCAGTTAATCACACAAGACAGAACAAGAAGGACTTCTTCGTATGTATTAGCATAAGCCTAGAATTCTCCTCTGAACAATGAAACTTCACTGTCAATCTCATGCGCTGAGAAAGCACCTCTTTGCGCGTGCGAAGGCACGCTTCGAATACTTCGCTACCATAGACGATGTATAAATCTTCAGAAAACGAAAGTGCCGTGTGCAGACGTTTACAGCGTAGGAGTCACCTTTACGTTTGTAAATCTTTATATCGGGGACAAACTTCTACTATCGAAACAACGGGGAAGAGTCTGAGAAGTCGCAGATGGTGGTGAGAAAGGCTAGGTGATTTGTGGTGCCAGTCAAATTGTGGCGCAAACCACTAGACATAAACAAAATAAAAATTCCCGAAGGCGAGGTGCACATAATCGAAGACCGATGCAAAGGCTGCGGTTTCTGCATTGAATTCTGCCCAAAAGAAGTATTAGAGATTTCTCAAGAGTTCAATGTAAGAGGCGCTCACCCTCCAAAGGTAAAGGATGAAACCAGATGCGTGCTCTGCGGTTTCTGTGAAGCCGTCTGCCCAGACTTTGTAATTTTTAGCATCCAAAAAGACTATGATGGAAGCTGTCGGAGTGGCTGAAAAGGGTCAGGCAGTTCTCACAGGCGTTCATTTCATGGACGGCGACACCGCCTGCGCCGAAGGAGCATTAGCCGCTGGATGTAGATTTTTCGCCGGATATCCAATCACGCCAGCCACAGAAATTGCCGAACGGATAGCTCGGCGCATGCCCGAGATTGGCGGAGTATATGTGCAGATGGAGGATGAGCTCAGCTCTATGGCAGCGGTTATTGGGGCATCATACGCGGGCGTCAAGTCCATGACCGCCACCTCTGGCCCAGGCTTCAGTCTAATGCAGGAAAACATTGGATTAGCAGCCATGACCGAAACGCCATGCGTTGTGGTAAACATTATGAGAGGTGGACCCAGCACTGGCCAACCAACAATGGCGGGCCAACAAGACGTGATGCAAGCGAAGTGGGGCTCGCATGGTGACTATGAAATCATAGCCCTGGCACCAGCATCAGTCCAAGAGATGTTCGATTTGACGATTGAAGCCTTCAATCTGGCAGAAACCTATCGCACTCCAACGTTCATCCTTGCTGACGGAATCCTCGGACACATGTCAGAGAGAGTCGAGATTCCAAACGCAGACATGATCAAAATCGTAAACCGAAAAAAACCTCAAGACTCCCCAGAAGAATATCTTCCCTTCAAGCCTGGTAAAAACCTGGTTCCACCCATGGCCAGTTTTGGAGAGGGATACCGCTTCTACGCTACGGGTCTCACTCACGACGAGAAGGGACATCCGCGCACAGACAGCGCTGAAGCCCAACAGAAACTCGTTCAACGACTCTGCGACAAAATCCGCAAAAACGCAGACAAAATCGTGCAGGTCAAGGAAACCACGCTGAAAGACGCTGAGGTGGCAGTGATCGCCTACGGGATAACGTATCGATCTGCCTTGAGTGCCGTGAGAAAGGCGAGAGCTGAGGGAACAAAAACAGATCTTCTGAGACTAATCACCCTGTGGCCATTCCCCGAAAAGCACGTCTCACAATTAGCCAAGAAAGTCAAAGCGATAGTCGTTCCTGAAATGAACTATGGTCAGATCGTCCGTGAAGTGCACAGAGTAGCCAAAGAGACCCCTGTGATTTTTCTCCCCAAGTTAGGCGGAGAACCACACAGACCCACAGAAATTCTAGAAGGTATTATGAGAGCATCATCATGACACGCAAAGAAACGTTGCATCCCCTCGAGAGATATTTGAGAGAGTGGATGATGCCCCACATCTGGTGCGAAGGATGCGGAAACGGAATTATACTTAACTGTTTCGTTAGAGCCCTTCACGAGTTGGAAATGGACTTAGACAAGATCGTAGTAATTTCGGGCATAGGGTGTATAGGACGCCTATCCGGATACGCCAACACCGACGCTTATCACACCACCCATGGGAGAGCTGTCGCGTTTGCCACCGGAGTGAAACTTGCGAACCCTGAACTCAAGGTAATAGTAATCAGCGGAGACGGCGACCTCTTCGCCATCGGAGGTAACCATTTCATTCACGCCGCTCGCAGGAACGTAGATATTCAGGTGATCTGCGCCAACAACTTCAATTATGGAATGACTGGCGGACAGTCTGGTCCAACCACTCCGCTTGAGGCTTGGACTACCACAACGCCATACGGAAACGTGGAGCGTCCCTTCAATCTGGTTAATTTGGCAGCAGCGTCTGGAGCCGTGTACGTGGCGCGATGGACGACCCTCCACGCTCGAAGACTCACAAAATCCATCAAAAAAGCCTTGCAAAAAGAGGGTTTGTCTTTCATCGAAGCAATCTCGCCATGCCCAGAGGTTTATGGAAGGCGTAACAGGATGGCAACTGGAATGGACACGATGAACTGGTTCAAAGAAGTTTCTGACATCCAACACTTTTGTGATCCGGCAAAGGCTGAAATAACCCCAGAAAGAATCATTGTAGGCGAGTTTGTGGACATTGACAAGCCCTCTTATGGAAGGCTACTCCGTAAGATGAGGAATCAAGTTCAAAAGAAAATGAGGAAGAGAAAATAGGATGAGGCTTGAAATCCGAGTGGCAGGCTTCGGCGGACAAGGCATAGTACGCGCTGGATTGATGCTAGCGATGGCCGCTTGCATCCATGGTGGCAAGAACGCGGTTCAAACTCAGTCCTACGGTCCCGAGTCGAGGGGTGGTGCATGCAGATCCGAAGTTGTGATTTCCGACGAAGAAATCGATTTCCCAAAGGTCCTTGAAGCAGACGTCTTGATCGCCATGTCGCAGCAAGCCTACAACACATACGAGGACACAGTGAAGAAGGGCGGAACAATTCTTGTGGACCCTGACTTAGTGCAAAAGCAGAAGGCTCACTTGCACACTCGAGTTTTCCGCGTGCCTGCAACGAGGATCGCTGAAGAACTTGGGAAAACAATAGTTGCGAATGTTGTTATGTTGGGTGCTTTTGCCTCTACAACCCGCTTGATGAGCGCTGAAACACTCAAACAATCCGTACTTGAAAATGTTCCTGGGGGAAGCGAAAAAATGAACTCAGCGGCTTTTGAAAAGGGTTACAACTATGGGAAGACTCTTGTGAGAAAAAAAGCTCAAGAATAGATTACTCGCATGCGCGCATATTTGTCTCAACCAGCATTGTCAGAAGGGTTCTAGGACAAAACCAAATAAGAGAGGCGCGCGCAAAATACGTGAATAGTCCTTTACCCAACGTGTAGATCTTCAGCCCGCTACTCCTGTTAGCACAAACATGAACATTGATGAGTCTTCAGGGTTTTGATTTCGTTTGGTTTAAAGGTATAATTTCACCTTCTAATTACTAGAAGAGACAAATGGGGTCATACGATGTTCTCTGTTGTCTACAAAACCGTTAGGATTCGACGCAGCGTACATAGGTATTTGTCAAAAGATGTTGCTGACGACGTTCTTTGGCGAGTTCTAGACGCAGCCAGATGGGCTCCTTCAGCGCATAATGCGCAACCTTGGCGTTTTGTCGTGATCAAGGATCCCGCCATCAAGCTGAAACTCGCAGAAGCTATGGCGAAGGAGTGGGATAAGAATATGGATGAGGATAGCGTTCCGTTGAAAGATCGTAACCGCCTCATTAGAGCTTCGATTGAACAGTTTACACACCCACCAACCCTTATTATTGTATGTTTAACTATGGAGGATATGGACATGTATCTGGATAAACGGAGGCAGATGGCCGAATATGTGATGGCTGTTCAGAGCGTAGCAGCTGGGATTCAAAACTTGCTTTTGGCAGCCGACGCAGAAGGCCTAGGCACTTGCTGGTTCTGTGCTCCATTATTTTGTCCGGAAACGGTTAGAGAGACGCTGGATATCCCTGAACAACTCACACCTCAAGCGTTAGTCACGCTGGGGTATCCAGCTGAAGAGCCGCAGGCTCCTCCAAGGAAACCTTTGGAGAAAGTGGTATTCAAAAAGTATTAAGGGTGTAGTGGATGATCACAGCCCTCGCGGGAGGTGTTGGAGCCGCAAGATTTCTTCAAGGACTGATCAGATTGGTCCCGGAGGAAAAACTAACAGTGATCGTCAACACAGGTGATGATATCGAGCTCTACGGTTTGCACATCTCTCCGGATCTTGATATAGTTATGTACACGTTGGCCGGAATTGTTAATGAGGAAAAAGGGTGGGGCATTAGAGATGACACCTTCCATTGCCTTAAAATGCTCCGAGATTACGGGCACGAAACCTGGTTTAAGCTAGGTGACAAGGATCTAGCCACTCATATCTATAGAACCTGCCTTTTGAAAAGCGGTCTTAAACTCTCCCAAGTTACCAGCAGACTCTGTCAGGCTCTAGAACTGAGAGTGAAGATCCTTCCAATGACCGATGAAAAACTTCAAACAATGATTACGACGGACAAGGAAAGAATGCATTTCCAAGAGTACCTCGTTAAGCGAGGTGCCCAAGATAAAGTGCTCAACGTTGAGCTTGAAGGGGCTGAGAGGGCTGCCCCAGCCCCAGGTGTCCTTAGTTCGATTCTAAATTCTGAAGTTGTTATCGTCGCTTCTAGCAACCCAATTGTAAGCATAGGCACCATTCTTTCCCTCGAGGGGGTTAGAGATGTACTGAAGGAGACCAAAGCAAAGGTGATTGCAATAAGCCCGATAGTCGGCGGCGCCCCAATCAAGGGACCTGCCGACAAGTTGATGCAGGGTTTAGGGTTAGAAGTTTCCGCTTACGGAGTTGCCACCTTATACAAAGATTTCCTTGACACCTTCATTATAGACCTCATAGACAAAACACAAAAATCACGGATTGAGACTCTAGGACTCCACGTAGTCGTAACCAACACTGTTATGAAGAGCTTGCAAGACAAGGTTCAGCTAGCTGAAGTGGTCTTGAATCAAATAGCGAAAACCTCACAGTTTACATGTTGAACCAGAAAACATAGTGGCAGAATTGCACCCTGATGAGTGCGTGTGCAGGTGAATAGACTCCTATGCCGGTTTTTGTGATCATTCCGATGAAAACGCTTCTGGAATCAAAGACGAGGCTTTCGATCGTTCTTGAGCCACAAGAACGCAAAACCTTGACGTTAACGATGCTCGAAGATGTTCTAAAGGCAGTACAATCCTCGAGGGCCTATCAAACCGTTGTCGTAACCTCTGATTTGACCGTTCAAGAGCTAACAGATAATTTTGGAGTTACTTATCTTCCAGAAAAAAAGCAAGGACTAAACCAGGCAGTTAAGCAGGCCACACACTGGTGTATCCGGAATGACGCAGAAGCGGTTCTAGTTCTTCCCGCGGACATTCCACTATTAACACCAGAGGATGTGAACCAAATAATTCAACAGGGTTCTGAAAAAATCTCCATAGTCCTTGCTCCTTCTCAGAGCGGCGGAACCAACGCTCTCCTACAAAAGCCGCCGAACCTGATGCCAACGTATTTTGGATCAGATAGTTTTAGGAGACATTTTGCCGAAGCATCTCACAAGGGGATTCCTACCAAAGTCTACCGATCTCAGAGAGTAGCTATGGACATCGACTCTCTAAGGGATTTAGAAAACCTACTCAAGATCAAGAGGCAAACCGCATCTCATCGATTTTTGAAACAAATAGGATTGAATATGCGCTTGGCACTCGCATTCAAACACCTATGAGAAATCCATGTTTCGTCACAAAAAGTTGCGACAAAGTGTGACAAGCTTGCCATTAGAGCCTGCAAGCATCAAAATGAAAAGCTGTGATAAATGTGCATACGCGCAATATGTGCTTCAGACGAGACAAAAAGCACTTTGTAGCGCTCATGAATCCAAATCAAGCATACCCACTGTTTGCGAGTTTCTGACTATGAAGGTATATTTTAATGAAGGTATTAGAGAGAACACTTAACACACGACTGGACGGTTTGCCCCATTGGATGCAAAGGATATTCGCAACATCTTGGTTATAGGCATAGACGTTGTTGCGCTAGCTTCCTCTGCAAGAAAGGCTGGCTACAAAGTGTACGCAGTAGATTATTTTGGGGACAGGGATCTTAAACAGTTGTGTTGCGAAACTCGATCGACTATTGAGCAGAGGGCAGGAGAAAACTGTGGAAGATTTGGCACCAACTTCAGCTCTGAAGCTCTTATTCAACTGACAAAGGATCTTCTGAAAAACAATGCGATAGATGCTGCGTTATTATCTTCCGGCTTGGAAGATTCTCCAGAGGTTTTGTTCGAACTCAACGATTTAGTTCCAATACTCGGAAATCCGCCCAATGTCATCCAAAAGGTTCGCAACAAGCCGGAGTTTTTCTTGGAGCTTGAACGTCTAGGAATACCTCATCCGCAAACGGCAATAGCTGAGAATTTCAAAGAAGCTAAGAAAAAATCCAAAGACATCGGCTTTCCAGTTGTGGTTAAACCGTCCAAGGGCTTTGGAGGTGCTGGTGTGAGAGGAGCAGGAGATGTTCAAGAGTTGAAACAAGCTTTTCTAGATGCTTCCCTCTTTAATAATGAGGTTCTGATTCAACAGCGCATTTTTGGAACGCCAGCAAGCGCCTCTGTGATCTCCTCAGCTGACGATGCTGTTGTTCTAACATTGAATGAGCAACTCTTAGGGATGCACGAGGTTAGTCAACGAGAACCGTTTGGTTATTGCGGAAACATAGTCCCACTTTCAGTGACAGCACCTATCGCAAATCCGTGCAAAAGGGTGGTTCAGAAGATTGTTCTGCATTTTGGTCTTGTCGGTTCAAATGGCGTGGATCTAGTGGTATCCAACGAAGGCGTTCCTTACGTTGTGGAGGTCAACCCACGATTTCAAGGAACCTTGGAATGTGTTGAGCGGGTCCTTGGAACAAATATCGTACAGGGCCACGTAGAAGCCTGTGTTCAAGGAAAGCTTCCAACGATTGGAAAGAAAAACTCGATTTTTTGCCTTCGATTAATTTTGTTTGTCCCGAAACATGGAATCATACCCGACTTGAGCAATTTTGAGGAAGCCAGGAATATTCCTTTGCCTGGGATAGTTTTGGAGGAGAACGAACCACTTTGCTCCATAGTGATAGAGGGGCAAAGTAGAGATTCTCTCCTAAGAAAAGCGATAGGAGTAACTGAACTTATTTACGAATTAATACTATCTCACAATTAGCCTTCGAACATAGCTGGCAAGCTAAATTCTTTGAAAACCTACTTAGAATTTAAGAGGAATTCCTTTTTTCTTATAACCTTGATGAGCGGGGACACAACCATCACTGTGGCCAGACTGGATAAAGCGACCTGAACTGGCGTAACGGCAGCATTTAGCTTCCATGCCAATCGCAGAGCTTCAAGGGGCCAACGATAGATATGCCAATAGGTCTGGCATGGCACAAGAATAAAGACTCTGAATAATATGTCCGCCTCTAATCCAACAAAGGCACATATGGCAGAAGCACGAAGTAACCCTTTCGACTCAAGTTTCGACGGATTCTTTCTGACTATCGTCAGAATGACCAAAAGACCAGCGTATGCGAGGTATGTGTTCCACATCCCCCAGATAGGAAGTTGCCAAGCGATCGGTGTAATGAAATAGGCGACAAACATAACCGTATAGTATGCAAACACTACTTTCAGCTTCCCTTCAAACAGTAAACCTGAAATCATTGCGCCTATTGGTGCTCCTAACGTGAAAAGGAGCTCTGCGGTTCCTCGAAAAAAAATAAAATGTCCGATTATCACCCCCATAAAAGTTGATAAAAACCCAGCGTAAGGACCAAGCACGATTCCTGTGAGCGGCACAACAAGAAAAATCAATGACCACCAAACTCCATACTCAAAAATAGAGAGCCCAGCAATCGAGTCGCAAACTACGTTTAAAGCAGCAAAAATTGCAACAAGAGAAAGCAACCGGGCCTTTTTCATTCGTTTCCATTCGCAACTCATTTCGGAAGACCCCTATTGTGCATAACCAGCTCAGTTTTGAAATCTTCTGTTGACAATACCGTTTTCTCTACAAACATGTTACTCTCATTGATCAGGCCAATTATGGAGCAAAGCAAATAATTGTTGACAAACTCGCGCGCGCGCGCAGGGTTGAAAGACGCTTCCGCTATTTTTTCACTAAAATCGGATCCGGTCATGTCGTTGGTTATGTAGGTGTTTAACATTAAAGTATTTATTCATTTTTCGATTGTTATAGCGTGTCAAGAAAAAGCGGAACCCCTGTGCGCGAGGGCAGATGAAACATGCTGAACGCTACCTCTTGTATTCGTGCGTATCGTCCTGAGAGATAAGTGCAGTCGAGGAATCCGATGGACCCCTCTGGTTCCAGAAATCTTCAGCTTCAAACGTAGAGGTTTTGCATTTGTTGCCAAAAAGAAAACAACCTCAAATTATATATGAAACTTTCAAAACTCATTTATTGCCACAGGTCAAGAGAGTTGAAACTGATTCGATATCTGCACTCGGGCGTTGAATTCTACGGTTTCTTGACTAATGAGAGTGTTGTATGCTTACCAAAGCTCTCAAAGATCGTGAGGCAACCTCTTCCACTGGATCTGAATGGGCTGATATCGCTCGGAGTTGAAGGTGTCGCTGCTACAGAGGAATTGATGCGCACCTCGCCGGAACACGTGAGAAGGAAGGCAACACAGGAAATGGAAGATGCTACCCTTCTGGCTCCAATTTCATCTCCCCCTAAGATCATCTGCTTAGGCTTAAACTACAGTGATCATGCTGAAGAGGCGGGGGCAAAGATGCCTGAAGACCTCATAATTTTCATGAAACCTAGAACAGCTGTTATTGGTCCCAACGAATCCATAATCTATCCGAGCATTGTGAAAGAGTTGGACTATGAAGCAGAGTTAGCCGTAATTGTAGGGCAAAGAGGAAAAAACATACCAATACCAGAAGTGGAAAACTACATTTTTGGATACATGGCTTTCAACGATGTTTCCGCTCGGGATATCCAGTTCAGGGACAAACAATGGACGAGAGGAAAAAGCTTCGACACATTTGCCCCAATGGGACCGTGCATCACCCTCGCCAACCAGATCTCAAACCCAAACAACTTGCGAATACGAACAAGAGTAAACCGGGAGCTGAGACAAAACTCTTCAACAAGGAACATGGTGTTCAGCGTCTACGAAGTGATTCATCGCCTTAGCAGAGTGATGACACTGGAACCGGGAGATGTCATAGCAACTGGAACCCCTGCAGGAGTAGCTGCCTTCATGAAACCACAACCCAAATATCTTGAACCAGGTGACACAGTTGAGGTCGAAATCGAGCAGATTGGAACCCTTAGAAACGTGGTTGCGAAAGAAAGCGGAAACTGAACGATCACACGTACGGGAATCAAGCAAAACTCTGTATTCATAAGATGTTGAGCCTTTGTACGGTGGATCAATCGAACTCGTTCAATGAAGCTCCCGCCGGAAAGAAATAAATCCAAGCCGACAAACTTACTCAGAATCTGGATAGGAGCCAGGCTGAATGAGGTCAAAGGCGAGAATTCTGGTTTGTGACTCACTTCATGAGGAAGGAATAGAAAAGCTGGAGCAAACTGGTTATGAGGTTGATGTAAAGCCCACCATATCACACGAGGATCTTAGAAACGTTGTTTCTGGCTATGACGCGCTGATTGTGCGAAGCCGAACAAAGGTTACGAGGGAAATTATTGAAGCTGGAAAAAGACTAAAGATTGTGGGACGAGCTGGAGTCGGCTTGGACAACATCGACATAGAGATCGCGAAAAAACGAGGCGTCAAGGTTTTGAACACACCTGAAGCTCCAGCCGAAGCTGTGGCTGAGCTAACAGTAGGGTTGATGGTTTCACTGGCGCGCAATATTCCTCTCGCAGATCGAACAATGAAAGATGGCGAATGGATTAAAAAAGACCTGAGAGGCTGGGAGTTGAGTGGCAAGACTCTTGGTTTGATCGGCTTGGGAAACGTCGGTGAGAGGGTAGCGAGAATCGCCAAAGCTTTCGGAGTCAAAATCTTGATTACAAAGCGAACCCCTCCCAAGCCAGGGTTGCTGAGGGAGCTACAAGGAGAATTTGTTTCGTTCTCGGAACTGCTCCAACGGAGCGATGTGGTTACCCTACATGTTCCGTTGACCCCTCAAACTCGCCGTATGATTGGCACTAAAGAGTTACAACTCATGAAAGACGGCGCCTTTCTCATTAACACTTCGAGGGGTGGCATAATTGACGGGAAAGCTCTGCTGAATGCCCTGCGATCTGGAAGATTGGGAGGAGCTGCACTGGATGTCTACGAAATGGAACCCCCAACAGATTCATCAGTAATAGAGTTGTCCAACGTTGTCTGCACACCGCATATAGGAGCTCAAACTCAAGAAGCCCAAAGAGCTGCAGCCATCTTGATTGCAGAAAAGATTATCATGTCATTAAAGTAAATTCATTCTCTGAGAAAAGCACCCATCCTTTTTTTGTGTGTTTAAGTTTGAAGATGCTGTTTACAATCAGGTTGAGGCAATCAAAAAAGCACTTGAACTAACTCAGGAGGTCTCACGAATTGGGGGTCAAGGTTTTTGTGTGCAGCGGAAAACACAAGGCACGATAGTTTCCATCCTTCTCGCAACGATTTTATATAAGGTCTCTTGATTTCTCTAGGGTAGTTTTTCTAGGGGAGGAAAACGAATTGACATTGGAAAAACGAACGATGATTGAAATATTCAGGAAGATGCTGGAGATCCGGCACTTTGAAGAGAAGGTTTATGATTTGTACGGCCAGAACCTTGTCCCGGGAACAATCCATCTCTACGCTGGACAGGAGGCGGTGGCAGCTGGGGTTTGCGCCAACCTCAGAAAGGACGACTACATAACAAGCACCCACCGAGGACATGGCCATTGCATCGCCAAGGGCGCCAAGCTGAGCAAGGTAATGGCAGAGATTTTGGGCAAGAAAACAGGCTATTGTAAAGGCAAGGGAGGTTCCATGCACATTGCAGATTTCAGCATAGGAATGCTAGGTGCTACCGCCGTCGTAGGGGCTGGAATCCCTATTGCCGCTGGTGCAGGCTTATCCATCAAGTTGAGGAAAACTGATCAGGTTGTGGCGTGCTTCTTCGGTGAGGGGGCTTCCAATCAGGGGACCTTTCACGAAGGGATTAACATAGCGGCTATTTGGAAGCTTCCAGTTTTGTTTGTGTGCGAAAACAATCTTTACGCCATGGGAACTCGTCAGTCAAGAGTCATGGCAATAGAAAATGTGGCGGATCGGGCGGCAGCGTACGGCATTCCTGGATCTGTTGTGGATGGGAATGACGTGATTGCAGTTTATGAAGTTGCCCGTAAGGCGGTTGATAGGGCGAGGAGCGGAGAGGGATCTACCCTGCTGGAGTGTAAGACCTATCGACATAAGGGACATTCTCGATTTGACCCTGCCACCTACAGACCAAAAGAAGAGATTGAGAAATGGCTGAAAAGAGACCCCATCAGACGATTCAGAGCGAAACTACTTGAGCTGAAGACCTTGAACGAAGTGGAGGCGGACAAGATCGAGGGAGAAGTTGTTGCTGTGGTTGAAGATGCAGTCAGGTTTGCCATAGAGAGCCCATATCCGTCGCCTGAGGAGGCTCTGGAGCACGTGTACATCTAGGAGACGTTAAGGGTTGAGGGAAATAGCCTATCGCGACGCTCTTCGCGAGGCCTTAAGGGAAGAGATGCTTCGTGACGAGACGGTTTTCGTACTGGGCGAAGACGTTGGGCGGTACTGGAAGGGAGCCTTCAAGGTGACGAAGGGGCTGGCAGAAGAGTTTGGAGACACGCGTGTAAGAGACACCCCTATATCAGAATCTGCCATCATAGGCGTTGCCGCTGGAGCAGCCATAACTGGCATGAGACCAATCGCTGAGATCATGTTTGGAGATCTCTCCGCTTTGGCTATGGATCAAATTGCGAATCAAGCGGCCAAGCTGAGGTACATGTTTGGAGGTCAAACGAAAGTGCCCTTGGTGATCCGAATGCCCTTCGGCGCTGGAGTTAACATTGCAGCGCATCACTCTCAAAGCTTGGAGGCTTGGTTCATGCATGTCCCAGGCTTGAAGATTGCGATGCCATCGACACCGTATGATGCGAAGGGACTGCTGAAAACGGCGATACGAGACGACAATCCCGTTATGTTTTTTGAGCACAAACTTCTTTACTCGATCAATGGAGAAGTTCCAGAAGAAGAGTACACGGTTCCGTTTGGTCTTGCAGATGTGAAGAGAGAGGGAGAAGATGTGACAATCTTTGCTACCTTATACATGGTTCACAAGTCGCTAACTGCAGCTGAAGAGCTCAGGAAACAGGGAATAAGCGCAGAAGTTGTTGACCCAAGGACGCTCGTTCCCCTAGACAAGCAGGCAATCGTGAACTCCGTGAAAAAAACGGGGCGAATCGTAATTGTTACAGAGGACAGTAAGACAGGGGGCGTCAGTGCAGAGATTTCAGCTGTGATCGCTGAGGAGGCAATTGACTATCTTGATGCTCCAATTAAGCGGGTGGCGGAGCCGGATACGCCTATACCCTTCAGCCCGCCCCTCGAGAAGTTTGTTATACCCGACGAGAACAGAATAATGCAAGCTGTTAAAGAAGTTGTCCATTAACCTTGAACGGAGATGGGACAGTTGGTAACCAAGGTTATGATGCCTAGGCTCAGCCTAACCATGAAGGAAGGAACCGTAGTTCAATGGTTCAAGAAGGAAGGAGAAAGCGTGGAGAAAGGAGAACCTGTGGTAGAGGTGCTCTCTGACAAGGTGACATTTGAAGTGGAGGCTCCTGCGTCTGGCGTGGTCCGCAAGATTCTTGCAGAAGAAGGGACAGACGTTCCAGTTGCTGAAACACTAGCTATCATAACTGCACCTGAAGAAGAACTCCCAGATGCAAAAGCCGTAGCCAAAGTACCTGTAGAAAAAGTTGAGAAGCGCATTATTGCCTCCCCAGCAGCGAAGAGACTGGCAAGAGAATATGGGCTGGACCTAGCTCAAGTGGAAGGTACAGGCCCAGAAGGAAGAATCGTAGAAGAGGACGTAACTAGATTCATAAACGAGACAACGGTAACGCCGAAAGTAAGGGAAGTCATAGTCCTCACTGGAATACGAAAAACTGCAGCAGAACGTGTTTCTCTGAGCGTCCGAAGAGCCCCCCACAGCACAATAACCATGGAAGTAGACATGTCCAATGCCACGAAACTCCGCGAAGAATCTCAGTTGTCTTACACAGACTTGCTGGTTAAGGCCGTTGCTAGAGCTCTAGAAGAGCATCCCATCGTGAATTCAACGCTGGAAGAAGATCAAATCAAAATTTTTGAGGATGTCAACGTTGGCGTCGCTGTTGCCACCGAAAAGGGACTGATTGTTCCAGTAATACGCAACGCAGACAAGAAGGAACTCAAAGAAATCTCCTTGGCACTCAAAGAACTAGTAGAAAAGGCGAGAGCAGGCAAGCTCACACGGGAGGAGATGAGTGGCGGAACATTCACTATCACCAACCTCGGCATGTTCGGGGTAGACATTTTCACTCCTATCATCAACCCGCCTGAAACGGCCATACTGGGCGTCGGAAGAGTAACAAAAAAACCAGCGGTAGTGGATNNGGAGTTCCAGCCGCTCAATTTCTGCAGAAGATTAAACAAACTCTAGAAAGCGCGACTATTCCTTAGTAGCTACTTTTGCGAATGAGAAATCAGCCAGTTCAGCATGCGCGCTCATACGCGCACGCGCTTTGAAGTGTTGGAGGTTGGTGGTTGGGAGGAAGCTGGTTCTAGGTGCAGAAATAACAAACTCCTTTCTCTTTTCAGCATATGCTCTCCTCAACCAACCAATTGAACGTTGCATCTTGTAGCCTAAAATAACTTGTTTCGCTCGTCGACATATTTCGAAATCCTACGTAGCTTATGTTGCATGCATGCAGGTAGAGACTTTCATGAAATAAAGAGGGCGTGGACAGGCGAGCTGTTTCTTTTGCCCAGAGGCAGCAATGTAAGATCGAAAGTTGAAGAATATCTAGCGTCAAGAGGAGAATCCCAATCCTGGGATACAAGTTCCCGGGGCTATGATGAGTATGTTCGCGAAAATATTGTGGGCACACCCAATGAATGTTACTCCAAGATAAGAGAATATCTCAAATTGGGGATCACACGATTTTACTTAGAGAAAACTACTACGGAAAGTAGAGAACTTTTTGCAAAGGAAGTTATGCGTAGGTTTCAAACCACATAAGCTGGTTGAATCAAGTCTTCCACTAGATGTGCATAGTACACGTGTGTAATCGGAGCTTGATCGTGTGCACACTGGGTTTGGATTTGGGCATAAAATTTAATTGATTGCTAATTATCATTGCTCATTTGGAGCTGCAAAAGCATGAAGATTTTTCATTTTCAAGACATAGAAAAAAAAGATGCTGAAAAAAGTGCGGTGAAATTAGGAGTAAGATGGCTTATTACAAAAGAGATGGGTGCAGAAAACTTTGCAATGAGATTGTTCGAGATGGAACCTAAAGGCTACAGTCCTTTTCATAGCCATCCTTGGGAACATGAGGTTTTCATCCTAGAAGGCGAAGGCATTGTAGTTGGTGAGGGAGAAGAAACAAAGTTTAGGCCCGGAAATGTCATTTTCATTCCTCCAAACGAGAAACATCAGTTCAAAAATACCCACAAAAAGACTGTGAAGTTTCTCTGTTTAATTCCCTATGCTCATGAGTATTTACGTGCACATGGCTCTCTTGAAAAAACACAATCGTGTACAAATACAACTCTTGACGCGACATAGTGGAGAAAACATGTTCTGTAACTGTTGAATTAATATTCCTCAAATGATGGAATGGACACCACATTTCAAGGGTCAGTTTTACTTCCTAATCCCAGCTCCGACGGAACACTCTCCACAGAAGGATACGCGGGGGTCGCATGCATGCATGCGTCCTTCTCTTTCTTTTTCTCTTTAGTGATTTGAAACTCTTTTTTCAGCCCATAGCGATTTTGCGTTCTTCCACTGATCTTTTATGATGTCTAAATTGCTTAGCACATCGGAGTGAAGAGAATAGAAGATGTAACAGAGATATGCACATCGATCACATTTGCTATACTCTCTTCGATAGTTCTCAAATCTGGCGCTATCCCAAACATCTGACAAATCAAATACAGATGCAACTGGCTCACGACAATGACAGCCAGCTACTCTACCTCGGTTGTCAACGATTAGAAAGCTTTGAAGAGCTCCACACTTCCAAGTTCTTTGCTCCTCTAGGAAGAACCGCTTCAGAGCGACCAACGTTTTTGTCGTGATGAAAACCCCTGGACGCTCCTTTTTCATTGCCATAAGGTCGTCGCAAACTTTTCCGACAGCCTTGTGGTCCCTGATCTCAAACTCGTCAATTTTTTTTCCTATTCTAAACAATCCATCTTCAGCTGGTCGGTCATACCAGTAGAGGCAATACCAGACAGGCACATCACGATCAGTGAAATACCTTGTAAAGCTGACGATTTCATGCAAGTTCAACTGTGAAATTGTCGGCGAAACCCCAACGAAAATTCCTTCATTTCGCAGCGTCTCTACAGCTTTCACAGCCTTTTTCCAAGCTCCTGATACGCCTTTTACATAATCGTTCTTCTTCTCGTCTAACGTGTCAAGCGATATGGCCACGAAATCCGCGGCACGAAGGGCATCGATCTTTTCTAACGCCAAGCTACCATTGTCGTAAACGGTGGTTATGAAAAACCGAGAAGCATAATCGATGATTTCTCCGATGTCTTCTCGCAGTAATGGATTACCGCCGGAAAGCACGAGTTCCATGACCCCAAGTCGTCGAAGAGCCTCTAACCCTTTCTTTATCTCCTCAACAGACAACTCTTCTGAGTCGTCTTGGTTGCGCCACAC
>JABAOH010010887.1_pt1 | contig 19878 bp, 18 predicted proteins | sample 7062181 | NCBI WGS metagenome assembly JABAOH01 (sample SAMN14538630, study PRJNA623070) | marine sediment metagenome | biome: marine biome [ENVO:00000428]; feature: marine pelagic biome [ENVO:01000023]; material: deep marine sediment [ENVO:00002113]; isolation source: pool of 5 deep marine... | reverse complement strand
CCTGTATCGGTTTAACGGCTGTTATTTTAAACCATAACGACCCTGAAGCCGTCATGGCAGTTCTTCCCGCTGATCATCGAATAAAAAACGAAGACCAGTTTCGAGCAGTGCTTTCTGCGGCAGAAGTCATGGCATCAAAACAGGATTGTCTTGTCACAATTGGGATTCATCCAACTTACCCTTCAACGGGCTATGGATATATTCAAGTTAACGGCAAAGTCGATGAAGTAAATGGTATCGATGTTTTTAAGGTGAAAACATTTGCGGAAAAGCCAGATTTGCCCACAGCGCAAAGGTTTTTAGACAGTGGAGATTTCCTATGGAACAGCGGAATGTTCGTCTGGAAGGTTCGAGCAATCTTACGGGAAATCGAAGAATCTTTGCCCGAGTTATATGATGGATTAATGGAAATTGAAAAATATTTGGGAACAAAAACTCAAGACGAAGTTATTAAAAAAGTATATTGCCAGATTAAAAGCATCTCCATAGATTATGGTGTAATGGAACAATCAGAGAATGTTTATCTATTAAAAGGGGAGTTCGATTGGAATGATGTGGGAAGTTGGGAAGAAGTGTATAAAATATCTCTCCAGGATGAGGACAACAATGTAATTTACGGCAACCATTTTTTGAAAGACACTAAAGGATGTTTAATTGATTCACCAAATCGATTTATTGCGACATTAGGAATAGAAAATTTAATTATCGTCGATACAGAAGATGCACTCTTAATTTGCCGAAGAGATTTGGCTCAAAATGTCAAGGATGTAGTTGACGCCATGAAACGCAAAAATTTGGACCAATATTTATAATAAGAGAAAGATGAAAACTCAAAGTATTCTCGAAGGATTCGAAAATCTAATTGCAAATCTCTCAATTGATTTACGCTATGAAAAAGGAGATTTTGCAGGTGGATTATGCCACATGCCCGATAAAAGGATTTTTATCATTAATGACAAATTACCAATTGAAAACAAAATAAAACTTATTGCCTCTGAATTAAAAATGATAGAATTAAACCACATTTATATTCGCCCAGCTTTAAGAAAAATTATTGAAGAAGGAATAGAATTTTAATCCAAAAAATCTTAAGGGTAATCCTTATGGATAATGAAGATCTCGTAACTTATTTTGATGAACAACTTTTCTTACCTGATCTAAGGGCGACAACTAAGGATGAATTACTAAAAGAAATTGTTGATCAATTTGTCAACGTTAAATATTTAAAGAACAGCGACATTGTGCTGGATATGCTGAGGCAACGTGAAGTATTGGGAAGCACTGGAATCGGGAAAGGGATTGCAATTCCACATGGTCGCACCACCTCTGCTTCAGGAATCATGATCGCATTCGGAAAATCGAAAAGCGGTATTAATTACGACACAATAGACGGAAAGCCAGTACATCTCGTATTTATGATTATCGCACCACCTCAAGATGAAAATAACATGTACCTTCCAATTCTCGGTAAAATGGTAGAAATTTTAAACAAGTCTAAAAACCGCAATAAACTTATGTCTGCAGAAACTTTTTCAGAATTTATTGAAGTCATATCAAAGGGTTAATATCTTGGCGAAGAAAACTGAATTGGAACTATTAGTAGCACTTCAAGATTTAGATATGATGATCGAAGAAATCTCTGAAGTAAAACGTCTTGGGTTTAGTGCTGATAGGGAAGAGGAACTCACCAACGCTCGCGAAGAACTTGCTTCTAAGATTAGTAAACCACTTCTTTATAGCTACGAAAAATTAAAAAAACGCTACAAACGAGCTATCGTGCCAGTTAAAGAAGATAACACCTGTCTCGGATGTTTTATCAAGCTACCAACCTCAATCTCTGCATTAGGTCGAACTGATACCTCTGTGATTTATTGTGAAGGTTGTGGCAGAATTTTATACTGGTTATCTTAATGCAATGAAATCTGTTGCTTAATTCAAAATAAATGGATAAACTGGGGAGAGGTTTATCCATTTATTTTAGGTAATAATAAAATTATTCAATAAAGAGATCTTAAATGTATAAATTAAAAATGGCTTTTGTTATTCTAACTACTCTAATATCGAATATCGCCTTTTCTCAGGAAAATAAATCATTGCTTCAGATTTCGTTTCCTTCAGATAATGATACAGTATCATATTCAAAAATTAGGATTGCTGGTTGTACGAGTCCCGGAGCAAACGTTAGGATCAACGGTGACAGCGTTCGTGTTTATCCATCAGGTGCATTTGTTTATCGTGTAGACCTAAAGCCATTAGTTAATGAAATCCAAATTACCGCAGCCGATTCATTGGGCAAAACACAAACTATTTTACATATCTATCGAACACCACCCATACCAGTTAGTCCTAAAACGCCCACAGAAATTGATACCCGAATCATCTGGCCAGAACATGATATGATATTAATCTCGGGCGATATTATTGAAGTGCGATTTAAAGGCAGCCCTGGAGGAAAAGCAAAGTTTAGTATCGATAAACTTTGCAAGAATATACCTATGACTGAGTTAGAGCCTGAAGATGCATCAGGTATGAAAGGCCTTTATAGCGGTACGGTGCGATTGTATACAAAGAAGTTTTTACAAGCCAGACCTGTAAAATTTGAATTGAAAGGTAGAGACGGTAAAAAAAAGAAAGCGGTTTCGCCTGGACTGATTACAGTACGCCCTGATCATATCCTAGTTGTTGGTAAGACGAATAAATATACATATTTAAAGACATCACCTTACGGACGGGGTATTATGACGATATTACCGCCTGGAGTCCGGTTGCATATTATTGGACAACGCGGATTTCATTATAAGGTTCGATTGACTGAAGGTGATTATGCTTATGTGGGGAGTCAGGATGTAAAAATATTACCGACTGGAACACCTGTCCCCAAAACCGGCATCAGTCTTCCTTCAATCAGCTTTGATGGTGATTGGATCAAATTGAATATGAACATTCAAACAGCCTGTCCCTTTCAGATCAGACAGTCAGTCGATCCCGCAATGCTTGAGTTAACTGTCTATGGCGCACACCTGCTTTCACAATGGATTACCTATCCAAATATAGACACCACAATAAAAATGATTCGTTGGGCACAACCGAGCGCAGATGTATTTAAATTATGGGTCGATTTAAACCAACCGCAACAATGGGGACATCGGGTAAGATTTGAACAGGGACGAATAATTTTAGAGATTCGACGAGCACCTAAAATTGCTGAACCTCCGCAGAGCCCAGTTGCTGGTCTGATTTTTACTCTTGATGCAGGACATGGCGGCACTGCGAAAGGTGCTGTAGGTCCCACAGGATTAATGGAAAAGGATATTAATTTAATTTACACAAAAAAACTGGCAGCACTGTTGGACTCTGCTGGTGCTAATGTGATCCTCACGCGACAAATTGATACAACAATGACCCTTGCTGACCGCATTGAAATCGCCCGCAAAGCTAATACCCATATCTTTTGCTGGCTCCATAATAACTCGATTGGTGCGACTTCTGATCCTGAAGCAGTTCAAGGAACCAGTACATATTTCACAATTCCTCAGAATCAAGTCCTTGCTTGGTCGATCTATCCGTATCTATTAGAAATCGGGCTGGTTCCATTTGGCAGAGTCCAATCGGATTACTATGTAACCCGACAGACGGATATGTTGAATGTTTTGGTGGAAGGTGCTTTTTTGTCTCATCCCGAGGATGAGATGTTATTGGGGGATAAGACTTTTTTAGATAAGTTAGCCAGAGCAGTGTTTAAGGGACTGGAGGACTTTTGTCAGAAGCAGATTTTAAAATAATTTAATATTGTTACTTCTTCTCAGAAATTTTAAAGTTAAAAACTTGTTTTTTAATAACCATTCGTTCATCTTATAGTTAATATCAATCAAATTATCTAAGGTTATCTCTTTAGCAGAAAAATTGATTTCTGCTTCTGATTTCACAATCTATATTTCTGAAATATTACCTGGCAGTAATTTATCATCTTTTTTACTTCCAATTATATATGAGTGAACAAAACCTCCTTCAACTCACTGAACAACTGCATTTTGGTGTAAAAATATTTTGTTTCCTCGCTGGATAAAAAATTTTGCTTTATCTCTCAAAAATATTTTCCCTATTTTTTAGCTGACGGAATAAAATAAATTTCTATTTGTATTATAATCAGGGGCAATGAAGAATCAAATAAAAAATAAAGATGATAAAGACGATCTCAAATGGGTATGTAAGGCCAAAGAGGGGAACCGCAAAGCGTTCGAAAAGCTAGTCCTCAAATATCAAAAAAATATTTATTTTATGGTTCGCAAGATGATAGTGGATCATAGCGATGCAAATGATATTGTGCAGGATACTTTTGTGAAGGCCTATTTGAATCTTCATCGCTTTGATGAACAATACCCTTTTTATCCCTGGCTTCATCGAATTGCTATTAATACAACTTTGAATTTTCAAACAAAGATTTCTCGAGTTAAAGAAACTTTTACAAATTCAGAAGATAATAAAGTCAGACAGCTTGCATTAAATAATGAAAATCCACTTGAAGAAATAATAGAAAGTGAGATGAAGGAAAAAGTCACTGAGGCACTACAACTTTTACCATTCGATCAAAGAATGATTTTTATTCTAAGAACATCTGAGGAATTAAGTTATCAGGAAATTAGCGATCGACTTAATATTTCCATCGGAACGGTGATGTCACGGCTTTCACGAGCCCGTTCTAAATTGAAAAATTTATTACAACCATATTTATCAGAAAAAAATTTTAAGGTGTAAGAGAAATGACTTGTCATGAAGTTAAAGACAAATTAGAGCTTTTTATTGATAATGAAATCAGCGATCTAGAAAAAACTGAAATCGAAATTCACCTGGAATCGTGTACAATCTGCACAAAGCAGTTAGAAGTTCTAAGATCAATAAATTCCATCGGAAAAATCAAAGCTTTTTCTGAACCCAAACCTGCGTATTGGAGACAGTTGAGCCAAAATATCATGTACAAGATTGGTCAAGATGAAGAAAAAGCGTCCTGGATTGATGAGATACTCAAAAAATTAAAAGCCCTAATCTTGCCAGAACAAATGAGGTATCGTCTGGTTGGTTTAGGTGCTACTGCAGTAATTTTATTCTTTATCGTTCACATTTTTTTCTTTCGACAGGGAAAATTTAATTTACCAATTGAAGTGGGTGTGGAAGATGCGATTAAAATGACTAAGCCAAAAGGCTTATCCTCAGAACCTCAAGATGAAGTCATATCAAAAGGAAATGTATCGGAAAAGAAAGATGGACTACAAACTCCCCGCGCTCTACAATCAATTAAAGATCAAACAATGCGTCGAAAATCAATTGTAGACGTACAGCCAAAATTAAGTAAAAAATCACTTGATCAATCAGCAAACGAATTTAAGGAACATGATATCCTTTCTGACGATCAAATTGAGGTCGATAAAGACAAGGTCACTTTTCTTAGCAACGTCCCTGTTTCTTCTGTTAAAACGTCCGCGCCAACAAAGAAAAAATTGAGTCCTTTCTCAATTCAACCAACGGCTACCAGCTTTGAGCAAAAACAAGTAGCTAAAAATTGTGTCCGAGTAAATATTGATGCTGAGCGACCGAGCTTAAAACAAGAACAAATCGTCGATTCCAGTGTTGTTCGATATAATAGAGTATTTTTGTCGGCACAAAACGCGGAAAAAATTCATGAAAAAATTAATATCTGGGAAAAATATTTGAAAACTCAACCAGAGATAGAATTTATAAGAAAAGCAAAATACGAACAAGCTCTCCTTTACTATAAACTCGCAAAAGAAAATAATTCGAGAGACGAAATTGACCAAGCTATAAAATTCTATCTTCAAAATTTAGAGTTACTATTTTCCGTCGAGAACGTAGATAGCGTTAATAAAAAAATTGAGGAATTAAATGCTCTTCTCAAAAAAATGGAAAGAAAAGAATAAAAGTTGGAATATTTCTTCTTTCAGATTGTATGTATAGTGAGCAGTCAGTTAGTTGAATTTAATTGTAATAATTGAAAAGGGGAAGTTATGTGTTTTTCAAAAAAAGAATCGATGCTAATAGAGCTAATTATAATTTTTATCGCTGTTTCGTTTAGTAGCAACATTTTAGCCCAGGGTTTTATTATTCCTCGTCCAATCCCACCTCATCACCTCCCTTTGCCAAAATTGACGGAACACAAAGTAAATATTGATATTATTGATCAGGTCACAAAAGTTGAGGTTCATCAGGTTTTTTACAATGATTCAAAACAGTCGATTGAAGGCAATTATTATTTTCCACTACCAAAGGGCGCCAGTGTCTCTGATTTTAAAATGTACTCGGATGGAAAAGTTTTATCAGGTGAATTGCTGGAAAAAAATGAAGCGCGACGGATTTATGAGGGTATCGTTCGCAGAAATCTTGATCCCGCATTATTAGAATATATCGACCATAACTTATTCAGCGCAAAAATTTTTCCAATTCCACCCAAAAAAGAAAGAAAAATTGTTCTAAAATATTCACTGCTTTTAAAATTGGATGGAGATCTGATTCAGTTCACATACCCTTTACGTGGAAAATTTGAATCGGAACGTGGTTTCTATCCTCATCCGCGTCCAATATTACCTGGACCGCCTTATGTTATTCCGTTAGAAGAGGAGAATAAAAATACTCGACCCGATGAAGAACCCAAAATGATAGCTGATATTAATCAAACAATTTTTATAGATTTAAATTCAAAGATACCTTTAAAAAATATCTATTCCCCCAGTCATGAAGTCTATATTTCTAAAAAAGATGACCATCATGCGAAAATAAGTTATGAAGGAAAAAGAAAAGATACAGAAGAAAATTTTGTTCTTTATTACTCGTTCTCAGAGAGCGAATTTGGAATAAATCTTTTAACTTTCCGTCCTGATGAAGATGAAAATGGATTCTTTATGCTGTTAATATCGCCAAAAACTGAAATCTCCAAAAAGGATATTATTAAAAAAGATGTTATTTTCATTCTGGATGTATCGGGTAGTATGTCAGGAGAAAAAATCGAACAAGCAAAGGAAGCGCTTAAATATTGTATTAACAATATCGATAGAGGGGATCGATTCAATCTAATCACTTTTAGCACCGAATCAAAATCATTCAAAAAGAATCTGGTAAGTGCTTCTGAATACCACAAAGAAGCGCTCGATTATATTGACCAAATAGAAGCAAGGGGAGGGACCAATATCAATGAAGCCCTTTTGGATGCTTTGGAGATGGAATATGAACAAGATCGACCGAATAGTATCGTCTTTATTACTGATGGCTTACCTACTGTTGGAGAAATCGACATCGGAAAAATAATAAGAAATGTATCCGATGAGAATCAGAGCAAAATTAAAATTTTTACTTTTGGTGTGGGGTATGATGTCAATACAGTCCTTTTAGATAAAATAGCTTCAACGAATTATGCGGTTTCTGATTATATAGAACCTAACGAAAATATTGAACAAAAGATCACTTCTTTTTATGATAAAATTAGTCATCCCGTGCTAACTAATTTATCAATCGATTTCGGTGCCATGGAAGTTGAAGAAGTATTTCCAAAAAAGTTGCCGGATTTATTTAAAGGGTTACAATTGACGATCTTAGGTAGATATAAAAAGCAAATGAAAAAGGATATCACGCTTATAGGCAGATTTAAAGATAAAGAAAAAAGATTTATTTATGACGCCGATTTCTCTTCCAAAAATAAAGTGAATGATTTTATACCTTATCTCTGGGCAACCCGTAAAATGGGACATCTAATGGATGAAATAAGGCTGCACGGTGAAAATAAAGAACTCAAAGATGAAATTGTTCGATTGAGCAAAAAGTATGGAGTGATGTCGCCTTACACCTCTTTCCTTATCCAGGAAGATAATGCACTTGCTCATCAAATGCATAGATTGGAACCAAGATTGAGGAGAAATGCTCTTAACCTGGCAGATACAGAAGGCGATTACAAAGATGCCAGAATTTCATATATGGCAGCAATGCCCACTATCAGCGAACCGTCAGATAAAGGAAAGATCGCTGTGCAAATGAGCAAAAAGTCAAGAGAAATGAGGGAAGCAAATGCTTTGACGGATAATGAATTTATTAAAAGAATTGGAACATATACATTTTACTTAAAAAATGATTTTTGGATTGATAGTGAATACAAAGATGAAAAAACAATTGACATCAAATATTCAAGCCAAGCATATATGGATTTAGTTTTAGCCTATCCAGATGTGGCGAAATATCTTGCTCTTGGTGAAAAAGTCATTTTTAAATATCGAGGAAAATTTATTAAAATTAGCGATAAAGGGGAGAAGAAGATATCTCAAGAGGAATTGATGAAATTATTTAAATAAACAGGTATTACACAGGCAATTTAATTATGAGATATGGAGCAGTGGACAGGTGAATAAAGGAATACATAATAGTCCATTGCTCCTTTGGTTTTCCTTATATTACAGAATTAATCAATTTCATCATATCTTTTTACCCCTATATTTCATTTTTTTACTCAGTTGTTTTTTCTATCCTCCCGTGCCCTTCGATAATATTATCAAATGTTAAAAATATGTTGCATTATTTGAAAAAAATGGGTATAATGATAGGACGGATTTGCAACTAAGATGCTTCAACTTACCACGTCTTTTTTCCTGCTGCAAAATCATATATTCTATCATAAAGTTATAACTAAATAGTCTGTTAAAAAAGAAGGAAGGAGTATTATGACTAAACCAAAATATTTAAGAACGCTTAGCCAGATACCCCAACTTTCGCGGGAAGAACGAAAACGACTCCGACCAGTAAGTGAAAAATTTGTCTTTCGCAGCAATGAGTATTATCAAACGCTAATTGATTGGAATGATCCAAGTGATCCAATCCGCCGCTTGATTATGCCAAGTTTGGATGAGTTAGAAGAATGGGGTACGCTTGATGCATCAAATGAAAAAGCCTATACGAAAGTTCTTGGTTTGGAGCACAAATATGAGTATACCGCCCTCTTGTTAGTGAATGATATATGTGGGGGATATTGCCGTTTCTGTTTTAGAAAACGAATTTTTATGATTGGCAATGATGAAGTTGTGAGAGATATTAGTGAAGGGCTGAATTATATTCGAGAAAACGAAGAAATTACCAATGTATTGCTTACTGGGGGTGATCCATTTGTTCTATCGACGAATAAACTCGAAAAAATAATTCGTCAGTTGAGGGCAATTGATCATGTGCAGATTATCCGCATTGGGTCGAAACTACCGGCATTTAATCCTTATCGTATTTTAAATGACCCATCACTTTTAGAAATGATTGAGAAATACAGCATGAAAGATAAAAGCATCTATATCATGGCACATTTCAATCACCCTCGGGAATTGACAGATCAGGCTGTAGAGGCGATGTACCTATTACAAAAGGCAGGTTCAATAACCTGTAATCAGACACCGTTAATTCAAGGCATCAATGATGATCCTGAGGTACTTTCTGAGCTTTTCCGAAAACTTTCTTTTATTGGAGTGCCTCCTTATTATGTATTTCAATGTCGCCCCACGTTAGGAAATAAAACTTATTCGGTTCCTTTAGAAAAAGGATATGAAATTTTTGAGCAAGCACGAATGAGATGTTCAGGGTTAGGTAAACGTGCTCGTTTTGTAATGTCTCATCGGTCCGCGAAAATCGAAATCGTTGGAAAAACTAAAAATCACATTTATATGCGGTACCATCGAGCTGCTAATCCGGGTGAAAAAGCAAAATTTATTATTGCTAAAAGTAATCCCTCTGCCTATTGGTATGATGATTATAAAGAATTATTAGAAGAAGAATACCGGTTCGAAAATCCGTTTTTAGATTTTGAAGAAATTTAAGTCGTATTAAGAATCAAGAATTCGACAATCCCCCAAAAAAAGGCGTGCTTTAAACACGCCTTTTTTATTTCCCTTTTTTGTAATTCTAATTTCAAACTTGTGAGTATTCCTATCCTTAAGCCGTCATTTTTTGTCGGTAATTATCCCCCATTTCGATACAATGACACGATTAGTTAATTGAATTATATCTAATTGAATAAACACTAATTAGTATAATATAAAATATTAACTATTTATAACATTATATTGTTAAATATATTATTATCTATTTTGGTATTGTCTTTGCAAGATTTATAATTTGAAAATATAGTTGAATTAATAAAACAATGAAAGAAACAGCCATGATTGAAAAAATATTTAACCACCATGTGAGATTACTTATAGTAAAATATTTTGTCCTATTATTTTATTTGATATTAGCATCAAGCAATAGCTGGGCGCAGGGATTTAATATCTATAATCCTGCTGAAATTTCTCAACCCTGGGTTTCAGAAATTAATCCATCTGTCATTTCTTCTCAATATTCCAGGGTGTCGGTAGGATTAAAAGTCTTTCATTTTGGTTTTTTATCCAATCAAAATTTCGAGATAAAGGAAAGTCACATTAATGCCAGTTTTCCTTTCTATCTACCTTATGAAATTGGAATTGGTGGAGATTTGCGTTATTTTTCAGCAGGTATTTACTCTGAATTATCAAGCTCCGTTATGTTGAGCAGGGAAATAAAAAATAATTTGTCTTTAGGAATTAAGATCGGGTTAGATCGATTTGGCTTTAGTAAGCAAGATTTCAATTTGGTAAATGCGAATGACCCTCTATTGGCTGGCAATTTAGCTAAAATAAGTTTTAATTTCGGATTTGGGGCATTTTGGAACCCCGACCGTTGGTCTATTGGATTTGGGATTGATCATGTTAACCGTCCTGATATAGGTCGTCAAACAAGTGCTAATTTACCTCAAGAACTATGTGCGGCAGTCGGTTATAAAGTCGGAGGGATAATACCATCTCTGCTGCTCCAGCACGATGGGACTTATGCGAGATATGGTCTTGCCGTTACGGTTATGCATGATCGATTCGGTTTATTTAGATTTTCATTCGAAAACACAATGCCAATAAAAATGGAAGTTCAATTTAATCTGTCAAGGGATAATAGTATACAGTATGGATTTGATCTACCAACAGAGGAATTGAGTACAGTGTCTATGGGATCGCATGAAATAGTATACAACCGCATTTTGGGACGCGGTCCAGATATCGGACAACCCAAAATTCTAATCTCAACTGATAAGATGAGGATTCAAGAGGAAACCATTGTGCGCAGCATGCCTCCAGGATTGAATCAATGGCAATTAGAGAATATTGATGAATTAGTTCCCGGATATTTAGAAGCTAATGGTAATTATCGAAATTTATTGATTGTACCGACAGGTGTTTTAAACCAATACGAGACTGAAACAATCCGAAAGCAACGTTATGCTAAACTCAGTGAAGAAATTAAACAGAAGCTGCAGAAAAATCCGGAACTTAATTTGATATTACAAACTGACGATCAATCATTATCTGATGCTAGAGCACTAAAACTGTATTTACTTCGAAATGAAATTAGCTCTTCAAAAGATATTGGTATTGCGAAAGTTAGCTCTTCAGATAAAGTCAAATTGGATGGTTTCGAATCTGGTCAACAAAACAAGACACGGAAAGAACCTTCATGTTCTGTTGATAAATTAGCTATTACATTTGATTTGCCTGGTAAAGTCCGTAAGGTAAAAGAATGGAATTTATCAATTAAAAATGATAAAGATGAAGTTGTCAGGACTTATAAAGGAAAGGATAAACTGCCAGATCAAATGGAATGGGATTGGAAAAATGAATGGGGTGAACTTGTGTTACCCGGCCAATATTCATGTTTTTTAAAAGTGAAAGCCTTGAGTGGGCTGGAAAAATCTTCGAGATCATTACCAATTAATATAACCCGTTTGAATCGTTCGGTATACCTGCGATTTACTCAAGAATCGCAATTACAAGCAAGTAAAATTGTACCTTGATTTTTAACAAGTTATGGAAGAAAAAAAATCAAGTAATATTAAAATTTAATAAATGAGCTCAACCCAACATAGTATAGGAGAAACAAAGTGAATAAAAACGAAAATCTTAAAAGAACACGATTCATGACTAAATGGTATCATATTGTCTTTATCTTGGCTATAATAGTGATGCTTTTAGCGATGCCAACACTACAAGCAAGTGGAAAAAGAGGTAATGGAACAAATATTGCAAACCAAACAACACAATTTGAAAATAATAAAGATGGTTCAGAACAAAAGGAAAAGCTTACTGTTTGGAAAATCATTAAGATGACTGATTGGCTATTTTGGCCCTTTGTTTTTATCATTGCTACTGGAATTATGCTGATTACTTACAGAACTTTATTTGAACATCGGGAGAAAACCAGGTCTCAAACTCTTCTGCAAAAGAAAATTAAAGCAAATGGAATACGTGGATTAGTGCAGATCATCCGTAGTGGTAATCCCACTCGGGCATCTCGATTAATGTACCAAATGATTTCAACATTCGATAAAACTAACCGTGCCGAGCCAATTGGTGATGATATAAATCAATTTTTAGTTTCAGAGAGAGATTCGTTTGAAACCTTCAATCGAATAAACGGATTTCTCTCGGAATCAGCAGGGGCGTTAGGTTTGCTGGGAACTGTTTGGGGAATTTTTCAGACCTTCCATGCTGGCAAATTAGATGGTCCGACAATTCTTCAGGGTATGAGTATATCTCTTGTTACCACTTTGGTGGGTTTAATCATCAGTTTATTATTGAATATGGGCGGTACTTATGTATTCACTTTATTCAATGGTCAATTGAACCTACTGGCAAACAGGGCAGAAGAGTTGCGCCAGGCTCTGTTGTATTTAGAGAAGAAGTCAAATGGCGATGGTCAGCCATTACGAGAAAATTTATCAAATTTTCGAGTATCCGAACCAGGTTTTCAACCACGAAAACAAACTCATATAAAGCAACCCATGGATTTTACCTACTAAATCAATGATCAGATTAATCAGGCAGTTATTAACTAACGATCTATCAATAGAACGGATGATCATCATGAATAAGTTTAAAGGCTTAATTGATATTGAGGAATGGAAAATAGATACAAGCCAATCAATTAAGAAAAATAAGAGAACATTAAATATGTTTAGATTTATTAGATTAGCTTATATCTTAATTTCTTCAATTATGCTAATTACTATATGTTTGATCTCATACGGTGACTGTGCTGTTATAATCAGTAATATTGACCAGTCAACCAGTCTCGATAGTGTAAGACTTATGTATAACAGTGTTGATGCTATTAACTTTCCCCGAATCGTTTCACTCGTTACGGTTATGAATAACGCTGGTTTTATTATCGGTAGGCTTGATGAGAACAATTTTAAAGTATTCGAAGACAGTGTAAGAGAATTCCCTATCGAAGTTGTTGAGCTTCCTAGCGCCAATATGGGTATCAATGTTGTTTTAACAATCGACCGTAGCACCAGTATGGATGGCAAGCCGATTGAAGATGCGAAAGCAGCAGCGACCAATTTTATCGAACTCATGCAGAGCAATGATCAATCAGCCATTGTTAGCTTTGCAGATTCACCTAGAACTGATTATCCATTTTCCAGCAACAAGGATTCCCTTAAAACGGCTATTTCAAAAATAACTACCAATCTCAGGACCGCAATTTTTGACGCGCTCATGCACTCAGTTTATTTAATGAGCAATGAATTAAAAAACCGTGCAATAATTCTATTGACCGATGGTGCGGATAATTCTAGTAGCCACACCTATCAAGAAGCTCTAACTGCATGTTTATCTTATGAAATACGCGTTTTTACTATTGGCTTAGGTCTGAATCGTAACAGCCCTGAGGAAAGTGTTTTAAAAAATTTAGCAAATGCAACAGGTGGATTGTATTATTATAGCCCCACTTCAAATGAGTTGGAAGAGATTTACAGAGCAATTTCCAAAATATTGCATCATCGTTATCAAATTTCATACACGACTCATAATCCAACTAAAGACGGCACTTTGCGGCATGTTGGTATAGATGTTTTCGTGAATAACAACACAAGTTCTGACACAGCCAGCTATCGGGCGCCTTATGAGCCAGATCCTGTTGATCCTGTAGACCCCGTTGACCCAGTAGATCCTGATTCAGTGGAACCAGTAGATCCTGTTTTTGAAGTCCTTCCCAATCCATTCACTCCTAATGACGATGGTTTCAATGATTGGATTGAATTTCGAAACGGTAATGAGATTCCTCAAGATTGGAACATTTTCATAATGGATCGTACAGGACGATTGATCAGACACCTCACTAATGGAGAAACAATTTGGGATGGTAAAAATAAATCAGGACAACTCATGCTGCCTGGAAGTTATCTCTATATCGTTTCTAATGGCAATCAAGTTATTCACAGGGGGCTTATCCAGCTTATTCGGTAAATTTGTATTTATAGAAATCCATAAGAAATTATTATTTAATATTCTTAAATAAATGAAAAGTCATAACGTTAGCAATCAATGAATATTCATAAGAAAAAAAATATATATAAAATTAGAATATAAGATAATAAGATGAAAAACAAACACAAAAGAAAAAAATATAGAAAAGCAGGGTCTAAATATAAAATTTATACCCTTGTCTTTAATATAATACTTTTCATTCTAATGATCAATATAAGGTTAATAACAATTGTAAAGGGAGTTGAGTTAAAAAAAGTTGTGTCCAGGTCTACAACTTTTGATAGTCTGACACTTGTGTATAATGATATCGATGCTTCAAACTTTCCACGAATCATTTCACTTTTTACAGTAACGAATGAAATAGGTTTCGTCGTTGGTAAGCTTGACGAAAATAATTTTGAGGTGCGAGAAGATGATGTGAGAGAATTTCCAATTCAAGTGGAAGAACTTTCAGAAGGGGAAATTGGAATTAATGTTGTTTTAACAATTGATCGCAGCGGGAGCATGCGTGGTCAACCGATTGAAGATGCAAAGATAGCGTCAAGTTCATTTGTGGAACTTATGCAGAGCAAGGATCAATCAGCCGCTGTTAGTTTTTCAAATAAGCCTCGCACTGAATATCCATTTACGGGCGATAAGGATTCATTAATTGCCGCCATTGCTAAAATAGATGCGGATGGAAGTACTGCAATTTTTGACGCGCTCATTCATTCTGTTTATTTAATGGGCGATGATTTAAAAAATCGTGCCATAATCTTATTAACAGATGGTGCGGATAATAAAAGTCAACACACCTATCAAGAAGCATTAAATGCGATTCTATCTCATGAAATACGAGTATTTACTATTGGTTTGGGTTTAAATCAGAGCAGTTCTGAAGAAAGCATCTTAATAGATTTAGCTATTAAAACTGGCGGTCTATATTATTACAGCCCAACTTCAAGTGATTTGGAGGAAATTTATCGAGCAATTTCTAAGCTTTTGCATCATCGATACCGGATTTCTTACACGACTCATAATCCAGCTAAAGACGGTACATTAAGACATGTTCGAATCGATGTTTTCGTGAATAGCAACACTAGCTCTGATACAGCTAGCTATCTGGCGCCTTACGAGGTAGATCCTGTCGATCCGATTGACCCTGTAGATCCTGATGAACCTGAAGATCCCATTTTCGAAGTTGTACCCAATCCATTCACTCCCAATGACGACGGATTCAATGATTGGACTGAATTTAAGAAAGGTGATGATATTCCACAGGATTGGAACATCTCCATCATGGATCGTGCAGGACGATTGATCAGATATCTCACCAATGGAGAAAACATTTGGGATGGCAAAGATAAATCAGGAAAAGTCATGCTTCCTGGAATTTATCTCTATATCATTTCAAATGGTAATCGGATTATCCACCGGGGCCTTATCCAGCTTATTCGATGATATGAATAGCGTTGGAATGCTTATATCATCAAAATTAAATTATCGCTAATATCATTTTGCCTAAATATTTTGTAATAAATAAATTCATCAATGACCATACAATTCTGTGAGTATTTAAAATGAATATTAAAAAGCAAAGAAAAAACAAGAGAATATACGGATATAACCGTAAAATTAGTCGTTGCGCTTTTATTTCCATTTTATTCACAAATTTATTTTTGGCAACTATAATTAAAGGCACTGAGTTAAACGACGCAGTACTTAATTCAATAACTCAAGATAGCGTAACTCTCATATACAATAATATCGATGCTTCTAACTTTCCTCGAATCGTTTCTATTGTCTCAATAATGAATGAATTTGGTTTTGTCACTAGCAAACTTGATGAAAATAATTTTGAAGTACGTGAAGGTGGTGTAAGAGAGCTTCCAATTAAGGTGGAGCTACTAACTGGTGGAGAAATTGGGATTAATGTGGCTTTGATAATTGATCGTAGCGGGAGTATGTTAGGTCAACCGATTGCAGATGCGAAGAAGGCAACCATCGCTTTTGTCGAACTTATGCAAGGCTGGGATCAATCTGCTATTGTTAGTTTTTCTAGTCAACCGCATACTGATTATCCATTTTCTGGAAATAAGGATTCACTAAAAGCTGCTATTTCAAGAATAGGCGCAGCCGGTGGCACTGCAATTTTTGATGCACTCATTCATTCTGTCTATTTAATGAACGCCCGCATGAAAAACCGAGCTGTAATTTTATTGACGGACGGAGCGGATAAAGATAGTTATTATTCTTATCAAGAAGCATTAAATACATTAATATCGCACGAAGTACGGGCATTTACCATTGGCTTGGGTTTAAATCAGGATAGTCCTGAGGAGAGCATTTTAAAAGAATTAGCCAACAAAACGGGTGGGCTATATTTTTATAGTCCAACTTCAAGTGATTTAGAGGAGATATATCAAGCAATTTATAAGTTATTACATAGTCAATATCGCATAACTTATATGACTCACAATCCAGCTAAAGATGGTACATTAAGGTATGTCCGAATCGATGTTTTCGTGGAAAGTAATACGAGTTCTGATACAGCCAGCTATCGGGCGCCTTATGAGTCAGATCCAGTGATCACGCATAATCCAGATTTTAAAGTCGTACCAAATCCCTTTACACCCAATGATGATGGCNNCTCGATTATGGATCGCACTGGAAGATTGATCAAACACCTTCGCAATGGGGAAAAAGTTTGGAATGGAAAGGATGAGTCCGGGCAAATTATGCTGCCAGGAATTTACCTCTATATCGTTTTTGATGGACATCAAGCTATCCACCGCGGACTAATTCAGCTTGTTCGCTGATGCGTGTAAAGTTGATTTTAAAATTAATCTTTCTTGAAGAGAACACATTCATTAATAAAATAGAGAGAGGAAATTTAGTATGTACAATGTCAAAATTAATTTTATAGTTAATATCATAAAGGGTTATAACTCCATATTCAAAGATATCTTAGTGTGAAAATACTAACAAGAATTCCAAAGGTTGGCGGTTACTAAAGTTTAATTAATAAACTAAATAACTAAAAGTTTACCAATTAAAGGAAAACGTGCCAGACTCATAAAACAACTTTAAATAATATTTAAGGAGCAATTCACTTTGCGTAAAAGCAATTTAATGATTCGAATGATCGATATAGTCTTCATTTTGCTCTTTGGTTTCATTGCTGTTTCTCAAATCGGTTCCAGTAATCCGATTGAACCGCCAAAGAGTACTGAAGCCATTGAGGGGGCGCCTGATAATGCACATACAATTATCATTGGCGTCACAAAGGAAGGGACTTTTCCAGTAGATGCTGGGAATATGGTTTTAAGAAATATTTATGAATTGCGTCAATATTTAACCCAGAAGGCAAGGCAAGCTCAATTTGATGGCGCACAGTTGGGAGTTCGTATTCGTGCAAATTGGGATTCTCCCGTAGAGCATGGCTTAGCCGTGGCAAGGCTTTGCCGGGATTTGGGATTCCCTAAAGGACTGGATGTGGTTAAACTCAATTCTGAATAGGAGAGAAAGCATGAATGCACGTTTGATGATAAGATTAATTGATGTAGCGTTAATCATTCTCCTCGGCTTTATTGCGATCAGTCGTCTCAAAACCGAATATGTGGACCTGTCTTCGACAGGGAATAGCAAATCGCAAATGCAAACACCTCACGAAGCATCGCTTCACATTTACGGCAATCTATTTAAATTTAAGGATATAGGACGTCATTGGGATTGCAGAACGCTTAACGAATTGGAAAGCGTCCTAATCTACCAACATAAAAATTATTTGAGTCAGGGAATCAAACTTATCGTTACGATAGAACCACACAGATCAAGTATCATGCAAAAACTCGTTGATGTTCTTGATATTTGCCAGCGAAATAATATTGAAAAGAATTTGAATTATGAAAGCTCTAATTGATTATTTTAAAAAACAGAATAACTTACTCACTCTTTCTGCCTGGATTACATCAGGGATTATGTTGTTATTGTTTATCTTAGCGCAAATTTTAACTTTTACAGGTATTTTAAACGATTCAGAGAAATCCAGAGAAAAGATGGAGGTGCGTGAGTTAATAAAGCTTCGTTTTACACCACAAGTACAAAAAGAAATTCCTAAAAATATCAACATAAGGAAAATCAACCAGGTTATAAACACGAAAACTCATGCAAACAGAAACAAATCTAAACAGCACCAAGCCAAACCCTCTGTAAACATCAGGAATTTGGTACAGGGATTTGACATGAAAAGCTTAATCTCCCATGAAGCGAGGGCAGCGAGAAAGGGAGGTTCGAACCGATCAAATCCCACCAATGCTGGCGTGTCTACAGATGTCAATCGGACAGGACGGACGTTAGAAAATTTTGATTTAACAGGCATCATCGAAAACCGAAGTTCCTCCTTTTCAGCCGGCAGACGGTCTGCCATGGGAGGTTCTAATGGATCCAAAGTTGGGATTGGTGGTAGCAGTATTATCGGGACAGGGACTGGTACCGGTGGAACTGGTCTGGCGTTATCAGGCAGGGGAACAAGTCGCACATCTCGTGGGACAGGCAACAATAANNGGTGCTGGTAATGGCAATGGAGGAGCGACAATAACACTGCCCACAGGATCTGGAGGCGGAGGTGGTGGCGCGCTGGATATTCACGCCCTGATCAAATGGATGAAAGCTCATCCCGGCACGATTCCTAAACTCGTGGCTTATGATATGGGACATCACAGGGGTGACTTATCATCGGCAATTTCATTTAGCATGAAGGGAAGAAATTATACATTATTCTTATCCTGTAATGAAGTTGAGCTTTTATTACGCATTTGCCTGGTTGAGGGAAATGATTTTACATTACTCAAAGATAATGGAATTCGTGAAGTGAGTAATTTCTTAACCATAGGTGATGTTGTTCGAGCCGCTGGGAGAATCCAGTCTCTTATCAGTTCAAGAAGCTCTCCCGGCGATAGAGCGGCTACCTTTTACCAGATATTTTGGTCTTGGTGGTTGCGACAACCAGAAAGTAGGAGTTAGTTTGTTTAGTGGTTAATGGTGAATAGCGAATATCCTCTATTGGATTACCTAAAACAAATCAATCTACTACTTATCACCCATAAATAACTGCCATCAATGTATATAAAATATAATATCAATCAACCACAAATGAAATTTACAAATTAAGGAAAGTAAACGATCAAAGAGGAGGATCTTTAATCGATATGAAAATACCATTGAAATTAATATTTCGTTTTCTTGTAATCTTATTGCTTTTAGGTATCATCGGATGTGTTTCTTCGGGGAGAAAACATATAAAAAGGTTAAATATCCCCCCCGGGCTCGACAGTACAACTGTGGTACGATCTCTTGAAATAGCCAATAAAAATTTTGTTTCAACTCAGAAAGAACAGAAAGCAAACCAATTGGCTCAGATGGGGAAAAAAGAGTTGGATAAAGTGGATGAATTCTGGGCTTATCTTGAGCAAGATGTAAAAAAGAGGAGTTCATTGACCAATGCCGAGAAGCAACTGTATGATCGCGAATT
>JABAOH010122679.1_pt1 | contig 19883 bp, 18 predicted proteins | sample 7062181 | NCBI WGS metagenome assembly JABAOH01 (sample SAMN14538630, study PRJNA623070) | marine sediment metagenome | biome: marine biome [ENVO:00000428]; feature: marine pelagic biome [ENVO:01000023]; material: deep marine sediment [ENVO:00002113]; isolation source: pool of 5 deep marine... | reverse complement strand
AGTCCCGTGCGGCGCTACGCGCTGATCGGCGGCCTGACCGGCTGCATCTCGGGCTTCCTGATCACGATCTGGTCGTCGTACTACTACCCGCTGGTCGTGGGCGGAAAACCGCTGGCCTCGGTGCCCGCCTACGTCGTCATCGCCTTCGAGATGACGATTCTGTTCGCCGGGATCTCGGCACTGATCGGCATGTTGATCCACAGCCGTATGCCGGCCCGGAAGCTTCCACNNCGAAAGCTCCCGCCATCGCACAACCCCGACTGCACCGACGACGTCTTCTCGCTGCGCGTCGTCTGCGATACCAGCCGCTCGGCCAAGGTGGAGGACGTTCTCCGCAGCTACGGGCCGGGGGAGGTGCAGATTGAGAAATAGACCGCTCCGGCTTGCGTCGTTCACGGCGATCGCGGCGCTCGGCATCGCCGGCTGCCGCGGAACCGAGATCGAGGACGCCATCGGCAAGGTTTCCTGGTTCAGCAACATGCGAGACCAGGTGTCGGTGGAGCCCTACGAGGAAGCCCCGCGCATGCCGCCCGAGGGAACCGTGCCCGCCGGCGCCGGCGTGCCGCTCATGGCGTTGCCCGACGACTACGACGCAGTCCCAAACCCGATTCCGGCGACACCGGAATCGCTGGAGCTGGGCAAAGGGCAGTACGACATCCTTTGCAGCGTCTGTCACGGCCCCGAAGGACGCGGCGGCGGCAGCATCGAGGGTCCGTACCCGCGGGGTCTGATCAACATGCTGGTGACCGACCGGGCCCGCGGCTACACCGACGGCTACCTGTTTGGCATTATCTCCGCGGGTCGCGGCCTCATGCCCAACTACCGACGACTGCCGCAGCCCGAGCGCTGGCATATCGTGAACTACATCCGCGAACTGCAGCGGGCGGCCCCAGAGCAAGGCCAATAGACCACCGACCGCCATGGCTGAACCGAAGCAGAGAGAGACCCCCAGCGACGCCGACATATTGAGCCGCGTGCCCGGCCGCATCTCCGGCCGCCTCTCGATGGCGCTCGGTGGCCTGGTCGGCCTGGGGTTGAACGGCTTCGTCATCGGGCTCGCCGTCGCACCGGGGCGCGCCTGGCAAGCCTATCTGGTCAACTTCCTGTTCTTTTCTGGGCTCGCGGCGGCCGGCGTGCTGTTCGGCGCGGTGATGCAGATCGCCAAGGGACATTGGGGCAAGGAGATGCACCGGATCGCCCAGGCCTTCGGCGCGTTCCTCCCCATCTCCTATCTGCTCTTCCTGATCCTCTACCTGGGGCACGGTCGGATCTTCCCCTGGATCGGCAACCCCGTGAACATGGACGGTCACGCGCTGCCGGCGACCTGGTTCAGCGTGGGCGGGCTCTTCGGCCGGGGCGCGATCTTCCTGGCGCTGCTCTACGGTCTTTGCTTCGCCTTCATCTATTACTCGCTGCGCCCGGACATGCCCGCCGTCGCCCCCCGGCTCAGCGGCTGGCGACGACGCCTGGCCGACTGGATCGGGCGCGACTTCGGCGGTGTGGAGAACGAGGCGGCCCGTTCGCGTCACATCCTGGCGCGGCTCTCACCTCCACTCGCGCTCGCTTATGTGATCGTGCTGAGTGGCATGGCCGTCGACCTGATCATGTCGCTTTTGCCCGGCTGGCTATCGGTGCTCTTCCCAGCCTACTTCTTCGTGGGCGCCTGGCTGTCGGCGCTCGCCGGAATGGCGCTGATGTCGACCGTGTTCCGCCGTCACCTGAAGCTCGACTTCTTTGCGTCCAACCAGTGGCACGACCTCGGCAAGCTCATCTTCGCCTTCTGTATCTTCTGGGCGTACCTCTGGTTCTCGCAGTACCTGCCGATCTGGTTCGGCAACTTGCCCAGGGAAACGCTGTTCATCGAGACCCGGACCCAGGCACCCTGGACCACGCTGTCCGCCATCTTCTTTGCCAGCGTCTTCTTGGTGCCCTTCCTGTTGCTCCTTTGGCAGAAGGTGAAGATGGTTCCGCCCTACCTGGCCGTCGTGGCGGGACTCATCCTGCTCGGTCTCTGGCTCGAGCGCTTCAATATGGTAGCCCCCTCCATCTGGCAGGGCAGCGGCGTTCCTCTGGGCTGGATCGAGCTGCTGGTAACGGCGGGCTTCCTTGGGCTTTTCGGGTTCAGTTATGCCCTCTACGCATCGACCTTCCCGCTGGTGCCGCTAAAGGATGTCCTCATCGTCGGCGCGCCGCGCAAAGGGCCCTACTGATCCCAAGGCGCGGCACCATCGAAAACGGCGACCGTGCGGTCGCCTCTTTTGTTTCAGGTCGCTTTGTTCGGGCTCGTCACAGCTACGCCGGCGCCGGTCACACCGATTCGCCGGGCACCCCCCTATGCGGGGCTAAGCGCCCCGCGACGGGTCGCCGACCAGAGGCCGCGGTAGACCGCCAGCACCAGCAACGAATAGAGGTTGGCGATCGCGAGGGGAATCGCCAGGAGGTCGGGCCACAGGGGGACGTAGTAGAACGCGCCAACCAGTAGTGCGGAGTGCAGGAACAGGCCGAAGAGCCAAGCGCCACGCCGGTACTGGGTGAGGTTCCAGACATAGGCCAGCAACATCCCCGCAATCGCCTGCAGGACGATTCCCTCGACCAGCATCAGACCGGGGAGCAGGAAGAAGAGCCCGGCGAAACCGATCGGCACCGCCAGCACGGCCCAGAGGGCGAAATGGACTTCGACCAGTGGGTAAGAGCGATCTTTCAAGCCGGTTACCTTTCCTCTATCGCCTTGCTCCAGCGGCTGAACTCCACACCGGCCGCAGCTTAGTCGTGGCGTGCCCGTCCGGCAAGCCCGCTCCCCCTTGCGTTCGGCGGTCCACGGGGCGATAAACCGTACGGCGCAGCGCGGGCCGCCGGCGGACTCCGCCCCGGCCCGAGTGTCTAAGATCACTAATCAACCGGACTTACGGAGAACCGATGGCGTTAGCAACAAATCTGGGTTATCCGCGGATCGGACCCGACCGCGAGCTCAAGCGGGCGACCGAGGCCCATTGGAAGGGTCAGCTCGAAGCCACGGATCTGCTGAGCCGGGCGTCACAACTACGCCGCAACGCTTGGGAGATCCAGCGTGAAGCGGGAATCGACCTGATCCCCTGCAACGACTTCTCTTTCTACGACCACGTGCTCGATACCGCGGCGCTGGTGGGCGCCGTGCCCGCCCGCTACGGCTGGAAGGGCGGCCAGGTTGACCGGGACACCTACTTCGCCATGGCGCGCGGCGTCCAGCGGGAGGGTCTCGACGTCGGCGCGATGGAGATGACCAAGTGGTTCGATACGAACTACCACTACATCGTTCCCGAGTTCGCCACCGACCAGACTTTTTCGCTCGCGAGCCACAAGCCGTTCGATGACTTGGCCGAGGCGCAGAAAGCCGATATCACGGCCAAACCGGTGTTGCTGGGGCCTGTGAGCTTCCTGCTGCTGGGTAAGGCCCGGGGGGCCGATTTCGACCCCCTGTCCAAGCTGCTCGACCCGTTGCTGGAGCTGTATTCGGCGGTGATCGACAAGCTGGCCGGCGCGGGAGCGGAATGGATCCAGCTGGACGAGCCGGTGCTGGTGAGGGATTGCACACGCGAGCAGCTCGGGGCGATCGAGCGCGCCTACGGCCGCCTGGCCGAGCGCAAGGGAGGCGCCCGTCTCGTCCTGCAGACGTACTTCGGGCACGTCGGCGAGGCTTATCCGCTGCTGCGTGACCTCCCGGTAGATGCCCTGGGTCTCGATCTGGTGCGCGGACGCCAGAACCTGGAGCTCATCCGCAAGCACGGCGTGTCCGACGACAAGTGGCTGGTCGCCGGCGTGGTGAACGGCCGCAACGTCTGGATCACGGACCTGGGATCGGCTCTGAGCACGCTGGAGGAGCTGGCCGAGCGCGTCGGCACGGAGCGGTTAATGGTCGCGCCCTCTTGCTCGTTGCTGCACGTGCCGCTCGACGTGCGCCGCGAGCAACACCTCGATGACGAGCTGCGGTCTTGGCTCTCGTTCGCGGTTCAGAAGCTCGACGAGATCGTGACGCTGACGCGAGGCCTGAACGAGGGGCGCGAAGCGATCAAGCCGGCCCTCGCCGAAAACGCTCGGGCGCTCGCCTCGCGCCGCGACTCGACGCGCACCCACAACCCCCAGGTGCGCGCGCGGCTCGCGAAACTCGATGACGCGGCGGCGCGGCGCAAGAGCGCGTTCGACAAGCGGCAAGCGGCGCAGCGGCGTCGGCTCGGTCTGCCTGGGGCGCTCCCCACGACCTCCATCGGCTCGTACCCGCAGACCGCCGAGGTGCGGAAGGTCCGCAGCCGCTTCCGTAAAGGCGAGATCTCGGAGAAGGAGTACGAGAAGTTCCTCGAGGACGAGACCCGCAAGGTCATCGAATTGCAGGAAGAGATCGGCCTCGATGTGCTGGTCCATGGCGAGTTCGAGCGAACCGACATGGTGGAGTACTTCGCCCAGCAACTCGATGGCTACGCCTTCACCCAGAACGGCTGGGTGCAGTCTTACGGCTCGCGCTACGTGCGACCCCCCGTGCTGTACGGCGACATCCACCGGCCGCGGCCGATGACGGTCCGCTGGTTCGAGTTCGCACAGTCTTTGAGTAAGCGGCCCGTCAAAGGGATGCTGACGGGGCCTGTCACGCTGTTGCAGTGGTCTTTCGTGCGTGACGATCAGCCGCGCAGCGAAACATGCCGGCAGCTCGCCCTGGCTGTCCGCGACGAGGTGATGGACCTCGAATCGGCGGGCGCCAAGGTTATTCAGGTGGACGAACCGGCGCTGCGCGAGGGCATGCCACTGCGTCGCGGCGACTGGAAGCCGTACCTCGATTGGGCGGTGGGCGCGTTCCGCCTGGCCACCGGCGGTGTGGGGGATGCGACCCAGATCCAAACTCACATGTGCTATAGTGAGTTCAACGATATCATCGACGCCATCGCCGCGATGGATGCCGACGTGCTGCTCATCGAGAACGCACGGTCGGACGCCGAATTCCTGGAGGTCTTCAAGGAATTCGATTATCGGAACGAAATCGGTCCGGGTGTTTACGATATCCATTCACCGCGCGTACCGCCGGTCGAAGAGATGGCCGCACAACTGCAGGCCTCGCTCGGCGTTCTCGCGCAAAGCCAGGTTTGGGTGAATCCCGATTGTGGCCTCAAGACCCGCACGTACGACGAGTGCGTGCCAGCCCTGCGCAACATGGTCGAGGCCGCGCGGAAAGTCCGGGCCGGTTTGGCCGGCTGAACGAAACCGATGACACGGAGCTGGGCCGCGGTCCTGCACCGTGGCCCCGCGGCCGTTTCGGCGACCCCCGCCGATGACCAAGAACAGGAGGAGAGGAAGATGAGGGGAGCACGCTTGGTGATTGGCTCACTTGTTCTAGTCTTCTCGCCGGCCACTCTATTCGCGCAAGCTGGTGTCACCCCGTTGCTGACCGGGCCGGAGCCGCTCTCCAGCGGCCAGAGGGAGTTCGGCGGCTACATCACGATCGAGGACGAGCTGGACCTGTTTGGCGTATACCGCCAGGCGCTGGGCATCGATCTCGACTTCGGCCTTCGGGCAGGCTATACCAGCGCCGGCAACGACGGCCTTCACATCGGCGGCGATCTTCGCTTCGGGCTGGCACGGCCGACGGAGGAGCTGCCGGTGGGGTTTGCGCTGGTGGGGGGGTTGCAGGCCACCTTCACGGACGCCGGCAACCTGATCGCGGTGCCGTTCGGCGTCAGCATCGGGGCCGAGGTCGGTCCGCCCGAACGTCCGGTGCTGCTGTACGGGCTGCCGCGACTGGAGGTTGACCGCTTCGATCCCGACGCCGGTCCGTCGGACACCGAGCTGGAGTTCGCCGTCGAGCTTGGGACGCGGATCGAGCTCACGCCCCGTCTGATGTTCGACGCCGACCTGACGGTCTCCTCCCACGACAACGACAACGTCTCGCTGGCCCTGGGGTTGAGCTACCGCTAACGCCCCCGGCGGACCGCCACAAGACGAAGGGGCCGCGCTGGTACGCGGCCCCTCTTCCTAAGGCCCCGCTCGGCCGACTCGGTCAGAAGGCCTCACGCATCGCCGTGCGCACAACGTTTCCGACGTTCGGCGTCCCCGGTGGCAGAAGATTCGGGTCGCGGAAGTCCGTGTCGAACGCCCAGTCGCGCTGGGGCGGCACATAGTACGAGCCGTTCCATGTGCCCGTCGTCTTCATGCTGGTAAACGGGCTGATCAGCGCACCCAGGTATCGGAACCTCACGGGGTTGCCGCCACCGTCACGCCAGCGCTCGAGGAAGCGCGGGAAGTTCTCGATCCCGCCCCCGAAGAAGTTCTGATAGCCACCCGGACAGCCAGCGTTCTCGTGGTCACAGGGCGTCGCCCAATGTCCGGCCAGGACTGCGGCGTTCACAGTGGTTGGCCCGGCGTTCTGGTACGACCAGATCCAGCCCGTGTAAGCCGGGCAGGGCTTTCCGGCCGTCACCTGGCCCTGGCAATTGTTGAAGTTTACCGGCGGTGGCCGANNCTTCCCGGCCGTCACCTGGCCCTGGCAATTGTTGAAGTTTACCGGCGGTGGCCGATTCTGGTCGTCCACCCAGGCCGTCGACAGGATGGTGATCCCGTCGCCGGCCAACGCCGCCGGCAGTTTGCCGCCGGGCACGCTGTTGTAGTTCCCCTGTACGTACAGCGGGTACTCCGTGGCGATCGTCATCCGATTGGGCAGGCTGACTCCGTTTCTCACCCGCACGGCCGGGTCGACGGTGGCGTCGAGGATCAGATCCTTGGCCGCCATCGGATACCCGTTGATGTCCGCGGGAAGCACGAAGTTGACGAAGATGAGCTCCATGGTCCGCTTGGGGTCGCCGCCCACCCAGTTCGTCAACTCGGCGATGTCGATGGTCAATACGTCTTTCAGCTCCACCTCGCGCCCGTCGTGGAAGGCTGACCACTTCCACGGGAAGATCTTACACACATCGCCCGGGTCGGGAACCGTCGCACCGCCGCGGTCGAACGTGATCGTGGGTCGCCACTGATCGGCACCCAGGCCGCAGACGGCTGTCACGTCCACGAGGTTCGTCAGATCCACCGTGATGTACGTGTCGGCGTTCCAGGCGAACTTGACCTCCTTCTCGGCCGGCAGATCGCTCACCTCGCGGGGCCGGATCAGCTCGATCGGCGCCACCCCCGGCGGAAGGGGCAGCTTCAGCGAGTCGACGCCGAAGGCGTCGGTCTGCAGCCGACAGTCGAACTTCGCGCAGCTCTCGTTCTTGAACAGCTGTGGGTCGGTGATCGAGCGGCTGTCGAAGTCGAGCAGGACGGCGTTACCGCTGGCGTCGTTGATGTAGACGCCGTTGTCGACTTCGTGAAAGTCCTTCCGATCCCAGAATACCTTGTTGGGCGTGGTGATCATGTCGCGATACCACGCGTTGTCCGAACTGAGATAGATGTTTCCGTTGGAGTGGACACGCCCGATGAACTCTAGCGGCGGGCCGTTGGTAGCCTCCAAGTCCTCTTCGAAGAACACGCCGAACTGGAAGATCGGGATCGCCTGCGCCTTGGCTCGCAGAACCACGCCCGAGGTCGTGCCGTTGCTGTCCGTGACCCGGGAGTAGATGTCCACGTTCTGCGTCAACGCGTACAGTCCGTTGTACGGGCCGTCGGTGATGTTCTCGACGAACGCGGCGCCCTGCCGATCGACCGAGAAGCTGTCGTAGCTGAACCCGTTGATCGCGGGAGGGGTGATCGCCGCTAACTCCTGGCTCGTGAGATACCCGTCCAGCAGCGCGAGCCGCAGCTGCGCCAGCGCCGCCTCGCCTCCCGACTCCGCGGCGTAGAAGACGCGTGCCTCGTGATACTCGAGGCCCGCCGAGCGGACCGATGTCATCGCCGCCCTCACCGCCGCCGCCACCAACACGCCCATCATCGCCAGGACCAGCAACGTCGCGACCAGCGCCAGCCCCTGCCGGTTCGTGACGCGCCCTTGCCACGCGGGCCGCTCAACCATGTTGACGATTGGTTGCGAGGTCATCTAGAGTCGCCTCCTTGAAGAACGGTTCGGGCAGCCGAACTTCCGACCGCTTCCCCGAGACCGAGTGCGCTCGCTCTAAATCCTGAACTTCTCGTATCTCAAGTTCCGCGGCGAGATGTTGAACTCGAATCCCCTGCGCAGCAGTTGGCCCCCGTTCACCCGCGGATCGATGCGGTCGGCCTTCAGGTCTACCTGAATCCGCGCGGCGACGATGTCATCGTAGTCGTTGGTGACATCCGAGTCGGCTGGGTCCGCCAGGTCCAGCTCATCGCCGTCCGAAAAAACCAGCTTCACGTCGAATCGCTCGACATTGTACGCCAGCACGTCGCCGTTGGGCGAACCGTTCAGGTTCAACCGCTCCGCGCGCTGCAGCTGTTCTTGTCCGTCCAAGTAATACAAGATCGGCTTCAACTTCTGCACGTAGGTGGCGAACCGATCCAGAAGCAGGCCGCCGGACAGACCGGCCGGCTGCCGAAGTATGGTGGTCGCATCCGTAAAGCGGAGCTGGAACGTCGTATCGCTCGTCACGAGCAGGTCCTCGACGAGGATCAGCCGACGCTCGCCGAGTACCTCCAGCCGCGCCAGATCTCCTATCCCCAACTCCAGCGCCTTGACCGCATCCTTCTTCAAGTCCAGACAGCGCGCCCCACAGGTGCCACCCGGCGGCAGCGGATTCACTGATCCCGCCGGCGGAAAGATCACGTGGGGCGGGGCGGGCTCCGGCAGGTACGGCACGTACAGAATCGCCAGTGTGTCGCCCCAGTTACCGGCCCAGGTGTCCACCGTGCCGAACGTCGTCGTGCTCGCAATGCCGATGCCGGCTTTGTGAAGATCGTGACGCAACGACACGCTGACGTAACGCCCATTTCGGCTCAGGGCCAGACGCAAATCGCTTCCCGTCAGCGTCCGCAGCTCCCTCAGCAGGTATCCGATCGCCGCGCTGACGATCACCACCCCCAGGGTCAGCGCCACCATCAACTCGACGAACGTGAAGCCCCGGCGCGCCGGCCCGCCCACGAGCCGCCGTCCGATCGTTCCGGGAGCAAGTTTCCGCGCGAGCACTACTTGTTACCTTTGTAGATCAGCGTGACCAGCGAGATGGACCGCGTGCGGCCCAGGCCCGCCGGATATTTCACGTCGACCGTCGCGCGGGCGACCTCCGGCGAGCTCGGATCGTCGACCACCGTGAGCGTGCGCACGAATACGCCGGTGGAGTCGGCGTCACCCAGCTCGTTGACCGTGGTGGGACTCTCCGACGCGAGCGTCCAGGGCGGTCGCTGTTTGACGTCCTCCATGTAGGAGACACCGATCGCCGCCGCCATCGAACGGGCCGACGCATCCGTTTGCAACGACACCAGAAACGCGCTCGAGCTCGAGAGCGCCACCACGCCAACAGCCAGCAGAACCATGGCCACCAGCACCGAGACGAGACCGAAGCCCCGCTCGTCGCGACCGTACCTGCGCGTCCGCTTTACCGGATCCATTGTCCGCCCTGCAATCGCCACGTCCGGAACGCACTGGCCCCCGATATGGTCACCGCCGCCACCGCCGTGGGATCATCGTCATGTGTGATGAGCACGGTGCCGCCGGCTCCGGCGGGGGTGACCATGCCACGCCCGTCGAAGTCGACCCGATCGTTTGTCAGTGAAACGGGATCGACGACCGCGAGTCCGCCGGGCCCCACCGTCGCCGCCCCCACTGCGAACCTCACACCTTTCGGCAGCTCCACACCCTTCAACCCGCCCGACGACCCGCGAATCAGCAGGCCGCTCTCCTCGACCTCCTGGGCGGTCTCCCCCAACGTCCCCTGCCGGTCCGGTGTTACGTCCATGAACGCGGTATAGAAGTCATTCGACTCGTCGAAGCGAACCCGGACCACTCGCTTCGCTGAGAGGGCCCGCATGCGCACCTGCTCCAGGTCCCTCATCAGCGCCCGGGCGGCGAGATCGACCTGCTGCCGCGGACTCGACTTCACCGCTCGCGGCAGCGCGACCGTGGCCACCACCGCAAACATCAGCATGACCACGATCAACTCGATGATCGTCATACCGCGATCGCCCAAGCCCATGTGCCTACCTGTCAGAGTCTCCGATTAACCCGTTCGGCCACCCCCCCTGCCCGCCACGCTCGTCCCTCGATCGACGTCGGCAATTCGTTTCTTCTTATAGGTAAGAAGTATCAGGTCGCTTGACCGCTACTTCACGGTTCCCGGTCTTCGAGCCGCGATCGGTCAAAGTGACCGCCTCCTGCTGGTAGCAACCTCCCGTACCACGGCGCCGCCGGGTGACAGAACCCGACGCGTTCTCGAAGATCGCGGGAGAGCCGGGAAATCAGGCGGGGGGATAGTTGAATCGTAAGATGCCGGCCATTTTACAAACGGTCAATCCCGGCTGCCACTGCCGTCTTGGCCAATGCAACCACCGTTGCGTTGTGCAAGATCCGGACCCCTTATCGGTCCACGGGGCGAGCCGGCTCAGCCCGGTCCAGCAAGGTTTCCGACACCCCCATCGCCCGGGCCCTCGCCTTGCATCTCAGGTTATGCCGGCGCTCGGTTGTGCACGCCCGGATCCGGCGACAGGTCACGCGCCCCGACCACACCTCCCCGATCTTGCCGCCACATACAGGAGAGCAGGCGATGCCGTTCATAGAATACGGTCAGCGGCTTTATCCGCTGCGCAGCGGGGAGAACTCTTTGGGTCCGGAGATGGGAGCCGACATTCGGCTACCCGAGCTACACCCCGGATGTCGGTTGGGGATCAACGTCGAGTTGCAGGGCGCCTTCGCCTACGCGGTCGGCGACGGAGATAGCGTTCAGATCAACGGCAGGCCTCTGAGCAAAGAGCCGATCCCGCTCTTTCACGGTGACAAGCTCTCGCTGCAGGGATCGACCGTGGTCTTCCTCGACGATGTCGGCGCGCCCAGGGACGGCAACGGACAGGAGTCGAGTCAGCTGAGTGCGGCGACGAACGCGGAGCCGGAAGCCCCGGCAGAGGCGGCCGCCCCGGCCGCGCCGCCGGCAAGCGAGCGAATGCTGATCGGCGTCCTGCGCCGGCACGACACCGACGACGTTTACGTGGTCAACCGTAACGACTTCAAGATCGGACGAGAGAAGCGCTGCGACCTGCTCATCCCGGATCACTCGGTCTCGCGGCTGCAAGCCGAGATCACATCGAGCAACGGACAGCTTGTGCTGCACGATCACGGCCGTACCCAGACGCGAGTGAACGGACAGCCGATTGCGCGCCCCCACAGACTGCAGCCGGGCGACGTGATTCAGATCGGCAAGTATGAGTTCACCTTCTCTCGACGACCGGCCACCGCCGAAGAGCTGGCAGGCTCGAACTCGGTCACGCCGATCCGCAGCACCGTTCCCGACGCACCGACCCTGATGCCCGGCCGCGAGAAGAAGAAAGGCGAGAGCCGGATGCTGACCTGGGTTCTGTTGGCGATCCTCGCCGTGCTGCTGGGCGTAATCGTCCTCGGGTGACAGCTAGTTCTTTTTCTGGCCGGTGATCTGTTCGACGGCCGCCTTCGTGCTGTCGGCCGCCGCCTTCGCTCCGCCTACCAGACCCTCACCGGCGCGACGACTACGATCGATCGCCTCCTGCCCGGTGCGCTTCAGCTCCTCCATTTCGTCGATCGCCTGCTCGTACGCCTCTCGCAACTCCACGGTCTGCCGATCGCGCGCGTAGTAGCCCACACCTACGCCCACGGCGAAGATGAAGAGCCGCGGCAGCAACCAGCGCCACAACCCTCTACGTTTTTCCGCCATCGATTCTCCTCCCTCTGATTCGGCTCACTCCCGGGCGTTTGGGCCAGCCCCCGCCGTTCTCGCGCTGCTCACGCCAAACCTGAAGCCGGCCCGAGTGGGAGTCATCGGTGGAAAGCTACTCACGCTCTGTGGCCGAGGGTAGCTATCGCAAAGGAATTACCCTTGCCAGTCGGCGCGCGCCGACGCTAGGATCGCTTCGCATGGAGCGCCGACAACCCGCCATTCGGCTCGAGAACATCTGCAAGAGCTACGGCCGCAAAGTGGCCGTCGATCGCTTCGATCTCGAGATCCAGCTCGCGAGCCTCACCGGACTGCTGGGCCCGAACGGCGCCGGCAAGACCACCACGATTCGCATCATCCTCGACATCATCGGCGCCGACCGGGGCCGCGTCGAGGTGCTGGGCGGACCGATGACGTCCGCCGCCCGCAATCTCATCGGCTACCTTCCCGAGGATCGTGGGCTTTATCCCAAGATGAAAGTTCTGGAGCTGCTCGTCTTTCTCGCGCAGCTCAAGGGCACGCCACGGCGCGTCGCTGCAGAACGTGCCTCGGGTTGGCTCGAGCGCCTCGACCTCGGCGCGTGGGGCGACAAGAAGGTCGAAGAGCTATCCCGAGGTATGCAACAGAAGGCTCAGTTCATCGCAACGGTGTTGCACGAGCCGGAGCTGCTCATTCTGGACGAGCCGTTTGCCGGACTCGATCCGCTGAACGTCGACATCTTGAAGGAGATCGTGCTGGAGCAGCGGAGCCGGGGCGCGACGGTGCTGTTCTCGACTCACAACATGGATCAGGCCGAGCGCCTGTGCGAACGCGTTGTGATGATCAAGGACGCCCGCAAGGTCCTGGACGGCTCACTGGCGGAGATAAAGCGCGAAGCCTGGCTGGCCGGCCGGCGGCAGATCCTCATGGCCATCGAGGGCGGCGACGGCGTGCTCAGTGACCGTTCGATCATCGAGAGCGTCGAGGATCGCGGAACGCACGTGGCCGTCTCGCTGCGCAGCGGCGTCAAGCCGCAGCAACTCCTCGAGGCTGCGCTGCGGGCCGGTGCCACCGTGAATCGCTTCGAGGTCAGCGAGCCCTCACTTCACGAGATCTTCGTGGCGAGGGCCCGTGGCTAGGTTCAAAGTCTTCGCCGTGATGCGGCGCGAGTACCTGGCGCGCGTGCGAAGCCGTTGGTTCATCCTGACGACGATCCTCGCGCCGGTCCTGCTCGTGGGCGTCATGGCGATCCCGGTGCTGCTCGCGGTTCAGCAAGTGGAACGCCCCGTCGAAGTCAGCGTGGTGGACGAGAGCGGCGCCGTGCTCGAAGAGCTGCTGAAAACGGAGCCCTTCACCGAGGGGCGGCTGCGTTACCGTCCCGCTCCCCCGGGTGACGCCGAGTTCGTGCTTGATGCGCTGCGCGAGCGGACGCTGGCCGAAGAGATCGCCGGCTATCTCCACATCTCCGGCGACGTGCTGGAGGGCGGACGGGTCGCCTATTGGGGCCGCGATGTCGGACGCACGCTGGTCAGGGCCAGTCTGGAGCCGGCTCTGACATCCGCTGTGCGCTTGCTCCAGACGCGAGCGCTGGGTCTGGAGCCCGAGCAGGCCGACCGACTCACCCGNNCAGAGTGACCGAGGGGGGCGTCGCGCGTGAGCAAGGCCAGACCGAGCTGACCGCGCACATCCTCGGTCTGGCCATCTATATGGTCGTCCTGCTCTACGGCGCGATGATGCTCCGGGCTGCCGTCTCGGAGAAGGCGAGCAAGATGGTCGAGATCATCCTTTCGAGCCTCCGTCCTTGGGAGCTGATGCTCGGGAAGATCCTGGGCGTGGGCGCGGTCGGCCTGACACAGGTCGGCATCTGGCTGGGGCTGATCGGCATCATCACGGTGTACGCGGCCAGCGCAGAGGTCCTGGCCGACGTCGAGTTCCTCAGACAGCTCCCGGTCGGGCTCGACACGCTCTTCCTATTTATCGGTCTCTTCCTGACCGGGTACTTTCTCTACGGCGGCATGTACGCCTCGGCCGGCGCGATCGCCAGCAGCGAGCAAGAGGTGCAGCAGCTCCAGCTTCCGGTCACGCTGGTGGCGATCGTGCCGATCCTGATCATCCCGATCGTACTGGAAGCGCCGGGCAGCACCGCGGGCACCGTGCTCTCCTGGTTCCCCTTCTTCACGCCGGTGCTGTTCATCTCACGCTACGTGCTGGGGGCGGCGGCCGCCTGGGAGATCCCCATGGTCTTCGCGCTTCAGATATTGGCGATCCTGTTCGTGGCCTGGATCGGCGGACGGATCTACCGCGTGGGGCTGCTGATGACCGGCAAGCGGCCGACGCTGCCCGAGCTGATCCGCTGGGTTCGTCACGGGTGAGCGACGGGGAGCGCCGGACCCCGACCCCTTTCGAGGCCTTCCTCCCATTCTTCGTGATGGCCGTGCTCCTCGGGCTCGGCTATGGCGTCTACCGCCTGCGCATCGAGATTCTGTTGCTCGGCGCCGCCGCGGTGGCGGGCCTGGTGGCGGTGCGGCTCGGTTACTCCTGGGCCGAGCTGCAGGCGGGCATCATCGAAGGGATCGCCAAGGCGCTTCCGGCGGTGCTGATCCTGGTCAGCGTCGGCGCGCTCATCAGCACCTGGATCGCCGCCGGCACCATCCCNNCCGCCTGCCTGCTCTGTTCGCTCGTCTCGCTCTTCACCGGCACGTCGTGGGGGACCGTCGGCACGATGGGGATCGCCCTGATGGGCGTCGCCGGCGGTTTGGGCGTCGCCGGCGGGGCCGCGGCCGGCGCCGTGGTGGCCGGTGCCTACTTCGGTGACAAGCTCTCGCCCTTTTCCGACACGACGAACCTGGCGCCCGTCGCCGCGGGCTCGAACCTGTTCGATCACATCCGCCACATGCTGTGGACGACGGTGCCAGCCTGGACGCTGGGCCTGGCGGTGTACCTGATCGCCGGCTTCCAGACTCGCGCGGCGGCCTCGCCCGAGCGGGTGGCGGCGATCGTCGCGACGCTGGACACCGCGTTCGTGATGAGCCCCTGGGTGCTGCTGCCGCTTCCCGTGGTCCTCTACTTCGCCCTGCGCCAGCGCCCCACCGTGCCGGGCATCCTGCTGGCGTCGGCGATCGCCGGTGCGCTGGCCGTGATCGTCCAAGACGCGCCCCTCGCGGCAGTGGTGGAATCGATGGTGACGGGTTACGTGGCGGATACCGGCGATGTGGCGGTGGACGGGCTGCTGAGCCGAGGCGGCATGGGCCCGATGATGGAGGTGACGCTCATCGTCTTCGCGGCGTTCTCGTTCGCGGGCATCGCCAGCCGGGCGGGTCTGCTCGACGTCGCCCTGGGCTACCTGCTGCGGGCGGCACGGACCACGGGTCAGTTGATCGCCACCACGGTGGGCTCGACGATCTTCACCGCCCTGATCACCGGGTCCAGCTATCTGACGATTCTCCTGCCCGGAGAGCTGTTCGCGCCGGCCTACCGCGCGCGCGGCCTGGCGGCGAAGAATCTATCGCGCACACTGGAGGACAGCGGGACCGTGGTCGTCCCGCTGATTCCCTGGTCGGCGGCGGGCGTGTTCATGGCGGCGACACTGGGTGTGCCGACCCTGAGCTACCTGCCGTGGGCGGTGCTCAACTACACGGGCTTCCTGGTGGCGATCGCCTACGGCGTCAGCGGATTGGCCATCGCGCCCCGGGTTCGCGAGGACGAGACGCTGCCCGGTAGCTGATCTTGGCCCGGGCGGATCGCGCCTACGCCGTCAGACGTGCTCGGGCTCGGCCTCCGGGACTCGCGGGCGCTCGCGGCGGCTGACGATCAGCAGCACCCCACCGATGATCACCGCGGCCGCGACCAAGCGTCCGGGCGGTGAGCGGCTCGTCGGCCAACCACCAGCCGAGAAACACCGCGACGATAGGATTCACGTAGGCGTGCGTGACGACGCGGGACGCCGAGACGACCTTCAGCAGCCAGAGGTAGGTGCTGAGGGCAACGATCGATCCGAACACGGCGAGATACAGAAGGGCAAGGAGCGATCGAAGCGTCACCTGTGAGATGACGAAGCCACCCCACTCGCCGATGACCGTCCCGGCCAGCAGTAGCAGCACGCCACCCGCCAGCATCTCCATGCCCGTCGCCAATACGGGCGACGCGGGCAGATCGGCGTCGCGCGAGTAGAGCGAGCCGAACGCCCAGGTGATGGTGCCCAAGAGGATGACCCCGGCACCCACCGGGTCGATGCGGCCGGCACCGGCCAGCTGTTCGGGTCCGATCAGCAGCGCCATCCCGGCCAGGCCGAGCAGCAGCCCTCCCACGACCCGCAGGCCCGGACGCTCGGCGCCGTACCAGATCCAATCGATCAGCACCATCCAGACCGGTCCAACGGCCACGATCAGCGCCGCCGCCCCCGACGGTACCCACTGTTCGGCCCACGCCGTGCCACCGGCGCCGAACAGCAGCATCAGCGCTCCGATCCGCGCCGCCGGACCCCAGTGCCCGCGTCGTGGCCCCGCCACTCCGTTGACGCGCGCCCAGAGGTACATCGCCGTGCCGGCTAGCGTGAAGCGCACACCCGACATCAGCAGCGGCGGCAGGCTCTCGATCGCGAAGCGGATGACGAGGTAGGTCGATCCCCAGATCAGGTAGATCGAGGCAAAGCCGCCCAGCAGGGCGAGCCGCGACGCTTCAGCCGACCGCGAACCGCCGGCTGGATGAGCCCCGCGCTTCCCGCTCCGAGTCACGCGCGCTCAGGCCGGCACGGCCGCCAGCGGTGCCAGCGGCCGCCGGGGGTTGTGGCGCATCGCCGGGACGCTAAGCCATATTGAACGCAACATGATACGGTCCTGCATCATTATGAGCTTCGCGGCCTTACAGACCCCGGTCGAGGCGGCGCAGGAGGAGGCACGACGGCTGCCACGAGCCCTCGAGAGCATCTGGGGCGCGATGACCAGCGGCGGCGTCGTGGAGAAGCTGATCATCCTGTTCCTGATCGGCCTCGCCCTCTACGGAGCCTCGCGACTCATACGTCGCGCCATCGATGTGCACATTGAGGATGTCAACCAGCGCCATCAGCTCCGCAAGATCGTCACTTATGTCTTCTGGATCGCGATCGCCATCACCGTTGTCACCCTGTTCGCCGAGCGGCTGGCGCTGGCCGACATCGGGACGGTCCTGGGCCTTCTCGCCGCGGCCGTCACCATCGCCCTCGCCGACGTGGTCCGCTCGCTGGCCGGCTGGATCTACGTGAGTTCACGACGTGGCGTCGAGATCGGCAGCCGTGTCGAGGTCGAGGGCATCAAGGGCGACGTGATCGACATCGGCCTCCTCAAGACGACGATGCTCGAGGTGGGAGAGCCGCTGGTCCACGCTCTCCAGTCTACCGGCCGCATCGTCACCGTGCCCAACAGCCTGTTTCTCAGTGGCAAGGTGATCGCCTCCGCTTCGGTCAACCCGCTGGTGTGGCAAGAGATCCAGATTCTGGTCACGTTCGAGAGCGACTGGAAGCGCGCGCGAGAGATCATCGGCGAGATCGCACAGGCCCAGTATGAGAAGATCGTGCCCGAGTTGCGGGCGGGGTTCGAGAAGCTCGAACGTCGCTTCGCCTTCCGACTCGGCTCCACGGCGCCGATCGTTTACACCGAGATCGCCGATTCCGGCGTGCTGCTGACGCTGCGCTACCTCACGTTCGTACGGCGCCGCCGCTCGACAGTGAACGAGATCTCCGAACGGATACTCGACGCGTTCGACCAGGAAGCGACCGTCGAGTTCGCCTACCCGACCTATCGCATCTACCGTCTCGGCGAAGAGACCACCGGTCAGCTCGGACCGCTCAACGTCCGCCGTCCGAGCGGTCCCGGGAGCGACGCCTGACCGGTCACCCGGCATAAAGAACCGGCCGCCGATCAGCGTGACCGACGGCCGGTCGGGGATCTGGCTCAACCGGCGCGACGCCGTGAGGCGCCGCCGGGTCAAATCCCCCCGACAGAGGCTGGTAGCAAGCCTATACCGCCTCGAGGCAGTCGCNNGTCGCTCGCCCGTGCCGGTTGGCCAGATATTTCAACGGACACTGGACCACCTCCTTTCGCTAGGGTTTGCGCCAAGGGCACCAACTCGAATCGACGCGTGTATGACACGCGCGTCAACGTCGCCCAAGCTAGGCCCTACCGCCCTGCGCAGCAAGGGTTTTTCACGGCTGTCGTACCGCCCGCAACGCGCACGCCGGGGGGATGAACCCCGCGGTCGCAGCGCCTTGACGGCGCCGCAAGCGCCCCGGTATTGTGACGCGCCGACTAGCTCCAATCGACCACGATCGCAGCGTTTGCGGAGGCACGAACATGTCCGAATCACAGGTCCCGAATGACCTGCTCTATACGGAAGAGCACGAATACATCCGGAGGGCCGGCGACGACGAGATCATCGTCGGCATCACCGACTACGCCCAGGGCGAACTGAGCGACATCGTCTTCGTCGAGCTACCCGACGTCGGCAGCTCTTTCGATAAGATGGAGCCGTTCGGCACGATCGAGGCCGTCAAGGCCGTTTCCGAGCTTTACACACCGGTGGGCGGAGAGGTGACGGCGGTGAACGAGGCGCTTCAGGACGACCCCGCCGTCGTCAACCGCGACCCCTACGGCGACGGCTGGATGATCAAGCTGCGCGTCACCGATCAGGGCGCGCTGGATGATCTGCTGAGCCCGGACGCGTACAAGAAGTTGATCGCCGACGCCTGACGCCCCGGATAAACGACCATCCCAAGTTCGATGATAAAGTTACCATGAGTTTCGTACCGCATTCGAACGCCGATCGCGCGGAGATGCTCAAGGCCATCGGAGTCAAGTCCGAGGACGAGCTCTTTGCCGACATACCGCAGAAGTTCCGCCTCGACCGACCGCTCGATTTGCCGCACGCCCTCTCCGAGTGGGAGGCCGTCAGAGTGCTTCAAGACCTCGCCGGTGACAGCCGGCACCTCGTCTGCTTCGCCGGGGCCGGCTACTACGATCACCACGTCCCCGCCGCGGTCGACCATCTGATCCGACGCAGCGAGTTCTACACCGCTTACACCCCCTACCAGGCCGAGGTGAGCCAGGGGACGCTGCAGTCGATCTACGAGTTCCAGAGCCTGGTCTCCGAGCTGATGGGGCTCGACGTCGCCAACGCCTCGATGTACGACGGCGCTTCGGCGATGGCCGAGGCGGCCCTGATGGCCCGATCGATCCAGAAGAACCGGGACAAGATCGTCCTTTCGATCACGACGCACCCGCACTACCGGCAGGTGCTCGACACCTACAACCTCGGGCTCGCCCTCCGGGTCGAGGTCGCCCCGCGCGACAGCACGGGCACGACGGATCTCGACGCGCTGAAGAAGCTGCTGGATGAGCAGACGGCGGCGGTGATCGTTCAGAACCCCAACTTCTACGGCCTGATCGAGAACCTCGAGGCGGTGGCGAGCCTGGCGCACGACGCCGGCGCACTGTGCATCGCCGTGGTCGATCCGATATCGCTGGCCATCCTCAAGAGCCCCGGCGAGTGTGGCGCCGACATCGCCGTGGCGGAGGGTCAAGCGCTGGGCAACCCGCTGAGCTTCGGCGGCCCCGTGGTCGGCCTCTTCGCGGCGCGACGCGACTACATCCGGCAGATGCCGGGCCGCATCGTCGGCGCCACCCAGGACGTGGACGGCCGCCGCGGCTTCGTGCTCACGCTGCAGACGCGCGAGCAGCACATCCGGCGCGAGAAGGCGACGAGCAACATCTGCACGAACCAGGGGCTGAACGCGCTGGCGGCGACGATCTACCTCTCCACGCTCGGACGCGAGGGGTTGAGGCAGGTGGCCGAGACCAGCGCTCGCATCGCCCACTACGCCTACGATCGGATCACCGAGATCGGCTACGAGCCGCTATTCCCGAACACGCCGTTCTTCCGCGAGTTCGCCGTGAAGACGCCGGTCGCGTCCCGGGCGGTGATCGAGCATGCTGCAGAGCGCGGCGTGCTCGCGGGCGTGGCGTTGTCGCGTTTCCCGCAGCTCGATGTCGACGATGGTTTGTTGATCGCGTTCACCGAGAAGCGCTCGAAGGAGGACGTCGAGCTGCTTCTGCAGGTATTGAAGGAGGCCCCGGATGCCTAAGCTGACGTTTCACGGCCACGCGTGCTTCACGCTAA